>JACCEE010989347.1_pt1 | contig 16595 bp, 16 predicted proteins | sample 7449931 | NCBI WGS metagenome assembly JACCEE01 (sample SAMN15323457, study PRJNA562643) | freshwater metagenome | isolation source: river surface water | place: USA:Blue River Watershed | collected 2017-08-19 | reverse complement strand
TCAGTTAGCGGATGAATCGATTCCAAATTGTGATAATAACAAAATATTACAATCAAAATTTGAATATATCAGGGCGATGTCTGTTGGTCAGGTACAAGGAGAAGACTCATTAAAGAAAGCATTTGCCAAGATAATTATCAAATATCCAAACACAAAAGTAGCCGAATTAGCTCAGTTTTATCTTTCAACTTTTGCCAATGCCAATGAAATTATGGCCAATGCAGGTGATTCCACAAAAATGAGACAAATACAGGAACAAAATGCCTTGAATGAATCCCCTTTCACTTTTTTACCTAATGAGCAACATTATGTGGTTCTAATTGCTAAAGCCACCAGTGTTTCCATTACAGATATTAAAAACGGATTAGCCAATTTTAACCGTGATTTCTTTGCCCTTTCCAAATTCAACATCAATAGTTTCTATATCAATCAGGAAGATCAGTTGATCACTATTTCGCGGTTTAAAAACATGGAAACTGCAATGGAGTATTATAATACATTAATCACTTCTGAAATTTATCGAACTCAGATAGGAGGCGATGCCGTACAAGTGTATGCAATGTCTGCAACAAATTATACAACTTACTACAATAAAGTTGATAAACGGGTTTTGTACAAACCTTTCTTTGATTTAAAATATATTAAAAAACAATAATTATGAATCCTTTGTTTCACAAATCTATATATCAAACCAGAAGAGACAAGTTAATGAATAGTGTATCTTCCGGTTTTGCATTGTTTCTTGCTAATGACGATGCATCCATGAATTATCCTTCCAATACCTTTAATTACAGACAAGATAGTACCTTTTTGTACTTTTTCGGATTGTCGGTTCCCAATCTTGCTGCGATTATTGATTTTGATCATAAAAAAACGATCCTTTTTGGAGATGATTTTGAAATAGATGATATCATCTGGATGGGTGATCAGCCTAAAGTTGCAGAATTAGCTTCTCAGGTTGGCATTACAGAAGTTTTATCTCTATGTGCTTTATCTAACTTTATTCAACAAAATAAAGGGCGCAAACTGCATTATACTCCTGCTTACAGAGGAGAAAAAAAAATCGCTTTAGCCGAATTAACAGGAATTCCTGTATCAAAGCAAAAAGAAAATTCCTCAGTTGAGCTTATTAAAGCTATTGTAGCTCTTAGAGAGATTAAATCGGAGGAGGAGATTGCTGAAATTGAAAAAGCGTGTGCTATTGGATATGAAATGTTTACAACTGCCATGAAAATGTGTAAACCAGGAATAAAAGAATCAGATCTCGCCGGACTTGTTGAGGGAATTGCATTATCCAAAGGAAATGGGGTCTCTTTCCCTGTCATTTTATCACAACATGGAGAAACCCTTCATAACCACAATCACCATTTGACTTTGGAAGAAGGAAAATTATTGTTGATCGATATGGGTGCCGAAAATAAAATGAACTACTGTTCAGATAATACCAGAGCGATTCCCGTTTCAGGAAAATTTTCACCTAAACAAGCTGAAATTTATCAAATTGTTTTAGATGCCAACATGGCAGGAATTTCTGCATGTAAACCCGGCATACCTTATAGAGAAATTCATAAATTAGCCGTTACTGTGATCACTCAGGGACTCCAAAAATTGGGATTAATGAAAGGGGATATAGAAAAATCGGTTGAATTGGGAGCTCATGCGCTGTTTATGCCTCATGGATTGGGTCACCAAATGGGATTGGATGTTCATGATATGGAAGATTTAGGCGAAAACTATGTGGGATATGGAGAATCTTTTGAAAGAAGTTCCATTTTTGGATGGGCTTACCTTAGAATGGCTAAAACATTACAACCCGGTCATGTGATGACTGTTGAACCCGGCATCTATTTTATTCCTCATTTAATTGATATCTGGAAAAATGAGAACAAGTTTTCAGAGTTTATCAATTATGATAAAGTGGAAGAATACAGAACTTTCGGAGGAATCCGTATAGAAGATGATGTTTTAATCACAGAAACAGGGCATCAGGTATTAGGTATTCCTATTCCCAAAACTATTGTAGAATTGGAATCGATCATTGGAATTGCAAAATAATTTTGGTTTTCATTTTTCTAATCACTTTTTTAATTATTTTTGCTGTCAGTAACCTGTTATTTAAAGAATGACCATCTATTTTCAATTTTTTGAAGCTGAAAACTTATTTTTACAGCGTTTTGTGGGTAAGTGGAAGAGTAATATTTATGAAGATTTTATATTGGCAAATGCAAATCAGGAAACAAATAAAATTAGAAAAATTGCTACAGATTTCAGAGAACTAATTATTCCTCCGGATTTGAATGATTTAAATATTCTTAGAAATATTACTAAAAAAATTGAATTACAAGACTATTTTAATATTCAAATTGTCAATGATCCCATTATGACTGCCGTGGCACAGTTGTATCAAATCACGGACAAGCCACAGAACGTTAACTATGATATTTGTTCAACTTTACAATATGCCATCAATTTTTTGAATATTGATATGACTCCTCAGGAATTGGAACAAAGATTTAAAAACTTAACAGGAAAATTCCCCAATAAATAAGTTTACATAAATTCCATGTAAACTACTTTCAAATATTTATCAATTAATACCTTAGCTAATCTTTGAATCAAATTTTTTCTGATTTCAAATTCAACGGGTTGCGTTAAATCAATGTTATGTTCATTAATTTTAGTACCAACCAGGATATGAATTTCGTCACTATCAAGCAACAATTCGCATACACGATCAGCCGGACCTTTTCCAAACTGGTATCCGGAATTGATCACATTGGTTAACTGATAAACCACTTTACTTAATGTTAAAACGCCTTCAGTAATTAAATCGATCCCCTCCATTTTTGAAGTGGGAGGTAAAGTGTGGTCCACAATGGGTTCATCAACCACTGTTCTGTGTAATTCACGAGAGATGATTTCAGTAGTTGTCGCACCACTTACAATCTTTTTTCCTGCAAAACTTCTCAGCTTCTCAGCGAAATGGGGATCTTTTTCTGGTTGTAAAGGTGGTCCTGTACAGATCATTGTTCTTCTGGGCTCCCTAAAGTAAGCTACCGCACAGGTTAAATCATCTTTAGGAATATGTAAATCATTGGAAGCCGCTTTTTTAACAATTTTTTCAGCTAATTCTGTGGCAGAGATAGTTCGGTTATTGGTTATCAGTTGTTTTACTTCTTCACGGAGGTTATTTCTTCCCCATCCCGCTACTAATCCGGTTCCTAATCCGGACTGTGTAATACCATCTGAACAGAAAATGATTCTATCTTCTAATTGTGGTTCAAAGGAAGCTACTTTAAGATCCAATAAACGTTTATCAGTACCTGCATCCACATCTATCTGATCCCAGTTAGGTTCAAAAACCCGATTACCTCTCATGATAATGGTTTGAGGATTATCGTATTCCAGAATACTCACTTCATTGGTGTCAATCGAAATATCTACGATTGTATAGGTGGCATAACTGATATTCCGTTCACTACAAACAGGAAGCGCTTTCATGATGATTTCAGCAATTGTTTTTGCCTTTTTGTGCTCCTGAGACAAATTTAAAGCTATGGTTGCTGTAAGGGTAGCTAATACATTAGCTTTTACCCCGGAACCCATCCCATCTGATAAAACGGCTAATACTCTGTTCTCTTCAGGAATTCTTTTGGATATAAATACATCTCCACAAATCCTTTCCCCATCGTGAAATGTTTGATAACTAGAGACTTCTACATGATAATTTTCTTCCATTATTATAACTTTTGAGGGTCAAAGATACAAAAAAATCAAGTACTATTCCGATCTTATGATGGAAACCAATTGATCGATATCAATACTTTCTCCTTTAATAACTCTATCTGCTTGATTATAAAAGGGATCCCTCTTTGTTAGAGTATCATTTACATAAAGTTCTATCTCTTCAGGAGTTTTATTTTGGATCAGTGGTCTGTTTTTTTTAGAATGAATCAATCTGTCAGTTAGTGACAAAGGATTCATTTTAATATAGATGGAGAAACTATTATTTTTAATCAAATCCATATTTCCTAAAAAGCAGGGAGTTCCACCACCTGTTGAGATCACCACATTATTCTGAAGCAAAAGTTCCTCTAAAATAAGATGTTCTGTTTTTCTAAAGATCTCTTCTCCAAATTTTTTAAAAAAATCAGGAATTGAAATATGGTATTTAGATTCAAAAAATGAGTCAGAATCCACAAATTCATAACGGAGTCTAGTTGCTAATTTTTTAGCAATGGTTGTTTTACCCGAACCCGGAAATCCTACAAGAACTATTCTGGAATACACTTAAATATGTTTTAAAATCTCTTGAATCAGGTTATCGGCACTTTCAGCGATCTCTTTTATTGATGCCTGCAACATATAACAGGGTGAAGTGAAAATCAGATTGTCATGATCCACCGTTACTTCTGTCTGATTTGTGATTTGGTGCTGAGCTCCCATGGTTTTTACATCTTCAATGACACCCGGTATTTTACCCACAGTAAGCAATACTCCTGGAAGCACTTTTGCGATTAAAACTGGAGCTATACATAAAGCTCCAATCGGTTTTTTTGCGTGAAAAGTATCTAAAATTACTCTTTCAACATCCTTTCTTACGCTCATTTGAACACCATCCAGTCCATAAGTAAAAAGGTTTTTGGCAGCGCCATTCCCACCGGGAAATACCAATGCATCAAAATTTTGAGGATCATATTCAGAAATTGGATAAATCTCACCTCTCGAAATTCGGGAAGCTTCTACCATCATGTTTCTGGTTTCCTGCATGGTTTGCTTTGTGATGTGATTTACGACCTGGTACTGGTTATCATCGGGAGCAAAAACTGTATAGGAGGAACCCGATTTATCAATGGCCAGTAAAGTCATCACTGATTCGTGAATTTCAGAACCATCTAAAGAACCACATCCACAAAGGATTACAGCAAATTTTTTCATAGTTATATCGTTTTTTAATAGAAAACAAAATTATTAAAATTAAACTTCCATCTCACATCTTAATTTTTCTAATTCATCAACAGAGGCTTTTTCACCGACAACCCATAAAATATCTCCTGCATGAAAAACGGTTTGTGATGGGGGATTTTCAACAAATTGATCCATCCTTTTATAGCCAATAACCATACAATGATACTGTTCTGTAAACTTACAATCTGTTAATGCCTTTTGAACAAAGGGAGATTCCGGATGTAAAGTGATCTGATAAATATCCATCGATTCCCGGATTGGACAAACTTCCATTTCGGTTTCATCTTTTTCAAATATTTTTTTTACTTTTTGCATCTGTTTGTCATTTCCAACTACCAGTATATGATCATGTGGGTACAAAACTTCATCCCTTTTGGGTAAATCAATTCGGCAATTTCCTCTCATAATGCTGATTACGTTAATTCCGTAAAGATGTCTCAGGTTTAATTCAATCAACGATTTACCAATACATTCTGAATAGTTTGAAATTTCAAACAGTTCAATATGAATATCATTGGTTAAATCATCCGGAATTTTTAATTCAGGTATGGAAGACCTGCCATTCAGATTATGTAAAAAACGTTCCTCCATTTTGATGAAGTTTTTCATGTTTTTTTGAGATGCCACATAAAAGAGAATAAGCCCGATCAATACAGCTAATGTTATCGCTAAAGTGAAATTAAAATAGTGAGTAATGAGAATTATTAATGAGGAGATGATGATTAAAATCCGAACCATTATTAGAATAACCAATACATGTCTTTTTATTTTATTTTTCCTCCAGATGGTGTTAAAATCCATTCTGGAAGCCATTTTATTCATAATCAAAGCCCCTAAAATGGGTGCAATCGCAATAAAGGTAATTGAAAATCCTACAATTTGGACCGCTAATGGTGGAATATATTTTTTTAATAACGGTTCCATTACTAAAAAGGAGATCAACTGAATGGCTATGAGGAGTATAACATAAATAAATGTTCTTGTTAAATAACGTTTTATATACTTTCTTTTGATATTCTGATCAATTTTTTGGGAAGAATTCATTGCAATTTGTTCAATAGCTCTTTTCCAGTGGGGTGGCAATTTGTGATTTATAAACTCATAAACCGGCTCTGAAAATCTTATAAAGTAGGGTGTTGTGAATGTTGTGATTACTGAAACGGCTACAATGATAGGATATATAATGGGATCAATTACTTTGAGCGAAAGGCCTAAAGAGGCAATAATAAATGAAAATTCTCCAATTTGAGAAAGAGTCATTCCACTTTGGACAGCCATTTTTAAGGGTTGACCGGATATTAAAACTCCAAATCCGGCACTTGTTGTTTTTACAAATAAAATGAGGAAAGTGATTAAAATGATTGGAATATAGTTGGTTATTACTACATTAAAATCAACTAACATTCCAACAGAAACGAAAAACACCGCACCAAACAGATATTTTAATGGATTTATAAGCTTTAATATTTTCTCTGATTCAATGGTTTCAGCCAGAATAGAACCCATTAAAAACGCACCTAATGCCGCGGAAAGACCCATTTTATCTGCCAAAAATATCATTCCAAAACAAAGCCCGATAGCAATAATCAGTAAGGTTTCCTCTCCTAACATTTTTTTGGCAATTCTAAAAAAAGTGGGGATTAAATAGATCCCAACAACAAACCAGAATACAATAAAAACAACCATTTTGGAGATACTTAATCCCAGTTGTAACCCATCAAAACTTCTCGAAACAGCAATGGTGGAAAGCAAAACCAACTGCAAAACAGCAATGAGATCTTCAACGACCAAAACCCCGAATACAACATTCGTAAATTTCTGTTTTCTGACACCCAAATCATCAAATGCTTTAATGATAATACTGGTTGATGAGATTGTCAACATTCCTCCCAGAAAAATACTATTCATGTTACTCCATCCCATGAAGTACCCGGCAACAAAACCAGCTGAAAACATGACAATTAATTCTGTAATTGCGGTAATTCCACCGGTTTTACCCACTTTTCTCATTTTCTTAAAGCTGAACTCTAACCCTAATTCAAAAAGTAAAAAAGCAACGCCAATCTGTCCCCAAATCTCAATATTTGAAATATTTTGAACCGTTACGAAGAAATGAGTATGGGGTCCTGTGATGATTCCTGCAATGATATAACCCAACACAACCGGTTGTTTTAACCACTTGAATAGTAATGTGGTTACACTGGCGACAACTAAAATCAATGCTAAGTCGGAAAAGATCGCTGGAATATGCATATTTTTGATTTTGAGAATGTTGCAAATATACAAAAAAAATTTCAAAAAGTCAATTATTACAGAATTCACTTTCCCGTTTTTTCAATTCCAATTCGAAAATGTTTCCTATTTTTGCATATATGAACAAAACCGGCAAAAAACAACAAATTGAACTTTTAGCTCCGGCTAAAAATAAAGATTTTGGCATCGAAGCGATTAACCATGGAGCTGATGCTGTCTATATCGGAGCCCCTCAGTTTGGAGCCAGAGTTGCAGCTTCTAATAGTCTGGAGGATATTGAACTATTGGTTAAATATGCACATCAATACAATGCAAAAGTACATGTTGCCTTAAATACTATTCTGAATGATCAGGAATTGAAAAATGCTGAAAAAATGATTCATCAGCTGTATCAATCCGGAATTGATGCACTGATCATTCAGGATTTGGGTATTCTTTCCCTCGATCTACCCCCTTTAGAACTCCACGCCAGTACCCAAATGGATATCCGGAATTTAGAAAAAGTTTATTTTTTGGAACATCTGGGTTTTTCAAGAGCTATTTTGGCACGAGAACTTTCACTTGAGGAGATTTGGAATATAAAATCAAAAAGTGAGATTCAGCTCGAAGCATTTGTTCATGGTGCTCTTTGTGTAAGCTATAGTGGACAGTGTTATGCCAGTCAGGCATTTACAGGTCGAAGTGCGAATAAAGGGGCATGTGCTCAGTTGTGCCGACTTCCCTATACACTTAAAGATCAACAAGGATTAATAGTGGCAGAAGATAGCTATTTACTCTCCTTAAAAGATATGGACCGCTCCGATTCTCTTGAAGAGATGATCGATGCCGGTATCACTTCCCTTAAAATTGAAGGAAGACTAAAAGACCTCTCTTATGTAAAAAATGTAACCGCTTTTTACAGAAAAAAACTGGATCAGCTGTTTGAAAAAAGAACCGATTTGGAAGCTTCCTCTTCTGGTAAAACCAACCATTTTTTTGAACCTCAACCTGAAAAAAGTTTCCATAGAGATAAAACGAACTATTTTTTACATCAAAGAGAAAATGTTGTTACAGAACTCAATACCCCAAAATCGATTGGTGAAAAAGTGGGGATAGTAAAACTTGTGAAAAAAGATTCTCTGATTTATGACGGTATTCCACTTCAAAACGGTGATGGGCTTATTTTTGAAAATAAAAATCGTGTAGTGGAAGGGTTTAGGGTAAATAAAGTGATTGATAATCAAATATTCCCTGCGACCATGCCAGATATTGAGTCTTTTACTACACTTTATCGAAATCTGAACTACAATTTCGAAAAAATACTTGAAAAAAAGAGTGCAGAACGCAAAATTGAGGTTGATATGTTCTGGATTGAACATGAAAATGGCTTTTCTCTTGATGTTGAAGATGAAAGAGGTTGTTCCGTTTCCGTATTTCTTGAGAATGCGAAAGAGTTATCTAGACAGGAAAATAATACATCAGAACAGATTCGAACCATTTTATCCAAAACGGGAAATACGATTTATCAGGTTAGGAAAATGGAGATTCAAATGGATCAGAACTATTTTATTCCGGCTTCTCAAATCACCACTTTACGAAGAACTCTCCTTGAAAAATTGGATCAGGAGTGGGCAAAACAGTACGCACAAAGGCCCAAAAATATAGTTTCCTATCAGAAAAGAAATATTCAAAGTCAAACTCATGTGGACTACTTAGCTAATGTGATGAACGGAGCAGCTCAAAAAATCTATTTTGATTTAGGTTCGGTTTCAGTAGCTGATGCTTATGAAAAAGGGAAACATGATGGTCCTGATTTGCTGATGCAATGCAAACATTGTATCAAATATTCATTGGGATATTGTCCTAAAGAGCATAAAAACAGTGTTCCATTTAGGGAACCCTTTATTTTAGAACATCAAAAAATCAGACTTGAATTACAATTTGATTGTAAAGAGTGTGTTATGCTGGTGTATCGTTCCGGTCAGAAGTGATGATATGTTTGTATTTTTCACGTCTTTCATTCCATTTCTGACGGGCATACTGTTGCATATCAGCAAATTGATCAGTTTCATCCACAATTTCTAATCCTAAAATAGATTCAATAATATCTTCAAGAGTGACAACCCCGTTAAAACTGCCATATTCATCGGTAACAATGGCAATATGCTCCCTTTCCTGAAGCAATTTTTCCCATAATACCATAATAGATTCCCCTTCATCTGTGGCAATGATGTTTCTTTTAATATCTTTTAACTTGGTATCAAAATGGTCACTGGCAACCTGTTCCAATACATTTTGACGTAAAACATATCCGGTGATGTGATCTTCATCTCTGTCTGCATAAACAGGGATTCTGGCATAGTGAAGATAATCTTTATTTTTATAAAAATCAGATACGGTCATCTCTTCAGGTGCAACAGAACACACAATTTGAGGAGTCATCACATCCTCTACTTTTACAGATTCTAATTTTTGTAGATTTTGGATAATAATATTTTCTGATACTTCAAATTCTCCCTCTTCCGTAGCAATATCGGCCATAGCAAACACCTCTTCCCGACTCACTGTGGTTTCACTTTTCCCTTTATTGATCAATTTTGAAAATATTTCGGATAATTTTACAAAGGGATAAGCAATAAACACTAATCCTCTGAGCCATGGCACAATAGGGATTGCTAATCTTCTCCAATAGGTAGCTCCTATTGTTTTTGGAATGATTTCTGAAATGATAAGAATTAACAATGTTAATCCTGCAGATACTATACCAAAATAGGGAGCTCCAAAAACTTTAACTGCTTGTGCTCCTACACCAGCTGCTCCAATGGTGTTCGCTACCGTATTTAATGATAAAATGGCAGCTAATGGTCTATCAATATTCTCTTTATATTTTTTAAGAATTGTTGCACTTTTTACTCCATCTGTTTCTTTCATGTTAATAAAAGATAATGGCGTGGAAAGTAAAATAGATTCAAACAGGGAACATACAAAAGAGGCCCCTAATGCCATAAAAAGAAACAATAATAATATACCCATTTTTGTGTTTAAACGTTGTTTTTCGGAATCTAATAATCCCTTAAATTAATTTTTGCAAAAATAATAAAAAACTTATTTCAAAACTGTTACATTTTTGATTTGTGTTCAACTAACACATAAATCCAATAAAAATGAGTTATTTTGTATATCTTTGCATTCTAAATGGAATATTATGAAATTTATTAAATCGATCCCTAAAAAAGTAAATCCCAAAGAGTTAATGAAAGAATACTCATTGATTCTGATAGGTACTTTTATTATGGCTGTAGGTTTTGTTGTGTTTATATCTCCCTTGAAGCTTGCTCCGGGAGGTGTTTATGGGATTGCCATTATTTTACACCACTTATTCAAATTTCCTATAGGGATTACTGGTATTGCTCTTGATATTCCTCTGTTGATTATTGGAACTCTTATTTTAGGTCCTAAGTTTGGATTTAAAACCGTGATCGGAATCGTTTCATTATCCGGATTTATTACCCTTTTAGAGCATTTGTATGGCTATGAACCACTTATTACTATCATTTCGAATGGAAAAGTGATTCCGGATCCTGCTGCTAATCTCATCATTGCCTTGTTTGGAGCTGTATCTATAGGCTTGGGATTAGGTTTGGTTTTTAAATCAAGGGCAACTTCCGGTGGAACCGATATTGTGGCCATGGTTCTCAAAAAGTATTTTAAACATATCCCTCTCGGAACCATGATTATGATCGTGGATTCCATCATCGTTCTGGCTGCATTAGCTGTATTTAAAGATTGGACAATTCCGCTATACTCCTGGTTTGTAATCTATGTTTGCGGATTTACAATCGATAAAGTGATTTCAGGTTTTGCAAGAAGAAAAGCAATTATTATCATTTCAGATTATTATGATGAAATTAAATCTTTTATTATTAAAGATCTCGATCGTGGCGGCACCTTTTTACATGGAGAAGGAATGTACAATTTAGCAGAAAAAAAAATTATTTATACAACCATCAGCTCCAAAGAGTTACCCTCCCTTTTATACCATATTCATGAAACCGATCCTAAAGCATTCGTTTCGGTTCTGGATGCAACTGATGTTTATGGAGAAGGATTTAATTCTTTGAGAGAAAAAGCTTTACATTAATGAAAGATCAAATTATCAAAGCCCTGTCATTCGTTTACGATCCAGAAATTCCTGTTAATGTATGGGAATTAGGATTAATTTATGATATAATCATCAAATCTGATACCGAAGTGGAGATTGTGATGACTTTAACCGCTCCTAATTGTCCTGAAGCGGAAAGCTTACCGTATGAAGTGAAAACAGAGATTCAAAGAATTACCGGTATTCAAAATGTGACCGTTACCATCACTTTTGACCCTCCTTGGGATATGAGTAGAATGAGCGAAGCCGCAAAATTAGAACTAGGTTTTTTATAAAAAATATTACAGAGATGAAAAAAATGATTTTTTGGGGCTTACTATTAGCCTTAGTTGTTAATTCCGTTCATGCTACTGACAATCCTGCACAAATTAAAAGACTTGAAAAACATCTCTATTATTTTGCTGCTGACTCATTAAATGGCAGAAAAACAGGTAGTTTAGATAATAAAAAAGTAGCTTCCTACATTAAAAACCAGTTTGAAGAGATTGGATTAGTTACAACCTATCAATATATTGATAAAGATAGTACCCAGCAAAATGTGATTGGAGTTTTAGAAGGAAATGATCCTATTCTTAAACATGAAATTATTGTAATTGGGGCCCATTATGATCATTTAGGTGTAAAAATGGTTGAAAATGTCAACCAAATTTATAATGGAGCTGATGATAATGCATCCGGAAGTGCCGCTATCATCGAGATTGCCCGACAAATGGCTCTCAAAAAAGGTCTATTGAAAAGAACCATCATCTTTATTGCTTTTGATGCTGAGGAATCCGGTTTAGTGGGTTCAACTTTCTATATCAATGATTTTCTTAAGCATAATCAAACCGATAAAGTGGTTCTAATGACCAGTATTGATATGGTTGGTTATTTAAAACAATCCGGAAAACTTAGAATCAGTGGGGTTAAAACAGTTAAAAACTATAAACTTTATTTTGATCAGGCTCCTTTTGATCCAAATTTTGATTTGGTATTAAACGATTTTGATAATTCGATTTTTACAGGCTCTGATCATGGTCCTTTTATTGCCAGGAAAATCCCTGCTTTTCATACAACAACAGGCCTTAAATCTCCTTATCATAAACCGGAGGATGATGCTGATTTGATCGATTATGAAGGATTGTCTGCCATTGTGGATTATTTTACCAATTTGAACTTTGTATTTGCTGTTTCGGATCAGCTGGAAAGTAGTGGAGAATTTGGAAAATCTGCCATGGAAGAGAAAAAGAACTATTTTGCTGTTATAGCCGGAATTGGCAATAATCAACATTTTTATAAGAATGGAACCTTGACCGGCAAAAAAGGGATCGCTTTAAATGCCGGAATCTATGGGAAAGTATCTATAGCTCAATATTTTGCGTTGAAAGGAGAAGTTGATTATGAATTCAAAAAAGGAAACAGAAGAGAAGGAGAATTTTATACCCATGCCATAACTGCTCCAATAACATTATTTACAAAAGCAACAGTTCAAAATGTTATGGAATTTGATTTTGGGTTTGGAGGTTACTATTCTTATTATTTTGCAGGAAAATTTAATGAAAACCCTATTGATTTTACCAAATATAATCGCCATGAATATGGCTGTCAAATTGAAATGGAGATGAGGTTAGCTACCATTTTATTAGGATTACAATGGAAATTTGCATTGAACAATTTCATGGTCAATCCGGTAGGAAACGATATGACCCGATTAAGAGGCGTAAATTTTAGAATCGGATATATTTTTTAAGATTTTGATGCAATAACAATCATATAATCGAGATACTCCATTTGATAAAGGGGTATTTCGATTTCATTTTTCAAAGTGGCTTTCAAAGGATCTTTTGAAATCAACATATCGTTTGAAAAATCGAGTTCTCCTTTGGCATACCATTTAAAGACCGCTTCTTTGGCGCACCATATCAGCGTCACATCTTTGGGATTTTCAGGATCAAAAAAAAGGATCTCCTTTTCGTTCATGAATTTATGTTTTAGCTTAAGTATTCTAGGGGCACACAGTTCAATATCAACACCAACCGGTTGGTCACTTAAAGCCACCAAAACCAAATCTTTGGTATGTGAAAACGAAATAAAACCTTTTTGAAACAATGGTTGTCCATTGGGTGTATAGGTAATAGAGATCTCTTTTTCTCCTGTAAGTTCAGCTAATGCTGCTCTACAGGCCCATTTTTCCAATCTTCTTGACTCTAATTTTATGTTTTGAATCTCGTTAATGTCTTGTCTGTCAATAAAGTAGTTTTGTAAAAAAAACGATTCCGTTTCTTGAATCTGCCAGAGGCAAATGGAAACGGAACCGTTTAATTGTTTTTTTAATATTGCTGGCATGATTATAAACCGCGCTCTTTTTCTTTAATTTTTAATAATTGTTTTCTTAATGCTTCTGCCACTTCGTCCGCAGCTTCTTCAAATGTTTTAGCTGTTTTGCTGGCCATGGCATCATTTCCTCTGATCTTGGCTCTGATTTCAACCGTTTTGTTTTCAGGCTTTTCTGTGTTTTCGAGTTTAAGAGTTACTTCAGTACCAATAATCCCGTCGTGGATTTTAGTAAGTTTTTCAATCTTTTCTGCAATAAAGCTTTCCAATTTTTGATCTGCTTTAAAATGCAAAGCTGTGATTTTAATGTTCATAAAAACCTCCTTGTTACGCTCGTGGATGAGCTTGTTGATAAATTGATTTAAGTTTTTCTATTGAATTATGAGTATAAATTTGGGTAGCTGCTAAACCGGAATGACCTAAAATCTCTTTGATTGCATTGATATCTGCCCCATTATTTAGAAGGTGGGTGGCAAAAGTGTGGCGAATAACGTGCGGACTTCTTTGGTCAATTGTAGTAATCATATCGAGATACCTCCTTACAATTTTATAAACTGTTTTCGGATTTAATTTATTGTTTTTCGACGTAACAAATATACAACTATTTTGGGAGAAATTTCCAAATTTTTGCTCAAAATGTGAAAAATATTTTTCTAAAGTTGTTTTTGCCTGATTCCCAAAGGGTATCAATCGCTCCTTATTTCTTTTTCCTAAAACTTTTACTGTTTGATTGTAAAGATCAATATCTCCAAAAGTTAAATTCAATAGTTCAGATAACCGCATTCCTGTAGCATAAAACAGTTCAATAATGGTTCTGTCTCTCCACCCTTCAAAATGATCTTCAAAAAGGTCAAGGGTGAATAATTTATCCATATCACTCATTTCAATGTACTGTGGCACCCTTTTCGGTACTTTCTGTGAGGATATGGCAATCGTTGGATCCTCATGAATCATCCCGATTTTCCGCAAATATTTAAAATATGCCTTAAGAGAACTTAACTTTCTGTTGATACTTTTAGAACTGTTATGCTCTTGTTCTACTAAACTAAAAATCCAGTTTCTGATCTGTTGTGTTTCGATTTTTTTGGATTCAGAATCAAGGTTTTGCAACTCTAAAGGACCTAAAATAAATTCAAAAAACTGAAAAAGATCTGTCTGATAAGCTTTTAGAGTGTGATCAGATACTCTTTTTTCGTATTTGAGGTAGTTTAAGAAAGTGGTCAATGATTCCATGAAATAAAAAAAGGTACTGCAAAGATAAAAAAAAACGGGCAATTACTTGTCCGTTCTCTTTTTTTTTGATCTTTCGATTACATTTCAGCTTCTTTTGAAACAAGTTGTTGAACGTAAATCGCTTTCAATTTTTGTTCCCTTTTGATTACACTGGGTTTAGTGAATTTTTGTCTTGCGCGTAATTCTCTAACTACACCGGTTTTTTCAAATTTTCTTTTTAATTTTTTAAGGGCTCTGTCAATAGTTTCACCCTCTTTTACGGAAACAACGATCATAAAAAATACCTCTTTCTTTTGTTAAATGAATAAATTTTTTTAAGGGGTGCAAAAATACAAAAAAAAAATGAATAATACAATAGGCGAAGAGAATTAGCAAATTAGCAAATTAGTAAATTAGCAAATGAAAAATGAAAAATTGAGCATTCGAGCACATGAGCACATGAGCACACGAGCACACGAGCACACGAGCACACGAGCACACGAGCACACGAGCACACGAGCTAAGATTTCGAAGCTACAAAGTAATACTCCTCACAATCAGAAAAGAGTTGTTCAAATCTGTTTTTAGGTATAGAAGTGCCGTTTTCGTAGAATGATTTTAATGTATAAAGGTGATAGCCTAAGGTGTTTTCAAAAAAATCGAATAGTTCACCCGGTTGCGTTCCATAGTAAAAAGCGGATCCTTTTCCATATTCAAATAAAATAATCGGATTTGATCTCTTAATTGTTTCAACAGCCCCTTTTAGTACATCAAATTCACCACCTTCAACATCAATTTTAATAAAATCTACCTGAAAATCGGAAGCTATTAGAGAATCTAAAGTAGCTAATGTTACATCAATAATCTCAATTTGAGGATTTCTGAAATCATAAATCCGTTCTTTTATTCCACTATAAGCAGGATTTTTTTTCACCAAATGAAATTCAGTTTTTCCTGAATGATCCGATAATGCATAAGGATAAATAGTGGCAACCCCTTTAAATTTTTGTTCTAATTCAGTGTATAAATAGGGGATAGGTTCAAATCCAATAGGATGACCTAATGGTGCTTTTTTTAAAAAATATTGAAGAATCTCCCCTTTATGACAACCAATATCAATACAATTGTGTTTCGGTTTAACAAATTTGTCAATGATCTTATTGGTTAACCGATCATATTTTTGGTTTTTCGTTATATCAATTTTTAAATAATAACAAATTTTTTTTGCAATATCTTTAATAATCATTAAACTGAATTTATGTGGGGTTTATTTTTTAAACTTTGTAGTATCTAAATCAAAAGTAAAATTTTTCTCATCTGAACAATGTAACATACATTGATCGCAGATGGTTAATTCACCTTTGAGACGACGTTTGATCATATCATTCAGTCTTTCACGCAGTTTATCTATTTCAACAAAATTGGCTACCTCATTGGCAAATGCATACATCAGTAGCATCCGGGCATTTCGTTGACAAATACCTCTGGAGCGAATGTAAAACAAGGCATTTTCATCTAATTGTCCAACGGTGGCTCCGTGGCTACACTTTACGTCATCTGCATAAATTTCCAAAAAAGGTCTTGTGGTGATTTTAGCATCATCTGTCAACGCTATATTACGATTCACCTGATAGGCTGCCGTCCGTTGCGCATCTTTCTGAACTACAATATGCCCGTTAAAGTTGGCTCCTGCTTCATCATCTGCAAT
>JACCEE011065576.1_pt1 | contig 16597 bp, 13 predicted proteins | sample 7449931 | NCBI WGS metagenome assembly JACCEE01 (sample SAMN15323457, study PRJNA562643) | freshwater metagenome | isolation source: river surface water | place: USA:Blue River Watershed | collected 2017-08-19 | reverse complement strand
GTATTATAACGCTTCTGGGAGATCCTGTCAACCGGTAAATAATACATTAGATTGGACCTTTATTTACATGCCTAAACTTACACTTTGGAAAAACGCTAAAACCAAAGATTACCACTTTCAGGACCGCATGATCCGCGAAGCAGTTTCTGCTGGCGGCACTAGCATATTGGTCCACAAATATCTTGGACCAGCAGCCGTAGAAGATGGGTCAGATCCTGCTAGACCCAATTTAGCAGAAAAGAGCGAAATTAACGAAATGGATATCCAGGATATCCTATTCATGGAAAACCGCGATCGTGTATATGATACTACTGTGTACGAGCTAACAGGTACTTACAACGTAACAGACCAAGACTTTGATTTAAGCCAATTTGGTCTGTTCTTAAATGCCGACACGCTGTTCATTACGTTCCATACAAACGAAATGGTTGAGCGACTAGGTCGTAAACTAATGGCAGGTGACGTTATTGAATTGCCTCACTTGAACGATGACTTGCTACTAGATGCTACTGCAAAGAGCATTAACAAGTTTTATGCCGTTCAAGATGCAAGTCGTTCAGCAGAAGGCTTTGGACCAACATGGTGGCCGCACTTATGGCGCATTAAGGCGGCACCTATCAATGACGCACAAGAATATCGTAGCTTGCTAGGCAATCCTGAAGATGAAGATAGTTTAAAGAACGCACTAAGCACTTACAACAAAGAAATGGAAATTTCAAATGCAATTGTTGCTAGTGCTGAGACTATTACTCCAGCGGCTGGATATAAAAATACAGAATTTACAGATGCAACTTATGCTCCTGTGATTAACGGATTTGACGGAAGCGGTACTCCTGTGACAGAAGTTACTACTCAAGAGCAGGCTGCTCAAAATGGAAGTACTTCAAATGTCCCTACCGGACTAGCTTTCCCAATTGCTCCGGGACAAGGCGACTTGTTTATTAGAACAGACTTTAGTCCACAGCGACTATTCGTGTACAGAGGTAACAAGTGGTACCGCGTTGCAGACAATACAGGTACAGGATGGGCAACATCAACAGTTAACGCTGGCACATTTATTAACAATAGTGCAACTACTACAACTATAGACGGTACAACTGTTCCGCAACGTCAACCACTAAGTGGCGTATTTGTAAAACCTAAGGCAGACAATTAATGGCACAACAATATTTTTATGATGAGCAGATAAGACGCTGGTTATTACAGTTTATGCGACTGTTTGGCGGCTTCTCTGTTAAGATGGGCAAGGACGAAAATGGTGCAGACTACTTCCACCAGGTGCCTGTTCGTTATGGCGATACTACTCGTATGAGCCAACACATTCTACGCAAGAACAGCGAAAACACATTGCTAAGTGTTCCTGCTATCAGTTGCTATATTGCTGAACTTGTACCTAATGCTGAAAGACGCATGACTCCAAGTTTTGAAGACAGCGTTCAGATTTATGAAAAAGCATACGATCCAGTAGCACAAACATTTACAGATCAAGTAGGTGAAACATACACATTAGAGCGACATGCTCCTATCCCGTTCGACTTGACAATTAACGTTGACGTATGGACAAGTAACACTGAACAAAAGCTTCAATTGCTTGAACAGATTCTATTGTTATTCAATCCAAGTGTAAACTTACAAAGCAGTCAAAACCCATACGACTGGACAAGTTTAGCAGTTGTTGAACTTATCAACATTACATGGACTGCCCGTAGTATTCCGCAAGGTACAGACGAAATGATTGATGTTGCAAGTTTAATCTTCCAACTGCCGATCTTCTTAACACCACCTGCTAAGGTCAAGCGTCAAGTTCTAATTCATAGTATCTTAAACAACATCAATGGCAATTACAGTTTCATTGATGACGTAAGTATCAATGTAAACAGTCAGCCTATTTCAACACGTCAATGGATTACATTTAAAGATCGACATATTCGTGTTAGCGAAAATAGTATTCAACTGTTAACTAGCAGTAACTTAACAACTGAAAGCAATGGTGAATTTCCGGGCTTATTGCGTTGGAATGAACATTTCCAAAAGTATGGCGGCATTAAAAATGGCATCACTGAAATACGACTAAAGTTAGGCGATTCTATTAACCCCGACGAAGTTATTTTACGTGTCACTGAAAACACAGAAAATGAAAACTTGCTTCACTATACATTAGACACTACAACGTTGCCGAACGATACAATTACTATGATCAATGGCATTATTGACCCTAGCAATAGTTACCCGGCTAACGGAAATATCCCAGCGGCTCAAGCAGGACAGCGTTATTTACTAACAGAGTCTGTTATACAAAATGGCATGTGGGGTAATGTTGTTGCTGATGCCAATGACATTATTGAATACAACGGTAGCAATTGGATTGTTAGCTTCGACTCTAGTGCTGTTAATGCGCCAGCATACACTACAAATGCAAATACTATGGCTAAGTTATATTACACAGGCACTGAGTGGGTGCTTGCTATACAAGGTATTTTTGAACAAGGTTACTGGCGTATTGTTAACTAAGTAAAATTATGAGAGCAGTTGGTGCATTAATTGTTAGTAAACGTACAGGTCGTGCATTAATGCAACTTCGTAGTCCTACAGAAAGTCATAGTATGTCTTGGGGACTATGGGGCGGCAAGATAGAAGGTGAAGAAGGCGACTTAGAAGGACTTAATAGAGAGCTGTGTGAAGAACTTGGCGGAGCTGGTGTTCCTAATACTGTTGCGATGAGTCACGTTTATACTTTTACAACTCGAGACAAACGATTTAGACATGTTAGCTATCTAATTTTATGCGAAGAAGAATTCGTTCCTACAATTGATCATGAAAGCTCGGGCTACTGTTGGGTTAACTTATGGGAATGGCCGCAACCACTACATCGTAATACCGCTAAGATGTTTAACAGTCGCGGCTTTAGAGAAGCATTAGAAGGTTTATTAGATGGCGTTAAGAATAATTAAAAATACGCTCAACGAAGTTGAAACCTATAACGGTCCGCATAAACAACTAGACTTTCAAAGTTGTTGGTCATTACAACTACAAAATCCATTTCTTAATAAAATGTACAAGGAATCAGTGCCTTACACAGAGCGTTGGTTCCTTGAATCACGACGTCTTATCAACGAAGAAATGTGGGACCATCCTTTGCTTGTTAGCATAGTGCTAGATCAAAATCTAAGATTTAATTTAGTAAAAAGCACTTTAGTAGACGGAGCAATAATGCGAGACATTTTAAATAACGAAAGCATGCCAGAGTATCATACTTCTGCAAGCGTTAACTTAAAAAAATTAATTAGGTGGTGTGCTTTTTTTGTTAGTTTGCCTGATTCACAAGAAACTCTCGTTGCCCTAAATGGCCAATCTCGCGACTAAGATCAAGATCGCAATGAATTTTGATTCCGTTGTTGAACATTAGATCACAAAATCCCATATCCTCTCCGTGCCAGGTATTTGACATTTCGTGCCATTTAAGGGGGAAGTGCGGTGCTTCAATATTGTCAGTAACTGATGACTTCATTAGCAAACACCCAAAGCCAGAATAGCGAACAACTTCTAATCCGTGTTTTGTAGTATCAACTGGCTCTACAGGATCTATGTTATAAAACGCAGTTGGGTGAAACGGTGGTACTCGTTTAGAGTATGTTGCACAAACAATTTTCTTTTTGTGCTCTAACAATCTTACAATTGTATCTTCAGGAAACGTCATGTCGCTATCAAACCACATGATGTGATCAGCATCGTGCTTAAACAATGCAGTGTTTAATAAAACTTGCCGTTGGTTACTTAATACTGTACCTGCATCCATATCTAGTACAACAGGTATTCCTTTTGATTCAGTATAACGAATTGCGTTGATTAAACAAAAGGTAAACATGGCATGCACCATGCCATTTGTAGGAACACAAATAACAACCTGCTCACTTAGTGCAGGTTGTTGATCAAATAAATGTCGACCTGATTTTCCAAACATTACTCTTCACTAGAATCGTCAATGTTAGCAACGTTAGCTTTACGCTCAGCAATTCGGGTAGTTTTATTAATTACGTTAAGGAATGTTTGGCAACGAGTAATTGTGTCTTCATATAATTCGCTTGGTAGCTTTAACATATGACCCATGTTCTCTACTGAAACTTTCTGACAAATTGCTTCGATGGCAGCACGTTTAGCAAGTTCTTCAACCCAAAATGCAGGCTCAGCTTCTTCGATTGCTTGGGTTACATTTGGACCAATTTCTGCTTTTAATTCTTCAATTCGAGAATTGATGATGTTCATCTCTTGAAGGATGTTGTCCTTCTCCCAGTCGTTAGTTGACTTGCTATATTCGCTGTTTAGAAATTCCATTTCCTGACAAAGAGATACTAGCAATCTAGGTCCAGTAGCTACGCCGTAGACAAAGTTTTCTCGTTCAAAATTTGTTCTAAAAGGTACCTGCTTCAACACTGCTCGTGTGTTGTTTAAAATTTCGTTTTGTGATAGTGCCATTAAAAAGCTCCTTAGTATGAAACTATATATGCGTTTAAAATGTCAATGTTTTGTCCAAAAGAAAAGGGGCATTTCTGCCCCTTTCTGTTTGTATCTAATTTAGATACCGTAAGGCGTAGTACGTCCACCAAACTTGCTACTTAAACTAATAGCGCCTGATGATACGCCAACATAACCGCCTAGTGTGCCACGCAATGAAATATTTGCGCCTGCACCAGGTGTGCTGTTAGAGTAGCCTTTACGAACGTTTGTAAACGTAATTGCTGATCCAGTTGCTGGAAGAATTGCCATTTTATTTGCCTCCTCTAGTCAATGGATTAGTGTAAAGTCTTCTTTACAACTGCCTGTAGTTCCTCAATTTGAGCTTGTTGTTCTTTGATAGCATTAACTAAAACAGAAACAACTTTGTCGTAACGAATTGTCTTATAGCCTTCTAACGCTGACTGTGTAACTAATTCTGGTAGTACTGCTTCAACTTCGTCAGCCATTAAACCAATTTGGTCCATGTGCTTTGGAAGACCTAAAGACTCAGCAAGCTCACTTGAATCGTATGTGTAACCATTGATTGCCATAACTTTGTTTAGTGCGCCGTCAATCTTAGATACATTTGTTTTCAAACGTGAGTCAGAGTAGTAAGCTGTAATTTCACCAGTTGCTGTGATAGAACCTTGAACAGCGATTGAACCAGTGAATGTACCGCCGCCCCATGGGTTACCAGATGGACCTGTTGGACCTGTAGGACCTGTTGGACCAGTAGCACCTTGCGGACCTGTTGGGCCTGTTGGACCTGTTGGACCTGCAACACCGGCCGACCATGTACCGTCACCGCGCCAGAATGTAGCTGAGCTTGCGTTTGTACCGCTGTTTAACTTGCTCACTGGTATGTTACTACCTATTGTTGTAGATAGAGATACGTTACCGCTACCATCGACACTTACAGAACCTGTAACAGCACCTGTTAAACTTAGTGTACGAGCATTTGACCACTTACCAGCTTTAAGAGCGTACTCAACCTGACCGATGTCTTCGTTGTTACCAGCGTCAGTTGTTAGAGCTTTGGCTGCTAAAATAGAAACGTTACGCTCTAAGTCAGCTATACGACGTAGAGAAGATTTGCTACCTGTGAAAACGATATCTGTATCGCCAACGCTTGTTGCTTCAACTAAAGCACCAGTAGAATCGTATTTGTATGTTTTTGTTTTGTCTAGTGAAACAGCAGTTGTGCTACCACTAGAACGTAATTTACGTTTGTTATCAGACATTTTGTTCTCCTTTAGAGTTTACTAGCACGAAGGATATCCATCATTGAACTCCCACGGACCAATAGCTGTTTAAGCTATTTGCCTTGCTAAGGGGATGTCAAACCCCTTAGCTTTGGCTAGTTAAATTATGCTAATTTGCAACCTGTTACTTCAATTTCGTCGTCTACAGCTAATACACCAGCGGCAACTGTTACTGTTGTACCGCTTACTGAGAATTCGCCTGGACGTAGAATTGTACGGTTTAGTAATACGTTGTAGTGTACTGCGCCGCTTAATTCGCTGAATGTGAAAGCAACTGTTGCTGTTGCGTTTGTTGTTTCTTGAGCACTTGTAACTGTTTGTACAGAACTATGGAAGTTGCTTAGTGTTAAGCTACCTGTAGAACTGTTCAATGCTGTAACACCAGTGTTAGTGATAGTTGCAGTAGAACCTTCGCCTGCTGTGTGACTTACACTAATACCTGTGCCGGCAGCAACATCAACCATGTAGTTACCAGTTGTGTCTGTGCCTAGTGCAACTGTATTGTTTGCAACTGTTGCTGTCAATGTAACGTTTGCGCTACCATCGATAGAAACGCTACCGCTTAAATCACCACCTAAAGTGATTGTACGAGCTGTTGTCCACTTGCCTGCACTTGTTGCTGTATCAGCATTACCTGTTAAAGCACCAGTAAAGCTAGTAGATGTAACGCTTGTTAAACCAGCTAATGTTGTTGAGCTTGCGCCTAATGCAATTGCTGTTGTACCAACTGTTACTGATCTATTTGCTAACCTTGTGTTTGGAATAGCACTTGTGCTAATTACACCAGTTGTGCTATTATAGCTAATACCTGTACCAGCACTTACTGCACCACGTGCGCGGGCTGTTGTGTGATATAAGTTTGATGCGCCTTCGCTTACTGAATCTGTGTCTAATGTACGTGTACCGCCTAATGCAACACTTGTACCGTTGATAGTAATGCTGTTGTTTGCTAGACTGCTATTTGGAATAGAACCTAAGCTGATTACACCAGTAGAACTGTTGTAACTTACACCAGAACTGCTACTTGCACTGATAGCGCCACGAGCACGACTTGTTGTGTGATATTGGTTTGTAGAACCTTCTGCTAAATCGTCTGTGCTTGTTGCCATTGGATAGTAAACTGCACCGTCGTTAGTAAATGTCCACGTGTCTGTACCTTCGTTCCAACGAACTTGTACGTTTGCATCATCACCGCGTTCAACTTCAAGACCAGCGTTCTGTGTTGGAGAACCTGTAGCATCGCTGTTTAGTGTTAGAATGTTGTCTGCAATTGTAACAGTGTTAGAATCAACTGTTGTTGTTGTACCGCTAACTGTTAAGTTACCTGCAACCACAACGCCGCTTGAGCTAACTGTAAGTGCTGTTGAGCCGTCAACGCTGACTGTAACTGTACCTGTACCTGTATCTGTAACAGTAACGTTTGAGTTACCTTGGCTAATGCTACTTGTGCTAATTGCTGCCACGCTTGTATCTACGTAACCTTTTGTAGCCGCATCAGTTGAGTTGCTTGGAGCGCCTAGACCAACAATCTTGTTGCTGTTCATATCAATGTTGTCGCCGAAGTTAACTTCAACGCCAGCACTGTCTGTAATGTTCTTACCGCTACCAATTTGTAGAGTAGAACCAACTTGAATTACGCCACCTACTTCAGTTGTTAATTGAACGTTACCAGAACCTTTAGTTTTGATTTGTAGAGTTTGATCTACGTCAGCACTAACTGTAATTGTACCGCTGTTGTCTTCAAGAACTTTCTGACCGTTAACATATAAAGAACCTGGACCAACGTAAACGTCTCGCCACATGTAATCGGCGCTACCTAAGCTGTATGTGTTGTCAACACTAGGAATAATATCGCCAGTGATACCCATGTTGCCAGTTAATGTTAAACCAGCAAACGTTGGAGTTGCACTAGTAGTGATACTTTGTGTAGTGCTGATAACGCCTGTTGAGCTGTTGTAGCTAATGCCTGTACCTGCGCTTAATGCGCTACGAGCACGAGCATTTGTAAAGTATTGATTTGTACCTTCGCTAACGTCGCTTGTGCTTAAAACTACTGCACCAGTTTGACTGTTAACGCTTGTTACGCCACCAATTTCCACTACGCTAGGTGTACCGTCATCTTTCTTGATGAAGATTTTACCGTCGTAGGTATTGATGGCAATTTCGCCTAATGCTAACTGAGCTGTTGTTGGCACTTTGCCAGCCGTTGCACTACGCTTTAAAATGATTGTATTTGCCATTTTGAGTATATACCCCTTTTTTTTCGGATGTTTCTGCAAGGTGATCGAGCTTGCCGTCCAGTTGTATTTACCGTATGAGCAATAATATTACGAATGTATGAGCTGAAATATTAGAATTCGCCGCCGTCAACATTAATGTCGAGCTCTTGGATTTCTGTTACGTTGCCTAGCTCATTTAGCGTGATTTGCAGTGTTTTAGAAGCAGATCCTCGTTGACCGTCAAGTGTATCATCAATTTGGCTGTCCTTGACGAAGACCAAAGGTGTAGTGCCAGGATCAATTGCCCCGGTAGTAATTAAGATCCAATTACTTTTGGAATTTATATTGCCTTCTTCTACATAAATCTTGTTGCCAGCATTTATTTCTAATGCAGAATCTGCGTCAGATGCTCTTGTTAAGCGTTGGGTAGTAGAAGACCAAACGTAGATACCGTTTTGTGCGCTTGCAGACTGTCCTACTAGCAAAACACGATCCTGATCTTGTAGCGTAACTCCATCAATAATTGTAACTAACGATGCTATGTTTAAATTTGATCGTAATGCCACGCGAACACTATCTTTATAGTCAGAGATGGAACTTACTATTTGTTTACCACGAAAAATTGGCATTTTGGATTAAGGATTGTCTGCTTCTTAGCGATATTTTATTTAGCGAAAAAGGGTGCAGTTTCCTGCACCCTTTTAGTTTCTAAATATAATCAGTGATTATATTAGAATGAGCCACCGTCGATTGTACTTGCTTCGTTTAGAACACCACCAGCTGTTAGAGTTGATGTTGAGCTTACGCGAATAAAGATATAATCGTTTGCTTCTGGAGCTTGGTCAAACACAATACTTGTTACGCCACCAGTTGTGCTTAGTGTGTATGAGTATGTTGGTGCTTGGATCAAGCCGTTAACGAACACTTGAGTGTTGTCAATGCTTGATACTTCAACGCCAGTGCTAAACTCTAAAGTTGTACCGTCACCAGTAAAGTTTAGTGTTGTAGCTGTAACTGCAACGTTTTGTGGAACAAACTTACCTAAACTGCTACTCCAAACTAGTGTGTAACCGTCTTGTAATGCTTCTTCTGTATCAACGTCGCTTAGATCGCGAATACTTGCGGCTGCAATACGACCATCTGCACGAGCATCAGTGTAATATAAGTTATTAGCACCTTCGTCAATGCTGTCAGTTGTAGGTGTAACAAATGTTAAAGCACCTGTACTAGTATTGTAGCTTAGAATATTGCTATCGTCTGTTGTTAGAGTAATAGCACTTCTTGCACGAGCATCAGTGAAGTATAGGTTAGTTGCACCTTCATCAATGTTGTCAGTGTCTAAAACTACGTCGTGGTTCTGACCATTTACACTCCAAACTGCGGCTTGTGTGCTGATAATACCTGTGCTTGCATCATAGTCGATGTTTGCACCGTTGCTGATACTATTACGAGCGCGAGTTGTTGTGAAGTATTGGTTAGTTGCACCTTCAGCAATTTCATCTGTGTCAACACTGTTTAGAGTGAATGTAAACACACCAGTTGCGTTGTCATAACTCATTGCATCAGTGTTGTCAGTTGTTAAACTAACTGCCTGACGAGCACGAGCATTTGTGAAATACTGATTTGTTGCACCTTCAGCCACGTCGTCTGTATCTGGAGTGTCCATAGAGATAACACCAGAAGTGCTGTTATAGCTGATTAACCAACCGTCTGTACTAATTGAATCACGAGCACGAGCTTGTGTGAAGTATAAGTTAGTTGTACCTTCTGTAACTTCATCAGTATCTAAGCCAGCGGCGTTGTATGTTAATACACCAGTGGCACTATCGTAACTGAATACAGTAGCATCACTTGTTGTTACGCTAATAGCGGCACGTGCGCGGGCATCTGTAAAGTACAGATTGTCGCCTTCGCTTACGCTTGTTGTATCAAAACTACCGCTTGCACCTAATGCAACAGTTGTACCGTTAATAGTTACGCTGTTGTTTGTTAGGCTGCTATTTGGAATACTTGCTAATGCAAATACACCAGTTGCGCTGTCGTATGTGATACCAGTGTTTGTAGTTGCGCTGAAGTGAGCACGAGTGTCGGCTGCACTTGGACCTGTGTAGCTGATAACGCCAGTAGCGTCGTCATAACTGATAGAACCGTCACCGCCAGTTTGTGTTACACTGATTGCGGCACGATAATCATCGCTATCTGGACCTGTGTAGCTGAATACACCAGTTGCACTATCGTAGCTGAAGTTGCCGTCACCACTAACTTGTGTTGCACCAAAGTGTGCGCGAGCTTCACTAGCACTTGGACCTGTATATGTTAATACGCCAGTTGTGCTGTTGTAAGCAAAGCTACCATCACCACCTGCGTCAACAATACTAATAGCATTGCGAGCACGAGTATTTGTGAAGTATAGGTTTGTTGCGCCTTCTGTAACTTCATCTGTATCAATACCTGTTAAGCTGAATGTAAATTCACCTGTTGAAGCATCATAGTCAAATACAGAACTGTCGCTTGTTGTAACATTTAGAGCATTACGAGCACGAGCATCAGTGAAGTATAAGTTAGTTTCTTCAGAAACACTGTCTGTACCAAAAGATCCAGAACCACCTAAAGTGATTGCTGTACCGTTAACAGTAACAGAACTGTTTGTTAGACTGCTATTTGGAATACTTGCTAATGCAATTACGCCAGTTGCGTTGTCATATGTTACACCAGAAGCACTTGTAGCACTGATATGAGCACGAACTTCACTTGCACTTGGACCTGTGTATGTAATTACACCAGTTGCACTATCATATGATAATGAACCGTCGCCACCTGCATCGCTTACGCTAATTGCATCGCGAGCGCGAGTCTGTGTAAAGTATAAGTTAGTTGTACCTTCTGATACATCATCAGTATCTGGAGTAGCTACAGAAATTACGCCAGTTGCACTGTCGTAGCTGATCTGCCAACCTGTTGTGCTGATCGCACTGCGGGCGCGGGCATCAGTAAAGTATAGGTTAGTAGAACCTTCTGCTAATGCATCTGTGTTGTGGTTACTAATGTCGCTAACTTGACCGTTTACGTCACCTGCTAAGTCACCGTTAAAGTTTGCGGCTGTTAAGTCGCCTGTCATAGTAACGTTACCTGCTACATTAACGTCTTTGTTAAAGTCCCAGCTGTCAGTTGCACTTACATAAGTGATAGTTGCATTTGCACCATCAACAGTAATACCAGCACCGTTGGCTGCGGCTGCATCAGTTGCCCCATCAGCAATAGTGATGTTCTTATCTGTAACTGCTAGGTCTGTAGAATTTACAGTTGTCAATGTACCATTAACTGTTAAGTTGCCGTCAACAGTTACATCATTAAATGTAACGTTGTCAGTTGTACCAACTGCTTGACCAATACTGAACACACCAGTTGAACTGTCGTAGCTAACGCCTGTACCAGCGCCAACATCTGCACGAGTACGTGCTGTTGTGTAGTATAGGTTAGTAGAACCTTCTGCTACATCATCAGTGTCTTTAGCGGCTAATGCGCTATCAAAACGAGCCTGTGTGTAGTATAGATTATCGCCTTCAGCTAAGTCTGTTGTTGATTTAGCACCAAATGCAGAATCAAAACGAGCTTGTGTATAATACTGGTTTGTAGTACCTTCGCTGATATCATCAGTATCTAGTGTACCAGTACCGCCTAAGGTTACTGATACGCCGTTAAATGTAACGTCGCTGTTTGTTAAGCTACTATTTGGAACGTTTGCTAGTGCAATTACGCCAGTTGCGCTGTCATATGTTACACCAGAAGCACTTGTAGCACTAATATGAGCACGAACTTCACTTGCACTTGGACCTGTGTATGTAAATGCGCCAGTTGCACTGTCATAGCTAAAGCTACCATCACCACCTGCATCAACTGCGCTTACGCTATTGCGAGCACGAGTCTGTGTGAAGTATAAGTTAGTTGTACCTTCAGCTACGTCGTCAGTTGTCTGACTGCCTAAACTAAACGTAAATTCACCAGTTGAAGCATTGTAATCTAATACGCTTGTGTTATCAGAAGTTAAACTTACGGCTGCACGAGCACGAGCATCAGTGAAGTATAAGTTAGTTTCTTCTGAAACGCTATCAGTACCAAAACTTGCAGAAGCACCTAACGCAACAGTTGTGCCGTTAACGGTTACACTGCTATTTGTTAAACTGCTGTTTGGAACACCCGATAAGCTGATTACACCAGTTGCGCTATCGTACTGAGCACCAGTTGTAGTGTCTGCACTGATATGAGCACGGGCTTCGCTTGAGCTTGGACCAACGTATGTTAATACACCAGTTGCACTATCGTATGATAATGAACCATCACCGCCTGTATCGCTTACGCTAATAGCGGCACGATAGTTGGCATTTGTAGGACCTGTGTAAGTGAATACACCTGATGTGCTGTTGTATGATAGATCGCCGTGGCCTGAATCTTTAACTGCGCTAACTGCCTGACGGTAGTTTGCGCTTGTTGGACCTTCGTAATCAAATACACCAGTTGCACTATCGTATGTTAAATCACCGTCACCAGAACTGTGTGTAGCACTTACGCTATCACGAGCACGAGTTGTTGTGAAGTATAGGTTAGTAGAACCTTCGCCTACATCGTCTGTACTTGGTAATGCTACATCTAACACACCTGTAGAGCTATTGTATGTAACAATGCTCCAATCGCTAGCTAAACTAATTGCACCACGTGCGCGAGCATCTGTGAAGTATAAGTTAGTTGTACCTTCAGCTACGTCGTCAGTTGTCTGGCTACCTAAGCTGAATGTAAATGTACCAGTTGTGTTGTCATAACTTAAAACATCTGTGTTATCAGATGTTAAATTAATAGCTGAACGAGCACGAGTGTTTGTAAAATATAGGTTTGTTGAACCTTCATTTACGCCATCAGTTGTTGGTGTAGAATAGCTAAAGTTACCTGTAGAACTGTTATAGCTAATATCACCACTAGCACTTACTGCATCACGAACACGAGCGTTTGTGAAGTATAGGTTTGCACTACCTTCATCAATTGCATCTGTGCTTGGTGTTACAAATGTAAATGTACCTGTTGCACCGTTATAGCTTAAAATGTTGCTGTCGTCAGTTGTTAAACTTACTGCACCGGCTGCACGAGCGTTTGTGAAGTATAAGTTTGTTGAGCCTTCATCAATGTTGTCTGTATCTAATACAACATCATGCTCTTGACCGTTAACACTCCAAACTGCGGCTTGTGTACTAATAACACCTGTACCGCTGTCATAAGCAATATTTGAACCATTGCTTAAACTTGCGCGAGCGCGAGCTGTTGTGAAGTATTGGTTAGTTGCACCTTCAACAATTTTGTCTGTGTCAGGGGTTGTAAAAGTAATTTCACCAGTGATAGCACTATAAGAAATAATAGTACCGTCATCGCTGTTCATACTGATACTGTCACGGGCACGTGATTGGCTGAAGTATAAGTTTGTTGAACCTTCTAAAATACCATCACTTGTTGGGTGATTGTATGAGAATTGACCAGTTGATTGGTCATAATCTAAAACAACAGTGTTGGTACTTGATAAAGTAACATCACTGCGAGTACGTGCTGTTGTATAGTATAGGTTAGTTAAACCTTCTGGTACATCATCTGTACTGTAGATCATTTGAGCGTTAATTAAACCATCAACGTAACCCTTTGTAGCTGCCTGTAAGTCAGCTGTCGGATCGCCTGATAGAATAAGTGCGCCAGTCATAGTGTCGCCAGCTAAAGAAACTTTAGTTCCGATAGCAGTAGTCACCGTATTTGCAAAGTCTGCATCATCACCTAAGGCAGCTGATAGTTCACTTAGCGTGTCTAACACTGCTGGTGCTGAGTTAACTAAATCACTAACTGCACCGCTAACGAAAGCAGTAGAAGCGATTTGAGTTGTGCTTGTACCTGCGGTAGCAGTTGCCGCCGTTGGGGTACCACGTAGATCGACGTTTTCAATAATAGAACTCGATCTTGCTTTAATAATTGGCATGAGAATTTCCTCTTGTTAAAACTTCTTAGTGAAGTTTTTGTTTTTGGCATTTTTAAGTATGGTGCCAACCAACTTGAAGGAAAGGTTTATAAGACCATCAACCAGAAGTTTTTTGTTATATTAACACTTCCGTTTGTGGCTGTTACTGAAATTTCATATCGACTAGGGCTACTGTTTTGAGGAGCAGTTCCTACGATACTGTTTCCGCTAACCGAAAGCCACGGTATAGCAGATTCACCTGCATAGGCAGGATCAATTGTTACGCTTGTAGCATTATTTAACGCCAACGCAAAATTTATGGTGTCTCCACCGGAAAAAGTGCCAATATATGAATTGGAATTAGTCCAGTGTGGTTTCGAGGCTCCATAGTTTATTAAGTTTGTAAAGACAAACTCATTTCCACTTGTATCTACAAGTGTTAAATTTCTTGGATTGTTCCAAACAGGATTTGTCATCTTATTTGTTTCAATCATTAACTGCATTAAATTAGGCGTAGGATAATCGATTCGTGTAATTACGTCGTCATCAATTTTTGCACCTGTACCAAATGTTATGTCTGTTGCTGTAATTGTGATAGTAGTATAGTTTGCAACTGTTCCATAGCTTACACCTGTTACTGTAGGACGAGGTCTGTCATTTGTAACTGTACTTTTTAGAATTCTAACTTCAATTAAGTCGCCAGTCTCTGGCACTTCGTCAAATACTAATGTGTCACCATTAGCAAGTATATAACTGTACCCAGGCTTTTGTAAAATACCGTTAACTGATACTACTAAATTGTTTTGTGTTGCTACCGTTTCGTTTAGTGCAAACTCAACTGTTGAACTATCACCTACAAAGTTCTTTGTTAGTAAGTTAAACTGATGTGTTTGATTTCTAAACTCACCGATGGCAGAATCAAAAGAAACTACTTGCCCGGCTGTTGGTAGATTTATTCTTACGTCTGTTAAACTATCCAATGATAAATTATCAATGTTAGTTTGTAGCTGTTGCTCTGCTAATGTTGCACGAGTTACTTCAGCGTCAACGTTTGCATCAACTTCGTTAATAGCCCCAATGATCGTTGTCTTTTCAGAAGTTGTCAAATCTATTAGACTACCAACTTTACCACTTACCTGACTTTCGACAGTTGTTATACGTAAGTCTAATGTTGCATCACCATCGATACGGCTTTGCGTCTCTGTATCTAAATTTAATTGTAGTGTTGCATCACCGTCAATACGAGCTTGTTCTTCTTGTAGATCAGCATCTTGATATGATTCAATAACAGATTGAATTGTGTCATATAAATTCTCATCGCCTGTATCTACATAACGCTTGCTTGTTAACTTATCCCATACTTCGCCGTCAAAGTATTCGGGCTTGGTTGAAGTCTGATCAAAACGAATATGTCCGGCAGCGGCTCCTAATGGTCGTTCGACTTCAGAGCCAGCAGGAAGTGCAATTGCACCTTTCGCATCAACAGTTAGTACGCCACTGAGTGGTTTTAAACTGTCTTTGGTATGATTCGTTTTGATTGACATTTAATTAAGCCTGTTTGTTTTCCATTTTTTCTTTTGTACGGCCCCAAGCTGTTAAGCCTAACACTGCACCCATTGCAACGTGGTATAAACCAGCACCTTGCAATGTTAATGGTTGCCATTGTAATTCAACTTTACCACCGTTACCGATAGCTTGAATTACAGACCAAAGAATTGGGGCAACAACAAAGTCAAAAATACATGTTGCCATGTATGACCAGCCCATCATTGGTCGCCACTTTTTATTAATCCAATCTTCGTTTGTATTTGCTACTAATGTATCAGCGCCGCCAGCAGTTGTTACTGCGGCTGCATCAGCTGTTGCTTTTACACTTGCGGCATAATCAACTGAAGTTGTGTTGGCAAATCCGCCGTTTTGAATTTTATTATTGATGTTTACCTGTGCGCCAGTGGTCATTGGCGTAAACGCATCAGCATCATCGTAATCGTCTAGTTTTGGCATGTTATGCTCCTTTATCTTATATTTACCAAAGGATCATTTTTTTGGTCCAAAAACTTTTTGAACTTTACTTAAAACAGTTGACATTAGATCATTGCCTGGTTCAGCTTGCTTCCATTTTTCAATGGGGCAAGATTCGTTCGCTAACATTACTTTTAAATTAACCAAACATCCGCACTGTCTGCATTGTTTAGTTGAGCGAATATAGTATTCACATTTTTGGCAATGGCCTGCACGTTCTAAACGTATTTGCATAGTTGTAAACATGTTGTTATTTATAGTCAATAAAAAAGGGCTCTTGCGAGCCCTTTTTGTGTCAAACACTCTAATCGGTTGATTAGATGAATGATAGGTTAGCTGTATCGATAGCGATTGTGTTAACGTAGTCGGCAGCGTTACCTAAAGAAGATGCGCTGTTTGATAACTCAACATAACCGTAACGTGTCATGAAGCTAACTGTTGGTTCGAATGTGTTTGGATCTAAAACAACACCGCTGCTCATCAATGGAATGTATGGGCAGTAGAATGCTGGAGCGTCCATTTCGTTAGCACCCTTGTAACCGATTAGAACTGGAGTGTCATCACCGGCGTAGTGGTTAACGTAAACACGAACTGAGCTGTTTAGTGTACCAACG
>JACCEE012449633.1_pt1 | contig 16601 bp, 19 predicted proteins | sample 7449931 | NCBI WGS metagenome assembly JACCEE01 (sample SAMN15323457, study PRJNA562643) | freshwater metagenome | isolation source: river surface water | place: USA:Blue River Watershed | collected 2017-08-19 | reverse complement strand
GTAAATCAATTGCCGTTCACACAAATGGTGCGCGATGAATTGATCACGCTTGCTGAATACGTTTCTTGGAGAACGGTGTAACGAATTTCCGACTGTGGCGGTAGGGTTTAACCCATGGCCGTTACTGTTCGCATTCCAACAACGCTTCGTCCACTTTCGGGCGGTGCGTCAACCGTTTCTGTTGAAGGCAGCACGCTTTCAGAAGTACTCGCAGCACTCAACGCGATCCACCCAGGTTTTTCTGACCGCTTGCTTGATGAGTCTGGCAACCTTCACAAATTTGTGAACGTATTTGTGTCAGACGACGACGTGCGTTACCTAGATGGGCTCAACACCAAAGTGCCTGCAGGCGAAACGGTGTCCATCATTCCTGCAGTTGCTGGTGGTTGCTGAGCGTTTTTCCGCCACACCAACATGTTGCGACTGTGAGTCGTAATCCAAATACAGCTCATGGCAATGAAGCCAGGCTTACTGAACACAATGGCGTAAACCAGCCACGGCGCTGATCCGCACAGCACCATTCCCCAGCCCCACCATTTGCGGGCGCCAACCAGCCACATGCCGGTAATGCCGACGAATTCGAATCCGAGAAGGATCCATGTCCAGGTTGCTTCGTTATTCATGCCATGAGTTTCGCAGCAAAATGACTGCCGAAACCGCCGATTTACTGGCATAATTGCCTATATGGCAACGGAAACAGCGGCGTTAGACAAAATTGACAAGCAAATCCTCAGTATTTTACAAACTGACGGAAGAATCTCTTGGCAGCTACTCGGGGATCGGGTGCATCTGTCGGCAAATGCTGTGGCCGAACGAGTACGAAGAATGACGAGGGCCGGTGTCATTGTTGGCTTTAAGGCCGAAGTGAACCAGGCCGCACTTGGGCGAACGCTTGAAGCTGTGATCGATGCCCGCATGCCGCACACTCAGGGTTTTGATGACGCGGTAATGAAACGCGACGACGTGTTGTGGGCAGCACACGTAACTGGAGAATCCGATGTCACGCTGGCGGTGGCCTGCGATGGCACAGCCGGGCTTGATTCGTTATTGCGGTGGCTTCAACGAGAAGGAGCCACAGAAACCCGCACAGACGTGGTGTTACGCAAGATTCGCTGAGCACGTCTTGTAAGAATTAGCAGTCTCGCGGGTAGAGTGCTAACGCAGTTTTTGGCAACACTACGGAGGTACATCATGTCCAAGATGATCGCATTTGACGAAGAAGCCCGCCGCGGTCTTGAAGCCGGAATGAACAAACTGGCCGATGCCGTTCGTGTCACCCTGGGGCCAAAGGGCCGCAACGTGGTGCTCGACAAAAAGTGGGGCGCGCCAACTATTACGAATGACGGCGTATCAATCGCAAAAGAAATTGACCTTGAAGACCCATACGAGCGCATTGGCGCTGAGTTGGTGAAAGAAGTAGCCAAGAAAACAGACGACGTAGCTGGTGACGGAACCACAACAGCAACCGTTCTTGCATGGACAATGGTGCGCGAAGGATTGCGCAACGTTGCTGCAGGTGCAAACCCAATGAGTCTGAAGCGTGGCATCGAGGCCGGAGTTGCAGCAGCTGTTGCAAGCATTCGCGAATTGGCAAAAGAAGTTGACTCAAAGTCACAGATTGCTCAGGTTGCTTCTATCTCTGCAGCCGATGAAGAAATTGGTCAGATGATTTCTGAAGCCATCGACAAAGTTGGCAAAGACGGTGTAATCACTGTTGAAGAAAGCCAAACCTTTGGCATGGAAATGGATCTTGTTGAAGGTATGCGTTTCGACAAGGGTTATATCTCGCCCTATTTCGTTACCGACACCGATCGCATGGAAGCAGTCGTAGATGACGGCTACATCTTGCTGTACTCGGGCAAAGTAGCCAATGTTCGCGACCTGGTTCCTGTTCTTGAAAAAGTTATGCAGACAGGCAAACAATTGGTGATTGTTGCCGAAGATATTGAAGGCGAAGCATTGGCAACGTTGGTGGTCAACAAGATTCGTGGCACCTTCAAGAGCGTTGCAGTGAAGGCACCAGGCTTCGGTGATCGTCGCAAAGCGATGTTGCAAGACATTGCAATTCTTACTGGTGGACAAGTCATCAGCGAAGAAGTTGGTCTCAAGCTTGATAACACATCACTTGACCTGTTGGGTCGTGCCAAGAAGATAGTGGTAACCAAAGACGAAACCACCATCATTGAAGGTGCTGGATCTGATGCAGACATTAAGGGTCGCATTTCGCAAATTAAGGCTGAAATCGACAACACCGATAGCGATTACGACCGTGAAAAGTTGCAAGAGCGTTTGGCAAAACTTTCAGGCGGCGTTGCTGTGTTGAAAGTTGGTGCTGCAACCGAAGTGGAGCTGAAGGAAAAGAAGCACCGCATTGAAGATGCAGTAAGCACCACCAAGGCTGCAATTGAAGAAGGCGTAGTGCCTGGCGGTGGTGTTGCGTTGCTTCGCTCGCAAGCTGCAGTGTTTGCACTTTCAGAAAAGCTTGCAGGCGATGAGGCAACTGGTGCTCGCATGGTGGCGAAGTCACTTGAAGGTCCGTTGAAGCAGATTGCAGAAAACGCAGGCCTTGAAGGCGGAGTAGTCGTTGAAAAAGTGCGCAACATGAAGGGCAACGAAGGCCTCAATGCTGCAACTGGCGAGTACGAAGACTTGGTGAAACTTGGTGTTATTGACGCAGCAAAAGTAACTCGTTCTGCTTTGCAGAACGCAGGTTCAATTGCGGCACTGTTCTTAACCACCGAAGCGGTCATTGCCGACAAGCCAGCAGATGCTGCACCTGCAATGCCAGGCGGAGGCATGGAGGACTACTAAATCAAGTAGTCCTTCGCGAGCTCATCACCACACATGATTGCGCTCGTCACCACAGAATCAGCTCGAGGGCACGATAAGGATCTTGGAATCCTGAGTCGTGCCCTTGATGCATCTGGGGTCAAGTGGAACATCGTGAATTGGGATGACCCACAGGTGCAATGGAGCGACTACTCAATTGCTGTGTTGCGTAGCCCGTGGGACTATCACGAGCGAATTGCCGAATTTAGCCAATGGCTGAAAGTGGTCGCATCAAAAACACGATTGATGAATTCGCTTTCCATTGTTGAATGGAATTTAGATAAGCGATATTTGCGTGAATTAATGAATGCTGAAATTGCAGTGATGAAGACAGTATTTGTCGAATCTGAAACCGATTTATTAAACGAGGTGTTTGCACTTGATGTGATTGTAAAACCGGCAATTAGTGCTGGTTCAAATAACACTGCTCGTTACAAGTTTGACGCACCGGGTGCAATTGAACATGCACGCAAATTGTTGAACAATGGAATTTCGGTACTGGTGCAGCCGTACCAAAATGCAATTGATGAATACGGCGAGACCGGACTTGTGTATTTAGGTGGGCAGTTCAGTCATGGTTTCCGTAAAGCGCCGATATTTGCCGATAAGGATCAAAACCACAACGGTCTCTATGTTGTTGAAGAAATCACTTTGCGCATTCCTAGCGATGCCGAACGTGCATTTGGTGACAAAGTAGTGGCCTTTGTGAAAAACAAGTTTGGCCAAGCGCCGCTGTATGCGCGCGTAGACATGGTGGTGAACGCACAAGGTGTGCCCGAACTGATGGAACTTGAACTCACCGAACCGTCATTGTTTTTGCATCTCGATGATGCCTCACCAGCACGAGCCGCATTGGCGTTCGCCAACGCAGCCGCAGCAAACGAAAGGTAGTCTTGCCACATGAGCGAACCAATGTCCCCCTCGGTTGGAATGGCTGTATTGCACCTGTTTGGTCACCCAGCAGCAGAGTTTGACGGTCAAGCCGTTGTTGCAGCGGTAAAAAACGCCCAAAGTCGCGGTGTGCAAGTAGTAAGCGTGTCGATGCTTGGCCATAAGGCCGATGTTGCGTTTATGGCAGTTGCCTCCGATATGCGTGAATTACGTACATTTCAGACCGCTATTCAAACCGCTGGAGTATTTGTTTCCGACAGCTACGTTTCAATCACTGAAGTCAGTGAATACGCGGCAAATGTTCCAGAGGAAATGAAGAATGCTCGCTTGTATCCGCAGCTTCCACCAGCAGGTAAAAACGCATGGTGTTTTTACCCAATGTCAAAGCGTCGAGACCCAGAAAACAATTGGTACACCCTGCCGTTTGATAAGCGCAGTGAATTGATGGCTGAACACGGCAAGAGCGGTCGTGCTTTTGCTGGCCGAGTAATTCAGTTAGTAACTGCAAGCGCGGGGTTTGACGATTTCGAATGGGGAGTCACGTTGTTTGCGGTGAACCCTGATGACCTTAAAGACGTGGTGTACACCATGCGATTCGATGAAGCTTCTGCTGTATATGCAGAATTTGGCGCTTTCTACGTAGGAATGGTTACGCCAGTAGAAGAATTAGTCGCAGGTCTGTAACTACTTGCCTTCGCCTTGTTCGCGAAGGAATTGTTCAACTTCATCCATCAATGTTGATGCGTCAGGTTCATCGGCCGCATCGTCGCCTGAGTCTGTTGCAAAATCGAATTGCAATTGACCGTCGTCAACTTCATCATCAAGGCTCATGCCACTGTCTGACATGGTTTCCAATCGCTCAACATAGGCGGCCAAGTCTTCGTCGTCGTTGACCAACGAGTTCACCTGGTCTTCATAGCGTTCAATCAAATTCATCACCGATGCAACAGGTGCTGGAGTTCCAATAATTTCGCACGCACGACGCATTAATGAAAGTGAAGCTTTTGGCGATGGCACTTGCGACGCATATGCAGGTACAGCAGCCCACAGCGCCGCCGATGGCATAGCTGCCGCGTAGCAACTGTCGTGTAACACGCCGACAATTCCTGTTGGGCCCTCATAGCGCGAGCGTTGCAGTTCGAAACGATCTATCAAGTCGTCATCTGTTGCCGTGCCAATGATTTGAACAGGTCTACTGTGAGGAACATCGGCAAGAAGCGCGCCAAGCGTAAGCATCATGGAAGAGCCAAAGTGGTCAGCAACGCCCATCAGTTGTTCGGAAAATGTGCGCCACTTCAGGCTTGGTTCGGGACCAAGCACCAAAATGATGTCGCCACCAGCACCTGACACGTGCCATAAACCAACGGTTGGCCACACAATGTTGCGCACGCCACCATCTTTCAAACGAACGTGTGGGCGAATGGTGGCAAAGTCGGTGAATTCTTCTGGGTCAATTTCGGCAAGCGGCTGTGCGCGCCACCCCTCGATCAAATTGCGAACTGCGTTAGATGCAGCGTCGGCGGCATCGTTCCAACCGGTGAATGCGGTGACAATGACTGGTTGTTTTAACGACGGTTTTGACAACCAACGGACATGATCGAGGGACGACATCTAGGCAGAACGCTACTAGCGTCTGCGCCGAATCGGAATGAGAAAAGTGTCAAAAAGACGCAGTAAATACTTAGTAATTGACCATGCAGACACTGCGATAAGGGTGGCTGCAGAGATGGAACGTGAGCGCCACAGGGTTGCGAATCCGGACAGTTCTGAGCGCTCCATTTTCCACAAACGGCCACTTTGACCAGTACCGCCGTACCCGGGGTTTGAGCAATGTGCAAGTGGCGCATGAATATGTAGCGCGTTTCCGTGGTTGGAAATGATGGTCATCCACAGCAAATAGTCTTCAGCAAATCTCTTGGTGTCGGTAAATCGCTCGTGTATTGCAGTGCGCAACATCACTGTTGGAGTAGCCGAGCGATTACGTATGAGGTAGTTGCGTAAAGTTGCATACGACGTGTGTGGAGTATGCGGCAATGCGTCAAAGCGCTCTGACGAACTGAACTCATGGTCGTGAAAACTCATGACACAAGCCGGACTTTTTTGCATGTGGTGCATCTGTATTTCGAGTTTTTGTGGATGCCACATGTCATCGGCATCAAGAAATGCAATGTATTCGCCGGTGGCAAGTTGCCAACCTGCATTTCGAGCCACGCTAGGACCACCGTTTTTCTGTTGCTCAATAACGCGAATGTTCAGTGATGATTGTGTAGCAAAACTGCGAACAACGCTTGTGGTGTTATCACTGCTGGCATCATCTACTACCAACACCTCATGTGGTGCAATGGTTTGATGTTCGACGCTACGAAGTGCTCGTTCAATAGTTGTGGCGGAATTGAAGCATGGAATTACCACGCTGATTGTTGCAGTGCTGCTCACGTTCTGCGCCCGAGGAAGTTCCAGTAACCGAGCACTTTGTTTTCAATAGTTCGTGCACTATCGCCGGCCCACATGTCGAGCCTGTTTAGCAATAACGGATCGGTATCAGAGTTATTGACGCCCCATTTGCTGCATGCGGCAACGGTGAATCCAACGCGTTGAGCCGCAAGTCGCACCTGTTGATTCACATGACCGTATGGGTAAGACATAGTGGTGATTGGCTGTTGCAAGATGTCTTCGAGTTGTTGCTTGCTTGCGAGCAGATCGGTTTGTGCATCAACCTCACTCAACGATGTGAGCGATTGGTGCGTTGCACCATGTGCGCCGATTGTGGCACCAGGAATGGTGGCAAGTTCGCGAAGCTCGGCAGTTGACAGGTAACGCCGATCTCCCGAGGTGAGCTTGCTAGGAGTAACAAAGACATGAAACGGAATGCCACGCTTGCTCAGTTCGGGTCCAACAGTTGACAGTGCGTCGGCGTAACCATCGTCAAAAGTGACGGCAATTTCTGAGCTATTTGCGTGTCGAAACGGCGCAAATGGCATGTGGTGTTGTGTTGAGATTGCTTGCAACGTTTCAATGTGGCGTAAAAAGTCGGCTCTCGACATGGTGTAAATGTTGTGTACATCACCATCTACGCGGTTGCCTACCGCGTGATACATGAGCACTCGCTGGCCGGCTACAGGCGACCCCGGAAGCATTCGCAAGCAGTTACTGATCACACTTGCTACTTGCCGCTTCGCGGTAAACATCAGCACACGCTAATTCTACGGGCTTTTACGCAATAAGGTAGAGACATGACTGTGCAGGTAGAAATTGCAAAGCGAGTAGATAACGACCTCGTCGCAGCATTTCAGCGATTGATACCACAACTTTCAAAGTCGAACCCGGCACCGTCAAAAGAGCAATTGGAATCGATAATTGCGTCTGATTCGTCGCAGGTTTTGATTGCCAAAGTCGATGGAGCAATAGTTGGCTCATTAACGCTCGTGATCTTTCAAATTCCCACTGGAATACGTGCATGGATTGAAGATGTAGTGGTTGATGCAGATGCTCGCGGGAAAGGTGTGGGTGAAGCGCTGAATAAGTTTGCGCTTGACGAGGCTAAGCGTCAGGGTGCAACAACTGTTGATCTCACTTCGCGACCATCCCGCGAAGCAGCAAATCGTTTGTATCAACGCCTTGGTTTCAAGGCGCGCGAAACAAATGTGTATCGCTACGACGTGTAATCAAACCAGCTCTAACAGCCCATTGCATCATGTAAACGTTGACAAGCCTGCTGAATTCGATATGGCGATAGTTCACCAATTTTTCTGCGGAAAAGGCTTCGTGGAACAGTATGAAGATTGTCAAAACTGACAACGCAGTCAGTCGGGACGCCATCTAATTTCTTTGTAAGTTCAAGTTCAGATACGACTCCACGCCGTGTCCTACTTATTGCAGCCACAACAACGGAACCAATCCGATCAGCGACGGGATCTCGAGTTAACACAAGTACTGGGCGATCGCCAGTTGGTAAGTTTGCAAACCAAATTTCACCATTGTTCATTTCCATTCCGACCAATCTTCTGCAACGCCCCAATCATTCACTTCGAATAATGCTTGTTCGTCTTCGGTTAGTGGCATCTGCTCCCATGTCTTGGCATCCTCGATAGAAGCAAGGTGAACCAGATGACGGTGAAGAGCCGTTCGGAGAAGTTCTGAGCGATCAATCCCTAACTTGTCTGCCCAGCCTTGAACCGCCTCGGCATCCGTTTCATCCACCCGAAAACTCAACATTGTCATACAATTAGTATATATTGTCATACAAATACATTGTGAAGTTATTTTGTTGTGTCGCGGGCAAAGCAGGTGGCGAGGTGATCGTTCACTAGACCAAGGGATTGCATAGCGGCATACATGGTGGTTGGTCCAACAAATTTGAAGCCGCGTTTTAGTAATTCTTTAGACAGCGCAACAGATTCTGGCGAAGTAGCAGGAATATCAGAAAGCGTGCGTGGAGCTCGTTTTGGTTTCTTTGGAGCAAACGACCAGATGAGTGTGGACAACGAATCCAGTTCGTCTTGAACACGCAAAGTTGCTTTTGCGTTAGCAATTGTTGCTTCAATTTTCATGCGATTGCGCACGATGCCTTCATTTTTCATTAAACGAGTGATCTCGCGAGAGGTAAATTTGGCAACCTTTTCTGGGTCAAAACTTTGGAACGCTTCACGAAAGTTTTCCCGCTTGCGCAAGATCGTGAGCCAGGAAAGTCCTGCTTGAAAGCCTTCAAGGCACAGCTTTTCATACAACTTCTGATCGTCGGTGACGGGTTTACCCCACTCGGTGTCGTGATATTTCATGTATTGCGGGTCGGAAACGCACCAGGCACAGCGCTTGTTTCCATCGACGCCTTTAACGGTTGATTGTGAAGATTGAGCTGACATGTTGGTGATGTGTGCGCGACAAATTAATAAGTGCGCGCAACATCCCATAAATGATGGATCGGGTCGTGAAGCAAATAGCGACCGAATGACTCAACGGTGAACCGCGCCCCGTCGCTGCGCAGACCCGTGCGGTTCCACTCGCTAGCGGTTATTGCATCGAAGCGATCGGCTAGCAAGTCTCCAGAAATAGCAATTTCGCGACGCACATTTAATGGATCTTGTAAGTCGTACCGATCGTTGATAGCGGTCTCGTCCTGATCCCAGTTAGGAAACATTGGGTCGTCTTGGGTAAGCATGAGCTCAAGCCGAAAATCAAATAGGCGAAATACATCGCGCACATGACAGCCATATTCACTAGGCGACCACACATTTTCCGCAGGCCGCTTCGTGGCGTCTGGGTGCAACAGAATTACTTCCCATTGCGAAGCAATATCGCGAATGTTCATTCCGATATCGCGGGGAATAACAGCGGCTGCGTCAAATGCGCAATCTGGGCACTGGCGCTCAAGCACCCATGTCCAATTTTTGTTGTCAGGTTGTATTGCCACACACCGACTTTACGTCAGGATCTAACGTCCATTTAGTTGCGCAAGTGCGAGTGCCTCACTCAGTGTGCTTGCAGGCTGCAACGTGAGTCCTTTTTGCGAATAGTCACTGCTTGCAGGAACAATCGCCCGAGTGAAGCCCAGCCGTGCGGCTTCAGCAAGTCTGCGCGACATGTGACCAACATGGCGTATCTCGCCGCCCAAACCAACTTCGCCACACACCACCAAATCGCCTGGTGCAGGCGTATTGGTAGCGGCAGAAACCAATGCTAAACACAGCCCCAAGTCGCTGCCTGGGTCGTTTAACTTCACACCACCAACAACCGATGCATACACCTCGTGTTGAGACAAACTGACTCGCGCACGCCGCTCAAGTACCGCAAGCAACATGGCTAAGCGACCAGGATCAAGACCTTGTGCGCTGCGTCGAGCAGGTGCATTGCCCGATGTTGCATTGGTGAGTGCTTGCACTTCAACGAGTAGCGGTCGTTGTCCTTCAAGTGTTGGAACAACAACTGAACCCGGTGTGCCTGGTCGGCGATCTGCCAAAAACATTTTGCTGGCATCGGGTACTCCAACAAGACCAAGTTCGGTCATTTCAAAGAGCCCTAATTCGCTTGTGGACCCAAAGCGGTGCTTCACAGCGCGCATAATGCGCAGGGCATGATGACGTTCACCTTCAAAGGACAACACGGTGTCAACAACGTGTTCAAGGACGCGTGGCCCGGCAAGGCCACCTTCTTTAGTTACATGTCCAACCAAAATGGTTGGAATATTTCGGCGCTTAGCTTCTTGCACCAATCGGTGAGCACATCCACGCACTTGCACTACCGAGCCAGGGGCAGACCCAAGTGCAGGGTCTGCAACAGCTTGAATGCTGTCAATCACTAATAGTTCGGGTTTTACTTTGTCGATAGCGGAAACGATGTTGGTGATTGAAGCCTCAGAAAGCAGCCAAAGATCGTCGCGTAATGCATGTAAGCGTTCGGCACGCATACGTACTTGCTGTGCGCTTTCTTCTGCGGTTACATATAACGACTTTGTTGGCCACGATGACAACAACTGCAACAACAATGTGGATTTACCAATGCCAGGTTCGCCACCCACAAGCGTGACTGAACCGGGAACCAAACCACCATCGAGCACACGATCGAGTTCTGAAATTCCGGTAGGTAGTGGTTTGCCGACCGTTGCATCAAGTTTGTTAATTGGCTGAGCTTCGCCTGGTGGAACAAGAGCCATGCCTGCAGCAAGTGTGGTGACTTCGTTTGGGTCTTCAACATCTTCTACAAGTGAGTTCCATGCTCCACACGAATCACACTTGCCAGCCCACTTGTGATGGCTTGCGCCACAATCTCCGCAGTTGTATACCGTGCGCATCTTTGCCATGCGCGAAACTTTAGGCGGTGGGTGTTCGCTTTGAACGGCGGAACCGGGTGAAGAACACGAATCCGCTAAATCCGGCCATGATGATGAGCCACGCGATGAGTAACCAAAACAGCACTGGTGAAAAAATTCGGGCAATTGTTGAAGCAACTGCGGTGTTTTCCGTAACTGCCGCCACGTTTTGTGAACTGCCATCAAATGCCACATTCCATGTGATGGCATCTATTCCATCGGGAGTGCCTGAGGTGGAGACGACTTTGCCCGGCATGCGTGCGAGAAAAGTAATGCTCACGGCTTGCCCGATGTCTTGATTTGAATCAGCAAGTGCTTGTTTGTATGGGGCGCCACCAATGATTGACAGCAATTTGCCGTCTGCAAATGCATTCATTCCACCATTTACCTCGAGGTTGCCCCCAAGAGTAAACGTGGAATCGGTGTCTTTGCCATCTCGCGATAGCGACATGTCTTTAAATGGACCATATTCTCCACTCAGTTGGTTCAACAACGTGGTGGCTTCTTGCGGATTATTGAAGTGATGTGAAACACGAACTTGCAACCCACCGTCTTGCGTGGAAGCAACTTCAGACACTTTCCATCCGGCGGCCTTGGCATCATCGAAACTGAGGTCACTTCCAATGTTTGGATAGTTGGCAACAATTTCTGCATCAACAGTGGTGACTACAGCAAGTGTTCCTGAGCCATTGGGTTTCACATTGAGCGTTACAACGTTGTCTACGCGACATGCACCAAGCAGCACAACTGCAAGCAATAAGCCAATGAGTGGTCGAATGCGACCAACACCGCTTTTATTGCTCACGCCAGATTCACTCAGGTGATGAGGCAGTGCCGTCGCCAGCACCAGCAAGCTCTACAGCCGATGGCGGCTTGAACCCTTCGACTGCAGAAAACGTCATGCGCTGTTCGCCTTCGTTGTCTGGGTCTGGCTCGGTTGCAACAACCACAATTTGTCCCGCAGTGAATTGCTTGTTCAGCAGTTTCTCCGACAACGGGTCTTCGATGAGACGTTGCAGCGCACGACGCAAAGGACGTGCGCCTAGTTGAGGGTCATAGCCGCGCTTTGACAACAACTCCTTTGCCGACTGCGTGAGTTCGAGACCAATACCCAAACCTTCAAGCTGGCTAATGAGTCGCTTGCTCATGAGGTCGACCATCTGCACAACTTCTTGCATGCCAAGTTCGTGGAACACGATGACTTCGTCAATGCGGTTCAAGAACTCTGGACGGAAGTGACCCTTCAGTGCTTCGTTAACTTTGTCGCGCATGCGTGAATACGACATGGCCTCATCGTTTTTGCCGAAACCAACATTTGCTTTACGCAAATCTTGTGTTCCCAAGTTCGATGTCATGATCAGCACAGTGTTTCTAAAGTCGGTACTGCGACCCTGAGCGTCGGTCAAACGACCTTCTTCAAGAATCTGCAACAACGTGTTGAATACGTCTGGGTGTGCTTTTTCAATTTCGTCAAACAACACAACAGAGAATGGCTTGCGACGAACAGCCTCGGTCAGCTGGCCACCTTCTTCGTAGCCCACGTATCCCGGAGGTGAACCAACCAAACGGCTGACGGTGTGCTTTTCCATGTACTCAGACATGTCGAGAGAAATAAGCGCGTCGTCATCGCCAAACAAGAAGTTGGCAAGGGTCTTGGCAAGTTCGGTTTTACCAACACCAGTTGGCCCCAAGAAGATGAATGAACCGCTAGGACGCTTAGGGTCCTTAAGGCCCGCACGGGTGCGACGAATGCTTTGGCTTACTGCCTTAATGGCATCTTCTTGAGCGATGATGCGCTTGTGCAGTTCGGCTTCCATGTTCAACAACTTGGCGGTTTCTTCTTCCGTCAATTTGTACACAGGAATGCCTGTCCAAATGCTGAGCACTTCGGCAATGGCTTCTTCGTCTACTTCGTCAAACAGGTCGATGCCGCGAGCTTTTACATCTGCTTCTTTTGATGCGCGCTCTTCAAGCAACGCACGCTCTTGATCGCGCAGACGTCCGGCCTCTTCAAAGCGCTGTTCTTCAACAGCCTTCTTCTTTGCTTCCTGCACGTCGTTGATCTTGGTTTCGATCTCTTTCAAGTCTGGAGGTGTAGCCATGCGCTTAATTCGCAAGCGACTTCCTGCTTCGTCAATAAGGTCGATTGCCTTGTCTGGTAAGTGACGATCGGCAATGTAGCGATCAGCCAAGTTCGCAGCCGCAACCAATGCTTGATCGGTAATGGTTACGCGGTGGTGCTGTTCGTACTTGTCGCGAATGCCCTTCAAAATTTCAATGGTGTGCGCAACTTCTGGTTCTTCTACTTTCACCGGTTGAAAGCGACGCTCGAGAGCGGCATCTTTTTCGAAGTGCTTGCGGAACTCATCAAGCGTTGTTGCACCAATGGTCTGCAATTCGCCACGAGCAAGCATTGGCTTCAGAATTGATGCTGCATCAATTGCGCCTTCTGCTGCACCTGCACCTACGAGTGTGTGAATTTCGTCGATGAACAAAATGATGTCACCGCGAGTCTTAATTTCTTTCAACACTTTCTTTAAGCGCTCTTCGAAGTCACCGCGATAGCGACTACCTGCAACAAGTGCACCAAGGTCGAGCGTGTACAACTGTTTGCCAGTCAACGTTTCGGGCACATCGTTACGCACGATCTTTTGTGCAAGACCTTCAACAATTGCAGTTTTACCAACACCAGGCTCGCCAATAAGGATTGGGTTGTTCTTCGTGCGGCGCGAAAGAATTTGCATCACGCGTTCCATCTCGCGTTGACGACCAATTACAGGATCAAGCTTGTTGTCTTTCGCCAACTGTGTGAGGTTGCGACCGAACTGGTCAAGAATTTGGCTTCCACCTTTTTCTTGTGGTTCATCTTTTGCTCCAGCAGGTGCACCTTCAGATTTTCCAGAAGGACCCTGGTAGCCCGACAACAGTTGAATTACTTGCTGACGCACACGACTGAGATCTGCGCCAAGTTTGACCAACACTTGTGCGGCAACGCCTTCGCCTTCACGAATGAGTCCGAGCAAGATGTGCTCGGTGCCGATGTAGTTGTGGCCAAGCTGCAAGGCTTCGCGCAATGAGAGTTCAAGAACTTTCTTGGCGCGTGGTGTAAACGGAATGTGGCCAGATGGCGATGATCCGCCTTGGCCAATGATTTCTTCTACTTGGGCACGTACTGCCTCGAGCGAAATGTTGAGCGACTCAAGAGCTTTGGCGGCAACGCCTTCGCCTTCGTGAATGAGTCCGAGCAAGATGTGCTCGGTGCCGATGTATGAATGATTGAGCAGGCGGGCTTCTTCTTGAGCCAGCACAACGACCCTTCGGGCCCTATCGGTAAACCGTTCAAACACTGGATAGACCGCCTTTTTCTCGCTGCAAACCTTGGTTGAAGTGTACCTGTGGGTGGTGACGCCTTCCTGTTGTACTTGACACACGCACGAAAATCTCGGGGGTGTGAGGCATTGAAATGAGGGGTTTCTCGCACCTTCGTTCGTCGTTTCACAAGCCACCCTGCCTAGCCTTGAAGCCATGGCCGTTGCCTCGCCACTACTTGAACTTTCGCAAATGGACGTGGATCGCGATCGCGTTGAAGCCGCCATGTTGCATGCAGTTCGCACCCGCGACGCCTACCTCACTCAAATTGCGAGCCACCTAATTGTTGCTGGAGGCAAGCGGTTGCGCCCGGTGATGACTATTGCTGCCGCAAAGGTGGGAAGTTCCGAACCAGTTTCTGACGATGTGATTCTTGGTGGAATTTCTTGCGAACTCGTGCACCTTGGGTCGTTGTACCACGATGACGTCATGGACGAAGGCGTCACTCGACGTGGCGTTGAAACAGTCAATGCAAAGTGGGGAAACCTGCAAGCCATTTTGGCGGGCGATTTCTTATTGGCGCGTGCGTCTGAAATTGCGGCTGGTCTGGGCAACGACATTGCAGGCTTGCTGGCACGCACCATTAGCCAATTGTGCGAAGGCCAAATTGAAGAACTGCGCTTTACCTACAACGTGTCGCGAGCTATCCCTTCGTATTTGTTGAGCATTGAGGGTAAGACTGCATCGTTGTATTCAACGGCAGCTCGAATTGGCGGCCTTGTTGCAGGTCATGATGCTGCGGTAGTCGATGCGCTTACGAATTATGGAACATCCTTTGGCATGTTGTTTCAAATCATTGATGACATCTTGGACTTAACTGCAACTGATGAACAGTTGGGCAAACCTTCGGGTCACGACATGGAAGAAGGTGTCTACACGCTTCCAGTCATGCTCACACTTGCTCATAATGGAAGTGCAAGCGATGAGCTGCGCGAAATGTTCGGTAAACCGCTGACACAAACGGAGCGTTTGCGCGCACTTGAAATTGTGCGTGCAGGTGATGGCATACAGCGAGCAATTGAAACTGCAAAGAGTTATGTGCAGCTTGCTGAAGCTGAATGCAATCGAATGCCTCAAGGTGAAGCAACAGATGCGCTTCGCGCAGCACCAGGTGCGCTTCTTAGTTCTGTAATTGCCTAATCGCGTTCGCGGCTGCAATTCCTGAAAGCGCGGCACCTTCTACTTTTGGTCCACCCATCGCATCGCCCGCAATGACCAATGATTCGTGCTGCCAGATTCGTTGTGGCCACGGCGTGCGCGGTGTTGCGAAACGCCACTTTTTTATTTGGCTCTCAACAATTCGTGCGTTTCCTAGCCATGGCTCTATGTGATGAACCAGCAAGTGATGTAATTCGTGTTGATCGTCGTCCCAATGCTGTTCGCTAAATGCTGGTGAAAAATGGGCAGTGATCGCTGGAATATGCGAGATGCCTTTCATGTAATTGTCAGCAACAATCTGCAGGTAGTCATTGGGGTTTTGTACTGCCCCCGGTGCGGGTACTGCGCTTTCACTATCTAGTACGGCAAGTAATCCAATGGTGCGGTCATATGCGCACTGCAACAGCGCCTCAGGCACTTCTACGTGGGCAGTGATAAGAAGCGAATAGGTTTGCGGAAGAGGACACGTAACGACAAGTGCGTCTGACTGAATAACCGTGCCATCGTCAATTTTTGTTGACCAAGACATGTCTGTATTTCGAGTTACTTCAAACGCAAAGGTATTGCAGCGAATATCTAATCCGTGCGCAAGGTGTTTAGCAATTGCGTTCATGCCATGAACACCGATGTAGCGAGAATGACCATCGTGTTGTGAAAAACCTCTGCACCATTCGCGGACTACGCCGGCTTTAATCCACTGCAGAACCTGAAAGTCAAAGTCATTGTCGCGCACTGTGAAAAATTGTGCGCCGTGGTCCAGTGTCGCACCACCAATTCGACGTGTTGCAAGGCGACCACCAGGGCTTCTGCCTTTATCAATGACAACGACGTGGTTTCCTTCGCGGTGTAATTCTTGAGCAGCCATCAGACCTGCAAGGCCAGCACCGATGACAACGACTCTCATAGCTATACGGCTAGTTGCTGTTCTGCTGAATGCGCGGCCTCTGTGCGCTGTAAGAACTCAATCAAAATTTTATTAAACGTCGACGAATGTTCCATCATCAAACCATGTGCAGCACCCGAGATCACTACCAGTTCAGCCTTTGGAATTCGTTCTGCTATCTCTTCACTATCGCCGCGTGGTGTGAGAATGTCTTGGTTGCCAACGATCACCATGGTGGGAGCAGAAATGGTGGATAACTGATCCACGAGATCTTCGCGTGTATTCAAAATGGCATCAATTTGCGAAACAAATGAGTGGCGTGGGCGCAGAGCCGCAAGTGGTCCCATCCACGTGAATGCAGGGACGAGTCGGCGAAACGAACGTGGGCTCATCACCCACTGTGCCGCTTCTTTTCCAACTTCGATCATGCCTTTTTCTGCTGCAGTTTTAGCCCACGATTGCAACAACTCTTGGCGCCAGGGGTGATTTCTGCACGCAGTGCATACCAGTGTGAGCGAACGAACACGGTCTGGGTATTTCACTGCGATGATTTGACTAATCACGCCGCCCATTGATGCGCCAACAACATGTGCATGATCGATACCTGCGGCATCTAATACAGCAATTGCATCATCTGCCATTTGTTCAAGCGTGAATGGCGTTGAT
>JACCEE011995294.1_pt1 | contig 16604 bp, 17 predicted proteins | sample 7449931 | NCBI WGS metagenome assembly JACCEE01 (sample SAMN15323457, study PRJNA562643) | freshwater metagenome | isolation source: river surface water | place: USA:Blue River Watershed | collected 2017-08-19 | reverse complement strand
TTGATGAAGTGATTACAGGTTTCCGAATTGGCCAAGGCGGTGCACAGGCTAAGTACGACGTAAAACCGGACATCACATGTTTCGGCAAAGTTATTGGTGGAGGATTGCCGATTGGTGCGATTGGTGGATCGCAATCGGTGATGGAAAATCTCACACCAATCGGCAAGGTGTTTCACGCAGGCACACTTGCAGGAAACCCTCTTGCAACTGCTGCGGGGTTCGCGGCACTCAATGAACTGACGCCAGATGTGTATATGGAACTCGGAGCACGTGCACGGTCATTGGCAACGTTGTTAAGAGACGCATGTTCCAGTGCTGGAATTGTTGCGCAGTTTCCTGTTGTTGGAACTCTTGTTGGAGCATTCTTTGGGTCAGTGGTTCCAACGAATTTTGATGAAGCAAAGCAGACTGACGAAAAAATGTATGCGCGCATATTCCATGCCATGTTGAAGGAAGGCGTTGCGTTGGCACCTGGCGCCTATGAGGCATTGTTTGTTGGGCTTAGTCATAATGATGCGGTGATGAATGAGCTTGCCGATCGGGCTCATCGTGCGGCACTTGCTGCAGTTGCTGCGCAATAGGTTTGGTGTATGCGCTATTTCTTTACGGCAAGTTTGTGGAAAGCATTGGGTGTGTTGCTTGCCGTAGCAGCGTTACTTGTTGGTGCACTGAGTCTTGTTAATCGAAGGGCACAGTCGGAATCTGCTCAAAGCCATATCGTTGATGTAGTTGCCGCAATTGCAGCCTCTGAGTTTGGAGAAGGTTGGCAGGTTGCTGATGGAAAATCCGTTGGTGATGCATCGTTGACACTCGACGACGGTCGAGTGTTGCGATTGGTGGATGGAACGCGAGGCGAGTCCACTTGCAAGGTGCCGATTTCATCGTATTCATGCGTACTTCTTGCTGACACGCTGGGCACTGGTGTGTTGTGGTTTGCACTCGTTCCTGCCGATGCAACAAACGGGAAGGAACGGCTTACGTTGCCGGCATTAGTAGATATGCAAGAAGGTGGAGACCTTGGTGTATTGAGCAATGGATGGGTAATTCCACTTGCAACACCAACGGTTCGCAATTGCGACACCGAAACAACTTCTCTGCGCGACTTTATTAATCAGTTTCCTGAAGGTAATGCAATATCGCTTCTAGATCTGTACGCAGACACCATCAATGAAGTTGTGTGCACTGGCCCGTAGGCCGAAATTTATTTCGAAGAAGCGCGTGCTTTAGTACCAACCGCTAGCGGCGGCTTGGTGAGCATTGCAAAATCTTTATCAATGGTGTCGAATGAAGTCGCACCATTTTCAAGAGCAAGGAAAATCTCTGACTCTGGTGAGCACCAAGTTTCGTATTCTTCTTTCCACTCTTCGCTAGCTGGGTCTGCGCCACCGACGACGTATCTTTCGTGGCACACAACTCCAAGAATTTCTGCTTCAGTCAAACCACCACCTGCTGTCTCACCTTGTTGTGGCATTGGGTTTCCGTTATACGAAAGCGGAGCATGTGCGCCACCTTCGCGATCTGGGTTTCCGTAATACGGGATCTCTGCAGCAACGAATGCTTGGCTTCCTGTGTACACGAAGTTCAGCATGTCTTCGATTTTTGGAAAAGTCTTCAACACTTCGCCGCCAGCGAATACGCGTCCTGCTCCACCTTGACCGGCGGCACCGTGACAGCCCGCGCATGATCCATACACCTCTTCACCGATGGCAAGAGGACCTTCAACGGTTTTTTCCTGCGGCGTAAGCGCAAGTAAATAAATAAATGCCCAAACCGGAAGCAAACTGAGTGTTGCCATTGCCCAGAATGGAATCTTCTTTCGCGTTTTTGCGGCAATTACGTAACTCGGATCTGGTTTTGGCGCTGGTGTCGATGCAGCAACCGGCGCTGCAGGCTTTGCAACCGCTGGAGTAGAAGAAGTCGTGGCCGGAGTGGAATCACTAGACGCTGAACTTGCACCACCAGAAGCAGCTTCCCGTCGTTCCTTGGAACGCTTGAGTAGGTGTTCGGGTATTTCAGTCACAATGATCCTCGTCGTTGTCGTTTGCCAATGAGGGAATTGCCCTCAGAAATCTTCCGCCCCTACTCTAAATCACCGAGTGGGGACCCGATTAACACTACGGAGCGAGTAGGAGAAATCAGAAATTGCCTCGAAGGTTTTGAGCAGAGATTCGGTGGTCAAGGTCACAGGATTGCACGAATGCACAACCTCGCTCTTTTCACCTATTTGGAGATTGCCCGACTAGTCTCGTGAGAGATTTCACGAGGAAAGGCACCCCTGCAAACCATGCTGGCAATAGACATTCTTCGATGGCCGGGAATGAACCAAGCGTTCATCTTCTCGCTTGCCCTCACACTCGCGATGACGTACGGCGTGTATTGGGTAGGTAAGCGTCGACCTGTTGATCGCAAGGCAACATGGGGTGAGACCATGTTTGGTTCGGTTTACGTCTTTGCAATTTTGTTTATTGCATTTGGCGTAGTTCCTCACCAATTCATTGACCACGCGGACAAAAATCTCGGATGGCGTAAAGACAAATTGATCTTTGGGCCTTTTGATCTCTTGAAGCCAAAAGCGTTCGGCGGCCAATTTCCATTTACCATGAGCTACGAAGCAATTCGTGACATCGTGGTCGTCACTATTCACGTGGTGCTCATGACCATCATGGTGAAGATGTTCAACTGGTGGCAAAAGCGCGGCGAAGCGAAACCGCAGGCAATTGCAACGTCAACCTATGGTCGTCCACTGGTGCGTAAGGGCTAATTGATATGACAAAGACAGACGCAAATCCACCAATGCCGTTATGGTCCGACGAGTATCAGCTCGTCGAGGTGGATGCTGACTACCTTGCAAAGGCAGTCAAGCCAAAACAGTTCATTCACATTGATCAAAGTGAATGCATCATGTGTGAAGGCTGCGTAGATATCTGTCCGTGGAAGTGCATCCACATGGTGAACCCAGACGCAATTGCAGAAGCCCAAGGCACTGAAATGCCTGGGTCAGACCCAAGCGACAATGTGGTGTTCATTATCGACGACGACGTGTGTACTCGCTGCGCACTGTGCGTAGATCGTTGCCCAACTGGTGTCATCATTCTCGGAAAAGTTGGAGCACCTGCTGCAACGGGCGACTCGCACACACGAACACCAAACCACGGCTACGCATACGGCATGCGGTTATAGAAGTTTCAGGACACGGAGAAAAATATGGCAAGCACAATTGAAGAAAAGCCACGACTCACGCTGAAAGAGCGTGCGGCAAAGCTTGGAGAATCGTTGCAAGGCAGTCAGGCATGGAACTCAATCTTCCGTCCGGGCTCAATTTTCCGCAAGGGCTACACCGATTCACCGCGCAACCGTTCTTATGTGATCATGAACTCGGTGCTCTATCACTTGCACCCAGTAAAGGTAAAGCGACACGCGGTAAAAGTGAGTTACACGCTGTGCCTTGGTGGCCTCAGTTTCTTCTTGTTCATTTTGCTCACGGTTACGGGCATTTTCTTGATGTTCTTCTATCGGCCAACGGCAGCCAACGCATGGCAAGACATTCAATCACTTCAAACTTCGGTGACGTTTGGACTGATGGTTCGAAATATGCACCGTTGGGGCGCTCACCTCATGGTGCTCAGTGTGTTTTTGCACATGGCACGCGTGTTTTATCACGGCGCCTACAAAGCACCGCGCGAGTTCAACTGGGTTGTTGGAGTTATTTTGCTCACACTCACGTTGTTGCTTTCATTTACCGGCTATCTCCTGCCGTGGGACCAACTAGCTCTATGGGCTGTTGCGGTGGGTACCAACATGATGGGTTATTCACCGGTCATTGGTTCTCAGGTGCGATTCGTGTTGTTAGGCGGAGTAGAGATTGGCGCAGAAACATTGCTGCGTTGGTATGTATTACACGTGTTGTTATTCCCGTTTGTCACCGTGATCTTCTTGGCGATTCACTTCTGGCGAGTGCGCAAAGACGGCGGAATTTCGGGCCCATTGTGATGAATACAACTATTGAAAGGATGATCAGCAATGACTGAAATTCCAGAACACCTCCTAAAGCGCGCACAAGCTGCGCGTGAAAAAGCTGCAGCAGAATCTGGTGCAGCAGCGCAAAGTAGCGACGCAGGTGACTCGCGTATTCCTGCGCATTTACTTGAGCGAAGCAAGGCTGCAAAGGCCGGCGGTTCAGTTGCGGTTGCAGACAAGCCAAGTTCATCAGTAGTTGCTGCACCGCTAGATGGTGGTGTGCCAATGGCTGCCGGCCCTGGTGGTCACACACAACGCTTGCTGACGGTTGTTAAGTCTGGATCAATTCAAGACGTGAAGTCAGAGCCAGTAGACAAAGTGCACACGTGGCCGCACCTTCTTGCAGTTGAGTTCGTTGCAGCTCTTGCGTGCACCGCGTTTTTGTTCTTGTTTTCATGGGTCGTAAATGCACCGTTGTTGCAAGCAGCAAACTTTAACCAAACTCCAAACCCTTCGAAGGCCCCTTGGTACTTCCTTGGATTGCAGGAACTTCTCACCATGTTCCACCCGATGATCGCGGGTGTGACACTTCCTGGTGTGGGCCTTGTTGCGTTGATGTTTGCTCCCTATTTAGACAAGACCATTTCAAACCGACCAGAAGATCGCAAATTTATGACCAGCATGATGACAGTGTTTCTCATGTTCTGGGCGGTGCTGGTAATCGTCAGCTCGTTCTTCCGCGGTCCTGGCTACAACTTCACGCTCCCATGGCGTGACGGAATTTTCTTCGAGCTCTAAGTCGACACGGATACATATATATGACAACTACTCAGATCATCACCATCGCCGTTGCGATTCTCATTGTCGCTGGTGTGGGCATCGTGCTCACCTCGTCGCGCAACTCGGGGGTTCGTGGAACTGGTTCGCTTGCACGTGAAACTCGTAAAAAAGATCGCGGTGCAGTTAACCCTGAACATCTAACTGGACGCCAGTTTGAAGCAGTTGTGCGTAAGCAAAATGCTGCAATTGTGGCAGCACCGAAAGCCGATATTGAGCCGTGGGTTGCTCCAGACTCTGAAGCGCTAGGTGTCTCGCGACGAATGTTTTTCAATCGCGCAACCGTTGCATTGATGAGCGCGAGCTTGGGTGGTTTTGGTGCAGCAGTGATTGGTTTTCTTTGGACTAGTTCTTCCGGTGGGTTCGGATCAAAGGTGACCATTGGAAACGTTGCAGATGTGATTGCGCAAGTGCGTGCAAATAAGGGCTTCTTGTATTTCCCACAGGCACGTACCTGGATCACTGAGTATCCAAAGGAATCGCTGTCAAAAGGAAAGACTGCGTACGGTCACCAAAGCACCGTGTACGCAGGGCTTGAGGCCGGCGTCATCGCTTTGTATCAAAAGTGCCCACACCTTGGTTGCCGAGTACCAGAATGCGCAAGTTCGCAGTGGTTTGAGTGCCCATGTCACGGATCGCAATTCAATCGAGTGGGAGAAAAGAAGGGCGGACCAGCCCCACGTGGAATGGATCGCTTTGGAGTTTCAGTTGCTAATGGAGTCCTTGTGGTTGACACAGGCACCGTATTTGGTGGTCCACCAATTGGTACGAACACCACGGGACAAGAAGCTGAAGGTCCACACTGTGTAGGCGGAGGTTCGCACTAATGATTGCCGATATCACCACAAGCGTTTCTTGGTTTTTCCTTGTTACGGCACTTTCGGGATGGGCGTTATATGGACTATTCAATATTCGAAAAAGCCGTAAGGAAATTGGCTCGGAAATAAAGCTTGCTGCAAACCGTAAGCCTTATTACGACGACGAAATTCTTGAGGGAAAGAAAATTGAGCGCACTCAGTTAATTGGAATTTTGTTTCTTGCTGTAGTCACTCTTGCATTGCCGTTGTACTGGATTCTCGAACCAGGTCGTCAAGAGGGTGCGAAAAATGGTTGGGATCACCGTTTCGAATCGTGGGGTAGTCGTCTCTATGACGTAACTGCAAATGGTGGATTTAACTGCGCTGGTTGTCACGGTGGCACTAAGGGCTCGGGCGGAGCTGCTGTATATGCGCTCACCGACTCAAAGACTGGTGAAGTGCGTGAAGTGAGCTGGAAAGCTCCTGCGCTGAACACCATTTACTATCGATTCAGCGAAAGCGAAGTTCGTTTCATTTTGGAATACGGTCGTCCATTCTCTCCAATGTCTCCATGGGGCGTTGTTGGCGGTGGACCAATGAATGATCAACAAATTCAAACCGTGTTGGCGTATTTGAAGAGCATTCAGATTCCACGTGAAGACTGCCCAGTGGTCGATGCAGATCCACGAATTTGTGAAGGTGGTCATTTGCCAAAGGAAAAGCAAGATGAGATTTCTGCGGAAGCCGAGCGTCTTGTTGCTGCTGGAACGTATTCAAGCATTGGCGAAGCCCTATTTAATTTGGATCTTGGTGGCGGAAATTATTCGTGCGCACGTTGCCACACCAAGGGATGGTCGTACGGCGATCCACAGATCACTGGTGGTGGAGCTTTCGGTCCAAACTTGACGAGCGGTTCTTCGGTGCGTCAATTCCCATTGAAAGAAGAAATGGTGAAGTTCATCAAAAATGGAAGCGAATTTGGAAAGCGCTATGGCGAGCAGGGTCAAGGCAGCGGTCGCATGCCAGCCTTTGGCGCCATGCTTACTGACGAACAGATAAACGCAATCGTCGACTACGTGCGAGGTCTCTAAATGTTGTCAACTCTTTTTGCAATTGCTTGGCAACCCGAGCTGCGCGGCATCGTGGTGGTGCTGTTGATGTTTATCGTTCTCGTTGGTGGCAGTTATTTATTGGTCGGCTCAAACGTTGGTGCCAGGTTGGGCTTTCTCATTGTGATGTCAGCATTGTTCGGATGGATGACGGTGATGGCTGCAGTGTGGTGGACGTATGGAATTGGTCTTAAGGGTCCGGAGCCAACTTGGAAGCCAGCAGATCCTGTAACAATTATTCGAGACACAAAATTACTGACGTCGGCGGGAATTTTGGATGGACCAGTTGCCGATGGAGCAACTCCAAGCAAGCTTGCTGAAAACGCTTCAACTCAGTTACAAGAAGAAGGATGGAGACTGCTCGATGAAGCTGACCCACAACGCGGTCAAGCAATTGCGGCCTCGGATGCAATTCTGCAGATTGAAGCTGAGGAGTTCGCTGCGGGTGACTATTTGAGTTTGGCTGTGTATGACCGAGGTGGTGAGCGTTATCCAAAGATAAATGAGTCTTTGGACTTCATTGCATTTTTTCACAAACCTCGTTATGCGGTGGTTGAAGTAGTCCCAGTACTTCCACAGAGAACTGAACCTGGTCGCGCTCCGGCAAAAGCTGTGGCAGATGAGAATCAGAATCATCGCTACATCTATATGGTGCGAGATTTGGGCGCTAAGCGTCAACCAGCAATCTTGATCACGTTTGGATCAGGAATTATTTTCGCAATCTTGTGTTGGTTGCTCCACCGTCGAGATCTTGCTCTTCGCGAAAATCTCGCCAGTGACAAGACGCCTGTTAAGGCATAGGTCGGTTTCGTGGGCCAGTACCTTCCGATAGTGGTGTTGGCCACACTTGCTGTGTTGTTTGGCGCGATCAGTTTGGTTGCATCAAAACTGCTGGCGCCCCGTCGCCCAAATACTGCAAAGTCGGCTCCTTACGAATGTGGAATTGTGCCAAGTAGAGAAGCACCAGAACGTTTCCCGGTGAGTTTTTACATCATTGCGATGCTATTCATCATGTTCGATATCGAAATCATCTTTGTTTATCCATATGCGGTGTCTCATTCGGCACTTGGGTCATATGTGTTTTTCGAGATGATCGCCTTTAGCGCTGTGTTTTTTGCGGCATTCGTGTATGCAATTGCGCGAGGAGCATTGGATTGGGGCCCAATCAAGAAAGCGGTTCGTCTTGATGATGGAATGTCCAATCCAATGAAAGATGGATCGCGAACGTTCACCAGCACCATTCGACGAGTTGGTCTTGAAGGTCGAGAAGAAGGAGCAGCAGCGTAATGGGAATCGTGCGCAATGTTCTTGACGATGGCTTAGAAGGTCTCGATCACAATTTTTTGACTGGCCGAATTGAAGACCTCATTAAATGGTCGCGATCACGTTCGAGCTGGGGTGCGACATTCGGTCTTGCTTGTTGTGCAATTGAAATGATGGGCACCGGAGCACCGCACTATGACCTTGCGCGCTTTGGAATGGAAGTGTTTCGTGCTTCACCACGACAGGCCGACATCATGATTGTTGCTGGACGAGTAAGTCAAAAAATGGCACCAGTGCTTCGTCAGGTGTATGACCAGATGATGGAGCCAAAGTGGGTCATCAGCATGGGTGTTTGTGCAAGTAGTGGCGGAATGTTCAACAACTACGCCATCGTTCAAGGAGTAGATCAAGTAGTTCCGGTAGACGTATATGCACCAGGTTGTCCTCCAACGCCTGAAACGCTGATTCACGCCATTGAAACCTTGCACCAACTCATTGAAGATGGAGAAATTATGCGTCGCCGTGCATCAAGCGGCGCAGGCGCAAACGTGCATATTCAGGAAATTCCAGCTGGAATTACAACGCCAGTCATTTTAGGAGCGCGTTAATCACCATGAGCTCCGAAGTAACCACTACACCTGCGACCTTGCACGGCTGTCTATTGGGAGAGTCGCGCGGTCAATCGGTGTTGTTTGTTCCTCGCCAGTCATATATCGCAACTATGAAGAAGCTTGTGGATGATGGTTACGAGATGTGTGTTGATCTCACGGCAGTTGACTTTTTAACACACAACGCTCGCAATCTTCCTGAGGGAGTTGCGCCTGAGCGTTTTGAAGTTGTAGTCAATTTATTGTCGTTGAGCAAGCGTGAGCGACTTCGAGTTCGCGTTCAGATCAGCGAGTCTGACCCGCGTATTGATTCGCTGTTTGATTTGTATCCAGGCACCGAAGCCATGGAGCGAGAGGTTTTTGACATGTTCGGTATTTCATTTACCGGACATCCTGACCTCACTCGTATTTTGATGCCCGAAGATTGGCAGGGTCATCCACTTCGTAAGGATTACGCACAAGGTCGCATTCCTGTGCAGTTCAAGGGAGCAGCTTCGTGACTCCGCGCGAAAGCGATGCTGTGATCTCTGCTGCTGCGGGAACGAATGAAGGTAATCAAGAACTTCGTTCGCGTTCTGAACTCACTGCAAAAGAAGTAATGCGTGAAGTAGGTGCAGTGTTGCGCATGAGTGAAGCCGATGCAGCTTTACTGGCTGAAGTAGAGGCCGACCCGGGCGAAGATCAGACCATGATCATCAACATGGGTCCTCAGCACCCAAGCACACACGGCGTGTTGCGTCTGATGCTCGAACTCAAGGGAGAAACAGTTCTGCGTTGCAAGCCGATTATTGGCTATTTGCATACCGGAATGGAAAAAACAGGTGAGTCACTCACCTTTATGCAGGGTGGAACCAATGTCACTCGAATGGACTACCTGTCGCCTTTGAATAGCGAATTGGTATTCAGCATGGCTACTGAAAAGTTGCTGGGTATTGACGGCGATATTCCTGAGCGCGCTGTATGGATTCGCATGTTGTTGTCCGAACTCAATCGCATGAGTAGCCACCTGTTGTTCATGGCGACAAACGGCATGGACATCGGTGCAGTTTCGATGATGTTGTACGGCTGGCGCGAGCGCGAAATTGTCTTGCGCTTTTTCCAGAAAGTGACTGGCTTGCGAATGAATCACAACTTCATTCGACCTGGTGGAGTTGCAGCAGATTTGCCAGCTGGTTGGCGAGACGACGTGATGTCAATTTTGGATATGTTGCCAGACCGTCTAGGCGAGTACGACGTGCTCATGACCAATCAACCAATTTGGCGGGAGCGACTTCAAGGTGTTGGCGTAATTACGCAGGCTGAAGCAATTGCTCTTGGTGCAACCGGACCAATTTTGCGAAGTACTGGTTTGGCATGGGACTTGCGCCGCGACATGCCTTACATGCATTACGACCAACTTGAATTTGACGTGATTGTTGGAAGTTATGGCGACGCATTTGATCGCTATGCAATTCGATTGAACGAAATTCGTGAATCAATGCGAATTGTTCGCCAGATTTTGGATCGCGTGCCAAGCGGTGATTACCGAATTCAAGACAAGAAGGTGACGCCACCACCACGTGCACGTATCGACGAGTCCATGGAAGCTCTCATTCACCACTTCAAGATCTTTACGGAAGGCTTCAAGGTTCCTGAAGGCGAAGTGTATGTAGCTATTGAAAGTCCGCGGGGAGAAGTGGGCTGCTATATCGCGAGCGATGGTTCACCTACTCCGTATCGCATGCATGTTCGTGCTCCGTCATTTGTCAACGTGCAGGCGCTTCCACACATGATGCGCGGTGGTTTGGTTGCTGACGCAGTAGCGGTGATTTCTTCTGTAGACCCAGTGCTTGGCGAGGTTGACCGATGAGTCGATTGACCGACGCAAATGTGGTGATTGCTAAAGAAATCATTAGTCGTTACCCGCGACCAAAATCGGCACTCGTGCCGTTACTGCATTTGTCGCAAGAACAAAATGGTTACATCACGCGTGAGGCCATGGTGCATCTTGGCGAGCTTGTTGGAGTTACATCGGCCGAGGTGTATGGAACAGCAACGTTTTACGAAATGTTTCGCTTCGAACCAGTTGGCAAATATCTCATCAATATGTGCGGAACCATGTCGTGTGCGCTGATGGGCGCTGGCGAGTTGATGCATCATGCAGAACACAAACTTGGCGTGAAAGCAGGCGGAACAACCTCAGATGGAATGTTCACTCTTGCGCACGCCGAATGTCAGGCTGCTTGCACCGAGGCGCCAACACTGCAAGTGAATTACCGCTATCGGTTCCGCGTAACACCTGCAGATTTTGACAATTTGATTGACGATCTGCGTGCAGGGAAACTTGCAGACGAGATTCCGCCTCATGGTGTGTTGGCAAAAGTTCGTCAACGAATTCCTGCAGATAAAGGTGTAGGTGCTGTAGCCCCAGAAGATGTCACCGAAGGTCCAGCCTGGCTAGATGGGAAGCCCGCACTATGAGTTCGTATCCACACGCACCAGGATTTGTTGTCGGCGATCGTCCAAAGGTTGTTACCTCGCGTTTTGAATACACCGATTCGTTCACCATTGAGCGTTATTTGGCAACCGATGGCTACAAGGCAATTCGTAAGGCATTGTCAAAGCCTGCAGCAGATGTTCACGAAGAAGTAAAGGGTGCAACAGTTCTTGGTCGTGGTGGTGCAGGATTTCCGGCCGGCACGAAGTGGGGACTCACTCCACAACAGGTGTGGCCGCGATATTTGGTGGTGAATGGTGACGAAAGTGAACCAGGAACGTACAAAGACCGCTTGCTCATGGAGCGCGACCCGCATCAATTAATTGAAGGTTGTTTGATCGCGTGTTATGCAGCCGGGTTGTCGCAGTGCTTCTTGTACATTCGTGGCGAAATGGCACTCGCTCAAGAACGAGTTGCTGCAGCATTGAATGAGGCATACGCCGCTGGCTATGTAGGAAAAAATATTTTGGGTTCAAAGTTTTCCGTTGACATCGTGTTGCACTGGGGTGCTGGCGCTTATGTTGTTGGTGAAGAAACCGCCTTGATTGAAAGCCTCGAAGGCAATCGTGGAATGCCTCGTTTGAAGCCACCATTTTTCCCAGCAGCTAATGGTTTGTATGGTCAACCAACCATCGTGAACAACGTAGAAACTTTGGCCAACTTGCCATGGCTTATTCGCAATGGCGTTGAGGCTTACACGGCAATTGGAACGAAAACATCTCCAGGCACGCGCATGGTTGCGGTTTCAGGACACGTGAAGCGTCCGGGTGTGTACGAAATTATTAACGGCACCACCACTTTTCGTGATTTGTTATACGGCGAAGAATTCTGTGGCGGCATTCGCAATGGCAACAAGTTGAAAGCCTTTGTGCCGGGTGGTGGTTCTGCACCGTGGTTCACACCCGATCAACTGGATCTTCCGTTTGAAGCCAGCCAAGTTGGGCCAGCTGGTTCAATGCTTGGATCTGGCGCAATCATGGTGATGGATGAGACCACGGATATTCCGGCAGCAGCGCTGACACTTACGCATTTTTATGCACACGAATCATGTGGCAAATGCACTCCTTGTCGCGAAGGCGGAACGTGGCTTGAACGAATTCTTACTCGAGTGGTGAATGGAACTGGCACAGACGCAGATTTGCAGCAGTTGATTGAGGTGGGAACCAGCATTTGTCCTGGAGATTTCCCGCATGCGTCAAATGAGGCTCTTGGAATTTCCGCAGTTCCATTCCCATACAAGATGACCACCATTTGTTTCGTCGGTCCTTCGGCGTATGCACCAATTCACTCAGCCCTCACTTTGTTTAGAAGCGAATTTGAGGCGCGCGTTACAAAGCGAATCACTATTCCAGTAACTGCTGTTGGAGCCGCATCATGACCACTGTTGATCCAACAAATACAACACCTGTAGACCCAAACGCAGTCAGTCTCACGATAAATGGCAAAGCAGTTTCTGCGCGCAAAGGCGACTTGATCATTGCCGCTGCCGATAAATCAAATGAATTCATTCCGCGTTTTTGCTATCACCCACGCATGGCACCAGCAGGTATGTGTCGCCAGTGTCTAGTTGAAGTCGAAGGACCTCGCGGCCCAATGATGGTGGTGTCATGTATGACGCCAGTTGCTGAAGGACAAGTTGTTCGCACCGACACCGAGCAAGTGAAAAAAGCCCAAGAAGGCGTACTTGAACTATTGCTCGCAAATCACCCGCTTGATTGCCCGGTGTGTGACAAGGGTGGCGAATGTCCGTTGCAAGACCAGGCGTTTAGCCATGGTCCTGGTGAAAGTCGTTATGTAGAAGAAAAGCGTCACTACGAAAAGCCAATTCCAATTAGCGACAATGTGTTCTTGGATCGCGAGCGATGCATTTTGTGCGACCGTTGTACACGTTTTGCAGACGAAGTTGCAGGTGATGCACTGATCTCATTTACTAGTCGAGGAAATAACACGCAAGTGATGACTTTCCCTGACGAGCCATTTAGTAGCTACTTTTCTGGAAACACAGTGCAAATCTGTCCAGTTGGTGCACTCACTGCAAAGCCATACCGATTCAAGGCTCGCCCATGGGATTTGGATCAAACAGAAAGCACATGCACAACGTGCTCAGTTGGGTGCCGAACTGTGGTGCAAAGCAGTCGCGATGAATTGGTGCGCTACCAGGGCGTTGATATTGATCCAGTGAACTGGGGCTGGTTATGCGATCGCGGTCGTTTCAATTTTGAATCAGTGAATTCTGATCAGCGTTTAACAACTCCATATCTGAAAGATGCGCAGGGCAATCATGTAGCAACCACGTGGTCTGCTGCTCTTGATACTGCGGCTCGTATGTTGCGAACTTCACTTGCAGTTTCATCTGATTCAGTTGCAATCATTGGTGGTGCACGAGGAACAAACGAAGACGCGTTTGCTTGGGCTCAACTTGCCGACGCAGTTGGGGTAAACCAACGCGATGCACAGCTTGCAGACGGGTTACCAGCCGAAATCTTCTCATTGCCACAGGCATCTATTGACGAGGCCGTTGCAGCGAACACAATTATTTTGCTTTCACCAGACTTGAAAGAAGAGCTACCAGTTCTCTTCTTGCGAGTTCGCGATGTGGCTCAAAAGCGAAAGTCAAAAGTCGTTGAAATTACGTCGCGACCTACCGGCATCACCCCAAGTGCGTGGAAGACCGTGCTGATTGAGCCAGGGAAAATTGCGTCAGCAGTTGCCTCAGGTCTTGACCCAGCAATTGTGAAGCAAATTGGCAGTGGTTCGGTTTCAGTCATTGTTGGTCGCATGAATCTTGCGGAAAGTGCAGAGTCAACGGTGCTTGCGCTTGCTGAGATTTTGCATCTTGCGCCGCAAGCAAAAGTTCTTCCAGTGTTGCGCAGAGGAAATGTTCGCGGTGCAGTTACTGCAGGACTTACCCCACAACAGGGTGCTGCAGATACTGCTGAGATCCTCGAACTTTCTGCTGCTGGAAAAATTGACACGTTGGTCTTGCTTGGTTCAGACCCCTTGAGTGACGTTCCAGATGCAGATTTAGCCCGACGCGGTCTTGCCGGTGCTCGCAACATCATTTCAATTGATGCGTTTATGACTCCTTCTTCCTCGCAAGCCCATGTTGTTCTTCCAGCTGCTGCATTTGGTGAAAAGAATGGAACGACCACCAATCTTGAAGGACGTATGAGCAATGTTGCTCAAAAGATCACTCCAGCAGGAACCTCGCGTCCTGACTGGATGATTGCATGCGAACTTGCTTCAGCTCTTGGCAAAGACCTCGGATTCAATTCAGTTGAAGATGTCACCGCAAAACTGGTGAAGACTGTTGCGCAGTTTGCTCCTGCTGCAAACACAAAGGCATTGCGTCACGACGGTGTGTTGATGAATCATCCAGCTCCGCTGACGCTGAGCCGCACAACGCTGCCAATTCCAGACCGCAATTCATACGACTACCGCATTGTGTCGTTCCGTAAGTTGTACGACGCCGCAGTAGGCACAGCAAAGAGCCCATCGCTTGCACATCTTGCTGAAGGTGCGTCAGTTGTTGTGCATCCGCTTGATCTTGCCCGTGTTGGTGTTGAGCCCGGTTCTCATGTTCAGGTAATTTCAGCTAAGTCGACTGTGGTGCTACCTGTAGCAACGTCAGAGTCAGTCATGCGTGGAACGGCCTGGTTGCCATTTAATCAACCAGGAAACGATGCGCGAGAAATGTTTGATGTACAAGCAGATGTCATTGATGTGCGAATTGAGAAGCTCGCATGATCTCGTTGCTTGCTATTGATCCGGTGCTTAAAGGCGACCTGTTATGGACGCCGTTGTTGATTGTCATTTTGAAGGTGCTGGTTGTATTTGTTACTGGACTTGTTGCAACGATGCTCATGGTGTGGTTTGAGCGCAAAGTTGTTGCAGGAATGGGCAACCGAATCGGACCAAATAAGGCTGGCCCATTTGGACTGTTGCAAACGCTTGCCGACGGAATCAAGTTGTTTTTCAAGGAAGACTTGGTGCCAGATAGAGCCGACCCTTTCGTCTTTAAGATCGCCCCGTTTCTTGCTTTTGTTCCGGCGTTTCTGTCTTTCTCCATAATTCCTCTCGGTGGAGATTTCCGTGGCGACAATGCGGGAATGGTGACGTGGTTTGGTCATGAGACGCGCGTTCAACTTGCAGATCCATCTATTGGCGTGTTGTTCACACTTGCAATTTCTGCAATTGCGGTATACGGGATCATGCTTGCGGGTTGGTCAAGTGGTTCGAAATACCCATTGCTCGGTTCGGTACGCGCATCAGCCCAGATGGTCAGCTATGAAGCAGCCCTCGGGCTTTCACTGGCTGCTGTGATTTTGGTATCCAAGACACTGTCAACAAGTGGCATTGTTGCCGCTCAGTCTTCCATTGGTAATTGGAATGTTGTTGCAACTGGCGTAGTGCCGTTCATTATTTTTTTCATCGCTGCTACAGCTGAACTCAATCGTCCTCCATTTGACCTGGTGGAAGCAGAGCAAGAACTCGTGGGCGGATTTAACACTGAATATTCCTCCATTCGTTTCTCGCTGTTTTATCTGGCTGAGTTCATGAACACAGTCACCATGAGTGCGCTGATGGTGACCCTGTTTTTTGGTGGTCCTCAGCCAATCGCATTTGGCAACACAGTGCTTGACATTCCACTTCTGCCGAACGGCATTGAAGGTTCAGTCTGGTTATTGCTGAAGACACTGGTGTTCTTGTATACCTATGTATGGTTGCGCGCCACACTTCCTCGTTTCCGCTACGACCAGTTGATGGATTTCGGTTGGAAGATTCTGATTCCAGCATCCCTTGGTTGGTTTATGTTGCTTGCCGCGCAGCGCCTTGGCAAAAACGAAGGTTGGAACACCATCGTTGTTACCGGAGCTTCGGTGTTGGTGTTGATTATTTGTTACTTGCTGTTGCAGCGAGCCTTTTCGGTGAGCAATAAGCAACGTGAAGCAGAAGGGTCGATGTTCTAATGGGTTACTTCGGAGGATTCCTCATCACCGCACGTCAGCGCGGAGGTAAAAACCAGGTAACGACTCAGTATTCAGGCGGTCGTGTTCGTCGCCGAGCATTAAAGAAATCAAAAAATGGTGAAGTAAGCAAGCGCGCTGAGGTAATGGACGAAAAGATTCCTAAGCCAGAGCGGTTGCATGGTCGTCATGTTTTGAATCGCTATGAAGACGGAATGGAAAAGTGCATCGGCTGTGAATTATGTGCAGCTGTATGTCCTGCGAAATGTATTCACGTTCGCGGTGCTGACAACAATCCAGAAAATCCAACTTCACCCGGCGAACGTTTTGGGTGGATTTACGAAATCAACTATCTCCGTTGTATTCACTGCGATATGTGTGTTGAAGCCTGTCCAACAGAAGCAATCACTGAGTCGAAACTGTTTGAGTTTTCGTTCACCAATCGTCAAGATGCGATCTACACCAAGAGCGAATTGCTTGTTGGAGATGATGGCAAACCAAAGCATTTGCCATGGGAAGACTGGCGTCCAGGTGAAGACATCAACACGTCGGCGTGGATGCGTGCAACCGCACCGTCAGGAGATGCATCT
>JACCEE011069808.1_pt1 | contig 16614 bp, 14 predicted proteins | sample 7449931 | NCBI WGS metagenome assembly JACCEE01 (sample SAMN15323457, study PRJNA562643) | freshwater metagenome | isolation source: river surface water | place: USA:Blue River Watershed | collected 2017-08-19 | reverse complement strand
CGCGCATTTATCTAACGAGACGCAACGAAGGGCGTTAGCAAAATTAGCGGAGCTTTGCAAGTAAGTAAGTTAATAAAATTGGAGCGGGTGATGGGAATCGAACCCACGCTATTAGCTTGGGAAGCTAAAGTTCTACCATTGAACTACACCCGCAAGAATTAAGATGAAAAATATACTCAATTTTTTGTTGTGAGTCAAATTTAAACTTTATTTCTTTAAAATGGTTTAGTGCTAAATAAGCAGTGATGGGTTGTAATGGTTAATGAAATAAATGATAGCCCCAATATGATTTTCTAACTTTTTGGAGAAAGATAAGGTTTTTTTCACTAAGCTCGCTTCTTTTTCCCATAACTCCTGTTTTACTTGACTATCTTGCAAAGATAAAAGAAGTTGTAGCAAATTCCCGCCAGCGCACTACGTCCTCGGGTCTATCTACATCCCATTGCATGGCTAATTCTTGCCATTTTATCGTTGTTTGGGTTAAACGTTCGCGCGTTTGCTGCATTACTTTATCCGTGCTCCATGTCATGTTGTTAAAAGCAATATCAAGCCATTGTCGCCGTCGCTGTGCATCACTTTCTTGCGTGCCAATGAGACAATATCCGCCGTCTTCCGTGGGCGCAAATACTAGTTGAGTCTGTCGTTTTTCATCCATGAGATAAGCAAATGCTTGATGTAAATTGGTAATATTCAAGCTGGGGCTGTCCGCGCCAATTAATAATGTCGGTTGAGTGATACTGCATAACGCATTCGCCATTCGTTCGCCTAAATCGTGTCCTTGTTGCAAAAAAATAGGAATTTTGAACGTGTTTTGACAATTTTGTAAAAATGGGTGATGTATTTCAGGATAGACCCATAATTGCACTGGAAAATGGGGACAAAAACGTTGTAAACATTCCCATAATAAAGTTTGATGAATTATCAAAGCTTCATCAGCAGAATAGGCACGGTGCGGAGGACTGGTATGCTGTAAACGGGTTTTTACCTGTCCCAAAATGGGAGTTTTGCTAAAAATTTGCAGTAACATAAATAAGCAGTGCTAAACATTTACAGCATCTATTTTAATCTTTCTCTTCCTCTTCATGGCGTTGCACTTGTTTGCGTTGCATAACTTCATATTCAACTAATGCTAGACGTTGCGTGAGCCGCCGACATTTACGCTCTAATCGTGAATTTTGAATATCTACTAGTAGAATTTTTATCAGTAATAAGCCTAAACCGATAACGAAGAGTAAAGTAGGGGGATAAAAAACCCCTAACTGATGGGCAATAAAATTGATAATAAAGGGGTAAAATCCGAGCGCAATAATCACAAGTGCCATAAACAACCACCATGAAGCATAGCGGGTATGTAAATGGTCGCGACGAATTAGCCATAAAATTGTAACGCCAAGCGTTAAGCCAAACAGTGCAGATGTAATTTGATAAGACATTAGACTATCAATCGTAAGCAGTGGACTTAAAAGAGGTTTTAAGATGCAGCTAAAATACGCTGCATCTTAAAGATTCACTACGCAGGAAAAACCCCTGTAGATAAATAGCGGTCGCCACGGTCGCAAATAATCGCCACAATGATGGCTTTTTCAACCCGTTGGGATAATTGTAATGCCGCCGCAATAGAGCCCCCCGAGGAAATGCCTGCAAAAATGCCTTCTTGTTGGGCTAATTGCCGCGTAGTTTCTTCTGCCGTGGGTTGGTCAATGTCGATAATTTCGTCAACCCGTGATGCGTCGTAAATTTTGGGTAAGTATTCTACAGGCCAGCGGCGAATTCCTGGAATGCTTGCACCTTGCGCGGGTTGTACACCGACAATTTGCACTTCAGGATTTTTTAACTTTAGCATTTTAGATGTGCCCATAATAGTACCTGTTGTGCCCATTGTCGCGACAAAGTGGGTAATTTTGCCGTGTGTATCGCGCCAAATTTCTTCGCCTGTGCTTTGATAGTGTGCGAGTGGATTATCAGGATTATCAAATTGATTGAGAATTTTTCCTTTGCCTTCACTTTCCATTTTTAGTGCTAAATCGCGCGCGCCTTCCATGCCTTCTTCTTTGGTCACTAAAATGAGAATTGCGCCGTAGGCTTTCATTAACATTTGCCGTTCAATGCTCATGTTGGCTGGCATAATTAAGACCATTTTATAGCCTTTAATCGCCGCGACCATGGCTAACGCAATACCTGTATTGCCGCTGGTTGCTTCAATTAAGGTATCGCCTGGTTTAATTTCGCCGCGCATTTCGGCTTGTAAAATCATACTTAACGCTGGACGGTCTTTTACAGAACCAGCGGGGTTATTGCCTTCTAATTTAGCTAAAATAATGTTACTGGGATTAGGATTTAAGCGTTGTAAACGCACTAAAGGCGTGCCACCGATAAAACTTTCAATTGTGGGAAATTCAATCATATTTTACCTCTTTTACCTCTGAACAAAGCTAAAATTAACGCTAGTGTGTCCGTTGAATAATGTATTGTGCTAACCAGCGTAAGGGGTCGGCTTTAGTATCCAATCCCTGTAAACTTTCTAAAGCTTGCTGAATTAATTCTTGGGCTAAGCGTTTAGAATCCGCTAATCCTAACAGTGCAGGATAAGTGGGTTTATCTTGGGCTTGGTCTGAGCCTTGGGGTTTGCCTAAAGTCGTGGTATCCCCTTCCACGTCTAAGACATCATCTTGAATTTGAAACGCTAATCCAACACATTTTGCATAGTGGTCTAAAGCAGTTAATACTTCATCGCTAACCATTGGACATGTCAACGCGCCCATTTTGACACTGGCGCGAATGAGTGCCCCCGTTTTATGAATGTGCATATTTTCAAGTTCAACAAGATTTAATTGTTTGCCAACCGCATCCATATCAATCGCTTGTCCGCCCGCCATACCGCGCGAACCACTGGCAACCGCTAAAGTATTTAACATTTCTAAACGCTTTTCTAAAGTTGTTTCCATTTGCTTATCATGACTTAAGACGTAAAATGCTAAGGTTTGTAAGGCATCTCCTGCTAAAATAGCAGTAGCTTCATCAAAGGCTTTGTGACAAGTAGGAACGCCACGCCGTAAATCGTCGTTATCTAAGGCGGGTAAATCGTCATGTACTAAAGAGTAGGCGTGAATCAATTCGACAGCACACGCTGGCGCGTCTAAACTGCTTAATTTAACGTCTAAAGCTGTACCCGTTAAATAGACTAATAAGGGGCGTACCCGCTTGCCGCCGTTTAGTACCGCATAGTGCATGGCTTGATGCAAGCGAACAGGATGCAGCGTAGGCATAGGTAGCCACTGCGCTAAACTTTGATTAACTCGTTGTTGGTAAGTGTGCATTAATTCTTTTAAGTGCATACAAACATCCTTATGCGCAATAATTTTATTTTTTATAGGGTGAAAAAAAGAAATAGAGCTATAGAACTGTGGCATAAATTCATTACATTTGCTTATAGATTGCAAATGTGAATATGTTTTCGGGGTAATGACAAGCAAATTTGAGCAAAATGTTTTAATAGCCATGGTGGAAAAGTGGCGTTTTTTCCTTATTTTTTGCTTATAACAAAATTTGTCAATTTTAAAAATACTGTTTTTTCTTATCAAAATTCTTCAAACTTTTTTCATTTAAGCGTATAAATGCGTTTTCTAAAAATTATTATGTCGATTTATTATGCTGAGTTTATAAGAAATTCCCGCGACTGGTTGTTTAAAATCAGTTTTTATTTAACACTGTTAAGCAGTTTATGGACAGGCGGAAGTTATGCTGAATGTACTTCACAAGCACAAACGACACGTTTAGAGGATACTTTACACAGTTTGCAGCAACAATTACAGGATTTTTCGTCTGCAACTGTGGCAAATAGTTCTGATAAAGTTATGCCCCAAACGACGGCATTTTTAAATCAACTAGCATTTATCTATCAAAAACTCGGTTTTTCTGAACAAGCGCGGCGTTATTTAGAGGAAGCGGCAAGTCTTGCTTTAAGCAATCCTGCACAATTGGCGTTAATTTATGCGCAATTAAGCGATATTGCCTTAGCCACTCATCAAGATGAACAAGCCCGAACCGCAATTAATAAAAGTGTGCAATTATTGCCAGCAGACAGTCCAGCTTTGCTGAGAGCCATTGTCTTGAATAATTTGGCAAATGTGCAGGTTATGGAAGGGTATTATGAAATGGCTGTGCAAAGTTATCAGCAGGCGTTAGCGTTTGCTACAACAGCGGAGGAAACGGCTTTTTTAATTAAAATTCGCTTAAATCTCACGCAAAGCTATTTAAAAAATCATCAATGGCAATCTGCATCACAAGTGCTGTTAAATACTAAAGCGCATTTTGCTGAACAGCTAACACGTTCGCCTGAAACTAAAAAAATAGAGAATAATCAGCAGTATGTGGAAATTTTTAATTTAATCAGTACTGGTGAACTGGCGTTGCGCTTGTTACGCATTTCTGAAGCAAATGAAAAAACTGAAAATCTGGATAAATTACAGCAGTTTGCACATGAAAGTTTACGCAATGCCGAGCAAATGGCGCGCACTGTGAATAATCAACAGTTACTAGGCTATGCTTTGGGCTATATTGGACAATTAGCCGATTATAATCATGAGCTTGAAAAAGCAATTCAAGTCACCCGTCAAGCCATTTTTGCTACGCAACAAGTGAATAGTCCCGAAAGTTTATACCGTTGGCAATGGCAATTAGGCAAATTGTTACATCAACAGCAATTAACCCCTAATAAAACGCAATTAGATGCGCAAATTGCTGTTTATCGTCAAGCTATCAATATGTTAGAGCCGATTAAAACTGAAGTTGCTATGGGCTATCGCAATTCTTCACAGGGCTTTAATGACAGTATTGGCGCGGTGTATTTTGAATTAGCTGATTTACTGTTACAACGCGCGCAATTGAGTGATGAAGCTGAACCGTGGCTGATTGAAGCACGCGATATTATAGAACGCTTTAAAACCGCAGAGTTGCAAATTTACTTTCAAGATGATTGTATTGCACGGACTTCACCGCAGCGGCTCGTGACCCGCAGTCCACTGAAAACGGCATTGATTTATCCGATTATGTTAAGTGACCGTTTAGAATTGCTCGTCAATTTTCCAACGGGCTTACGTCAGTATCAAGTACCAGTATCTGCGCGGCAATTACGCGAACAAGGCAATGAATTTCGTTTTGAGTTAGAAACCCGTGATACACAAGAGTTTTTAGCCTATTCACAACGTTTTTATCAATGGCTTATCGCGCCTTTAATGCCTGAGTTAAAAGCACAAGCCATTGAAACTTTGGTTTTTATTCCTGATGGCGTATTGCGCACTTTACCGTTAGCCGCGTTACATGATGGAAAGCAGTTTTTAATGGAGCGTTTTCAATTAACCAGTGCGGTTAGTATTGGTTTAACTGAAGCGCAAAGTTTGCCCAGTGCACCGTTAAAAATTTTAGTCAGTGGTTTATCAGAAGAAACAGCAGGTTATGTGGCATTAAAAAATGTGCCTGATGAAATTCAATTTATTCGTCAAGCCTATCCGCACTCTGTCACTTTGTTAAATGAGCAATTTACCCTAGATAGTTTTACCAACGTTTTAAAAACACATACGTTTAATGCCATTCACATTGCTTCACATGGTCAATTTAACAGCAATCCGCGCCAAACATTTTTATTAACCCATCAAGGACAAATCACGATGGATAAATTGGAGCGTTTGGTACGTTTAAGTGAACTTCGACAAGAACCTTTGGAACTCTTAACTTTGAGTGCTTGTCAAACTGCCGTCGGGGATGACCAAGCCGCTTTAGGATTAGCGGGGGTAGCGTTAAAAGCGGGGGCGCGTAGTGCGGTAGCAAGTTTATGGTCAGTGGATGATAAAGCAACGGTCTTATTAATGAATAATTTCTATCAAAACCTACAGCAAGGTTATGGACGGGCAAAATCATTGCAGTTGGCACAGCAATTTCTATTAAATCAACCACGCTATAAACATCCCGCTTTTTGGGCGGCGTTTTTATTAATTGGCAATTGGTTGTAATGCAAAAATGCAAATAGGATGTGCATTTCTTTCATGATGAAATACATGACAACAGCGGTTTGCCTTATCAGCTACAGTACAGTCTCATGGGCAGACATTGTGCTAGATGGGTCTATGGGCAGCACTTTATCACTCACTGCGCCCGCGTTTACAGTAGATGAAAGCGTAGGACAATTACGCGGCACGAATTTGTTTCACAGTTTTAGTGAGTTTAATTTAAATAAAGAACAAAGCGTTACATTTACTGGCAGCAGCAATATTAGCAATATTATCGCAAGAATTACGGGAACAACTGAATCAGTCATTGATGGTACAATCAACTCTAAAATGACCGATGCAAATTTATTTCTGCTCAATCCCGCTGGTTTTATTTTCGGGCCCAATGCCCGCCTCAATTTAAGTGGTAATTTTCTCATCAGCACCGCTAGCAATGTGCAATTTGCAGATGGTACTCAACTCAGCACCCGCTTTACAGAACAACCGTTACTAACCGCGGCGGACCCTGTCGCCTTTGGCTTTTTATCGCTTCCTGCTGAAAATTCAGTGATTGAAATTCAACGCAGTAATTTAGCCGCCCCTGCGGGCAAACGCTTGATGATGAGCGCGGGACGCATTGAACTCAATGGCGCACGGTTACTGGCAATTGGCGGACGCATTGATTTAATTGCTGTGCAACAAACCTCTTCTTTACAAAGTTTAGGGACTAATTTGGTGCTCTCCGCAGATACACTGCTCGGTGATATTAACATGACCAATAACGCCAGCGCAGACGTTGGCAAACAAGTCGCAGGCAATATTTACATTCGGGCGGGGCAATTTATGATGGATAGCAGCGAAATTATTGCAAACACTGATGAAAATAACGACGGCGGCGAAATTAGTATTGAAACGGAAACATTTTCTATGCTTAATCAATCGCTGATTGACAGCCGCACGCTTGGTTTAGGCACGGGGGGCAATGTTCAAATTAAAGTGACTGGAAATGCAACTTTATCTAACAGTAATATTTTAACGACCAGTCGCAACACCCGCGATGCAAATGCGGGCAATGCAGGCGACATTACACTCACCGCTGCCAATTTAAATTTAGTTAACAGCATGATAACTGCCGATACGTTTGGCAGCGGGCGCGGCGGTAATATTACCCTCTCTATACAACATGCTTTAAATTTAAGCAGCATTGTAGATTCAGCCATGACTGCCAATTTATTTTCAGCCATTCAAGCCAGTTCACGCAGCACCGCCGAAAGTGCAGGCAAAGCGGGTAATATCATTATTGAAGCTGAAAGTTTAAATTTAAATGGTGCACAAACCACCATTGAAAACAACACATTAGGCAGTGGTGGCGCGGGGAGTATCATTTTACTCATTGATGACATCGTGACGTTAAAAGACGATGCGTCTATCACTTCAGAAGGACGCGGTGGCGGCGATGCGGGCGGCATTTTACTTAAAACTAAAATTTTAGATTTATCAAACAGTAGCATTTCCACTGAAGCGGCAGAAGCGCGGGGTGGCAACGTGATTTTAGGTGTTAGTCAACAAGTGAGTTTGCAAAACAGCAATATCAGTGCAACGGTTCGCAATGGCATTGGCAATGGAGGGAATGTGTTAATAAGTCCCCCGTATCAGTTACATCTTGTTGATAGCAAACTACTTGCTAATGCGAATCAAGGACGCGGGGGCTTAATTTTAATTATCAGTGGACAAGCTATAGACAATCAAGGCAGTTCAATTACCGCAACATCGAGCGCGGGCGTGGATGGCAAGGTACGGATTGAATTACCCAATGTAGATTTTAGTAAATTACCGATTACTTTTTTGGATGCCAGCGAACTGATTCAAGAACGCTGTGAAGTACGCAATGATGAAGACTTAAGCAGTTTTATCGTCACAGGACGGCGCGGGTTACCGAATGCACCTGATGATTTACAACCTTATTTACCCTCATTAAAACGGCTGCTTGAGATTTTACAGTAAAAAACTTGACACATTCAAAGCCACTGAATAGAATTCAGAATTTACCCGCAATAAATTCTCTCTTTTTAGCACTTCCTTGTTTTTCCTAAAATTTATAAATGCTGGTGTAGCTCAGTCGGTAGAGCAACTGATTCGTAATCAGTAGGTCGGAGGTTCGATTCCTCTCACCAGCACCATTTTTTATTAACGAACTCAGTTATATACATTTTCAGGTTTTTTATCGTTTTTTTGTGCAAAAACGAATTATGAGTTGGCGTAAGCCTATAACTTGTTAATATCATTAACTTTGCAAAGGGTTTTATTTTTTGCAAAAGTTTTGCGAAACACTATTTGTTATTTTCTGTTTTTTGTATAGGTATTTGTTTTTATTTGAATATCTTGCCGAAGATAGGTTAAATTAAAACTATTTAGAAGTTACGCAATTTAAAGCTTCTAAAAAAGAGATATTGATTAAAGAGGAGTGCAATCGCTTTAGCTATTGCAAGCGTTGTCGAGAACTACATACCCCGAATTTGGCAGTAGATTCAAGTAAAAACAAAAATCTGCTAGGTTTTTAAAACCTAGCAGGTCTGCCAATTGCAATAGCTGAAGCTATTGCACTCCTCTGCGTAACTTCTACTATTTTTTCAATTTCCACACCAATTCTGCAACGCGCTTACCTAAAGCACGGCATAGCTGTTGTTCTTCATAACTTAATTCACTGCTATTATTTGCGCCTGCAACATGCGATGCACCATAAGGTGTACCACCTGTTTGTGTGCTGTTTAATGCGGACTCGCTATAAGGTAAACCTACCAATAACATCCCATGATGTAATAACGGTAACATCATTGATAATAAAGAAGATTCTTGTCCACCGTGCATACTGCTAGAAGAGGTAAAAACCGCCGCTGGTTTGCCGATTAAATGCCCTGCTAACCATGTGCTACTGCTCTGGTCTAAAAAATATTTAAGCGGTGCTGCCATATTTCCAAAACGGGTAGGACTCCCCATAATCAAGCCATCGCAGTGTTGAAAATCTTCTAAACTAGCATAAGGCGCGCCTTCAGATGGAATACTTGGCTCAGTCGCCTCGCAAACAGTGGAAATCGCGGGCACTGTGCGCAAAATTGCTTGACAATTATGAATTTCTTCAACACCGCGTGCAATTTTACGCGCCATTTGCGCAACACTACCGTGTCGGCTGTAATATAAAATCAAAATCGTGTTCATAGTGCGTTATACTTATCGATTAACATGACAGAATACAAAAATAACACAAAGTTAAATAACTAAAATCCACAAAAGACTACACAATGTTAAACAGACTTTGTAGTCTTGATGTCATTACGTCAATAATTAAATTCAGAGTCAAGCTATGTCTGGTAAAACCTTATACGATAAATTGTGGGATTCGCATATTGTCAGTCAAGATGCGAATGGTGCGGCTTTAATTTATATCGATCGCCATTTATTACACGAAGTTACTTCACCGCAAGCATTTGATGGATTGCGTTTAAATCAACGGCAACCGTGGCGTTTAGCTGCAAATCTTGCTGTACCAGACCATAACGTGCCGACGACTGTAACTGAGCGACAAGGCGGCAGTCAGGCAATTGTTGACCCCGTTTCTCGTTTACAAGTAGAAACTTTGGAAAAAAATTGCCAAGCCTTTAATGTAAACTTAATTGGCATGAATGATATTCGCCAAGGCATTGTACATGCAATTGGCCCTGAACAAGGCGCAACTTTGCCAGGTATGACCATTGTATGCGGAGATTCTCATACTTCTACGCATGGTGCATTTGCAGCATTGGCTTTCGGCATTGGTACTTCTGAGGTTGAACATGTGTTAGCAACACAATGTTTAATTCAGAAAAAATCTAAAAATATGCTTATTGAAGTGAATGGACAATTGCCTGCGGGTATTTCGGGTAAAGACATTGTGCTTGCTATTATTGGCGAAATTGGCACAGCAGGCGGTACAGGTTATGCGATTGAATTTGCAGGGGAAGCAATTCGTGCTTTGTCTGTAGAAGGACGGATGACTGTTTGCAATATGGCAATTGAAGCGGGTGCACGTTCTGGCATTATTGCGGCAGATGAAAAAACGATTGAGTATGTACGCGGTCGTCCATTCGCTCCTCAAGGGGAACAATGGGAAATGGCTGTCGCCGCATGGCAAGATTTAAAGAGCGACCCCGATGCGCAGTTTGATAAAGTCATTAAGATGGATATTAGCCAACTTAAACCGCAAGTTACTTGGGGCACGTCTCCTGAAATGGTGATTGCGATTGATGACAATATTCCCGACCCTAGCAAAGCAACTGACCCCGTTAAAGCGGAAGGTATGACCCGCGCTTTGAGCTATATGGGCTTGAATGCTGGGGAAAAATTAACAGACATCGCTGTTGATAAGGTATTTATTGGTTCTTGCACAAATTCACGTTTAGAAGATTTACGCATTGCCGCCAGCATTGTAAAAGGACGCAAAGTTGCCGAAGGGGTAAAACAAGCTTTAGTTGTTGCGGGTTCTGGTTTAATCAAACAAAAAGCAGAACAAGAAGGCTTGCACCAAATTTTTATCGATGCTGGTTTTGAATGGCGCGAACCAGGCTGTTCAATGTGCCTCGGTATGAATCCTGACCAATTATCCGAAGGTGAGCGTTGCGCTTCTACTTCTAATCGTAATTTTGAAGGACGACAAGGCAAAGGCGGACGTACACATTTAGTTAGTCCTGCAATGGCAGCCGCTGCTGCAATTGCTGGGCATTTTGTAGATGTGCGTCACTATTTATAGTTTTTGAATTATTCAATCAGCGCATCTTTTAGCGGATTTTCTCTAAAGGATGCCTCTCTTTCGCCATTCTTTTCTTTGATGGACTCTCTCAAAAAAACATAAGGAATGCTCATGAAAAAAAATGCGCTTTATACTTTAGGTTGTATTTCTACAACTTTATTTATGGCTTTATCTACCGCCTTATACGCTGAGGAAGCAGCAAAACCTGCTGAACCTGCTGAATTGGCTAAAACAGAAACTGCTGCGCCCGTTGAAAATTTTGACGGGATGTATGAAGTCATCAATCCAGCGCAAGAAACAACAGATAAAAGTAAAGTAGAAGTAACAGAGTTATTTTTATATACCTGTCCTCACTGTTTCCATTTTGAAGATAAAATCAGTGAATGGAAAAAAAGCAAAGCAGATTACATCAACTTTGTAAAACAACCTGCTGTTTTTGGCAACGCTAATATTTTACATGCTAAAGCTTTTTACACCGCCGAAGCATTAAATGTGTTTGACAAACTTTCACTTGCTTTATTCCAAGCCATTCATGAGAAAAAACAAGCATTGAATACTGAAGACGCTATCATGAAAGTTTTCACTGAAAACGGTGTGGCTGAAGAAGAGTTTAAAAAGACATTTGGTTCTTTTGCGATTGACAGTAAAGTGCGCAAAGCTAATGGCAAAACTGTGGCTTATGGCATCACGTCTGTTCCTAATATTATCGTTAACGGTAAATATCGTTTATCGCCCGATAAAACTAAAGGCTTTGAAAATATGATTAAAATCACTAATTTCTTAGCTGAAAAAGAATGGAAAGCGATGGCAGCATCCCAAGCAACTCAACCCGCTACAACGCCGCCTCCAGTTGCCCAACCACAAACGCCCGCTCCTGCGCCTGCAATCGTACCTAAAGCCCCTTCAAGATAGGCATTGATTATGCAATCACGCACTTTAGAAATTTGGGTTGGCTTTTTTGTTTTTATCGCTGCTGCTGCTTTAATTATGCTTGCTTTAAAAGTAAGCAACTTAGGTGCTGCATTAAACAATGATGATGCTTATACCGTTATTGCCAAGTTTGAAAACGTAGGCGGTTTAAAAATTAAAGCACCCGTTAAAATGAGTGGTGTCCGAATTGGACGGGTAAGCGATATTCAATTCGACGACAAAACTTTTAAAGCCATCGTCAAATTACAAATTAACAACCAATATCGCCATATCCCCAATGACTCCTCCGCCAGTATTTACACCTCTGGTATTTTAGGTGAGCAATATGTCGGTTTAGATGCAGGCGCAGAAAATGAGTTTCTCACTAACAATAGCGAACTTTTTATTACTCAATCTGCAATTGTTTTAGAGCAACTTATCAGTAAATTCTTATACAACTCAGCAGCAAATAGTGCTGATAAAACCGAAAAGAAAAATTAGGCAAATTTTAGCTACTTAATTAAAAATAAATAATAATTTAGTTTAGCTAATTTTCCCCCACTTATAAACTTATCCATTAATTTTATTAAACTTACAAGTTTTTGTTATTTAATGATAAATTATAAGGATTTTTCTTGATTAAACTTAAGTGAGAATTCAACAAAATACTTGAGAATTCCCTTAAATCTTCCTATGCTGTTCAGTAATTTTTAAATCCTTATTAGGAGTTATTATGCAGATTAATTTGATTAGAGCCGTTGTATTTCCTCTATTCTTATGTCTTTCCTTTGTTGTTTCTGCAAACGAAGCAGCGGTTCAGATGATTAAAGAAACCACTGACAAGATGCTTAGCACTTTACAAGCACAACAAGCCAGTATGGAAAAAAGCCCCGCACAAGTTTATCAATTAGTTGAAAAAATTGTGTTACCACGCTTTGATTTCCAACGGATGTCTAAATTAGTGCTCGGTAAAAATTGGCAATCAGCAACACCAGAACAACAAAACCGTTTTATCACCGCTTTCCGTGATTTGTTAGTACGCACTTATGCCGCTGCTTTAGCTAAAGCCGCAGAAACAGGCGTTGATGTAACTTACGAACCTGTGCGTGCCGAAGCTGACGCTAAATGGGTAACGGTTAAAACGAAAGTAAAACAAGCCGACCAAAATTTTGCAGTGGATTACAGTATTTATCCACAAACGGCAAACGATTGGAAAGTGTTTGATGTTGTTGTGGAAGGCGTAAGTTTAGTGACTAACTATCGTACTGAATTTGCAAGCGATGTTAGCAGTATTGGAATGGATGGTCTCATAAAGAAAATTGAATCTCGTAATGTAGAAGAAAAGGATAAAGCTATTAAAAAATAATGGCTTAAATTAACCGAGAGAATCTACCCGATTCTCTCAATTCTTTCACTCACATTCTTTAAATATATGCCAACCTCAAACAACGCAATTATCATGAACACGCCTACTGATTGGCGTTTAGTGGGTGAATTAACGTTCGCCACTGTCCCCGCGATTTTACGCGAATTTAATCAAAAAATGTCTGAACAAATTCCTTATGTTGTTGATTTAGGAGGGGTTCATTACTCAGATAGTTCTGGTATTGCTTTATTAGTTGAATTTACAAAACGTTGCCAACCTTTCCGTTTGCGTTTTCGCCATGTTTCTCCGCAAATTCGCAATATCGCAATGGTAAATGGAGTTGCTGAATTGTTAGCTGACACCTCAGCTAATCATGAAACAATGAATGCCTAAACGCTTTTTTGCTTGAGTTTGCCAACGACAATGACCGCCGCGATTTCTATTCATCACCTGCATAAAAACTATAATAATTTTAAAGCTTTAAAAGGCATACATTTTGAGATTCCAAAAGGCAGTTTTTTTGGACTTCTCGGACCCAACGGTGCAGGAAAATCGACCCTAATTAATACAATCGCAGGCTTAAATACTCCCACACAAGGCTCAATAGAAGTGATGGGGTATGATGTGCAACGTCAATGGCGACAAGCGCGTTTCGCAGTAGGGATTGTGCCCCAAGAATTGGTGTATGATCCCTTCTTCAATGTAGAAGAGCTGCTATATTTGCAATCGGGCTATTTTGGTTTAGGTAAAGCAAACCGTGCATGGGTTGCTGAATTACTCAATAAATTGCACCTCAGCGACAAAAGCCGCACGAACATGCAAGCCCTTTCAGGCGGTATGAAACGACGGGTATTAATTGCACAAGCTTTAGTACATAAACCCTCAGTGTTAGTGTTAGATGAACCCACGGCGGGGGTTGATGTAGAACTACGCCAGTTATTATGGGAATTTACCCGTGATTTACACCAACAAGGCAATACCATTGTTTTAACTACCCATTATTTGGAAGAAGCCGAAGCTTTATGTGATTACATCGCTATTTTAAATCATGGTGAACTGATTACTTTAGAAAAAACATCTACTTTATTAGCCCGTCATCCTTATCGTATCCTCTCTTTATCTTTCAAAGAAAACATTGATTTAAACAACTTACCACAAACAATTAAAGCTAAACTGCAACAAAACACTTGCAACAGCATTAGCTTAAAATTACATCGAGAAAATGATAATATTGGCGATATTTTAGAAGCCTTACGGTTAGCAAATTTCAAATTAGCGGATTTGCATACTGAAGAACCCTCCCTAGAAGATGTTTTTTTAAGCTTAACTCACCGCACTTCCATTTAATTACATCCTTATGCACATATCTCATTCCATTAATTGGTATGGTTTGTACACACTTTTTTCAAAAGAAGTCTGGCGATTCATGAAAGTTGCTGTGCAAACTATTTTAACACCAGTTATTACAGACTTATTGTATTTATTAGTTTTTTCCTCTGTATTAGCACAACATGTTAAGATTTTCAATTTAGATTACACTGCCTTTTTAATTCCTGGGCTAATGATGATGTCTATTTTGCAAAATGCGTTTGCTAATAGCTCCTCTAGTGTTTTTCAATCTAAAATGACAGGCAATCTCATTTTTATGCTGCTTGCCCCCCTTTCAAGCCTAGAAGTCTATATTGCATTCATTGCCGCCGCTGTGGTGCGTGGCTTAATTGTCGGGCTTGGTGTGTGGCTCGCCGCTTTATGGTTTGCAGTAGTTACGCCCGCCCACTTTTTCCTTGTCTTATTTTTCGCGATTGTAAGCAGTATGGCACTGGGCGCGCTGGGTTTAATTGCAGGACTATGGGCAGAAAAATGGGATCATGTCGCCGCTTTTCAAAACTTTGTGATTTTACCCTTATCTTTTTTAAGCGGTGCATTTTACTCGGTACAAGATTTGCCGCCATTTTGGCATACCATTTCTTATTTTAACCCTTTCTTTTACATGATTAATGGTTTTCGTTATGCGTTTTTTGGCATTGCAGAAACTTCTATTTTTACGAGCCTAATCATTAGCAGTATTTTTACTTTAATTGTCAGCATTATTTGTTTATGGATATTGCAAATCGGTTATAAAATACGCAATTAATTTTTTGCTTTCATTGTTCAAATATGAATGCCAACTTTTCTGATGAATTAAAATGTTAAATGACTATATCAAGCTGATTTTACAAGCCCGCGTTTATGACGTTGCCGAAAAAACGCCTTTAATCAAAGCAAAATCTTTATCCGAGCGTTTAAAAAACCAAATTTGGATTAAACGCGAAGATTTACAACCCGTTTTTTCTTTCAAAATTCGGGGTGCATATAACAAAATTGCACATCTTAGCTCTGAAGCTTTAGAAAAAGGGGTTATTACGGCTTCGGCGGGTAATCATGCGCAAGGCGTTGCTTTTTCAGCGCAAAGATTAAAAATTCGTGCTGTTATTGTCATGCCCAAAACAACGCCTGAAATTAAAGTCAATTCAGTGCGGGCTTTCGGCGCAGAAGTGGTATTACACGGCACAGCTTTCGACGAAGCGGCGCAATATGCTAAACAACAGTCAGAAAAAGAAAATTTAACATTCATTCATCCTTATGATGACCCCCTAGTCATTGCTGGGCAAGGCACAATTGGGATGGAAATTTTACAACAGCATACGGGCGACTTAGACGCAATTTTTATCCCCGTCGGCGGCGGCGGATTATTAGCAGGGGTAGCTTGTTACGTCAAATTTTTACGCCCCAAAATTAAAATTATCGGAGTAGAATCTGAAGATGCCGCCTCAATGCAAGCAGCATTAGCAGCACAACAACGGGTGACTCTACCGCAAGTTGGTTTATTTGCCGATGGTACTGCTGTAAAACAAGTGGGCGAACATACTTTCGAACTTGCTAAAAACTATGTTGATGAAGTAATTACAGTTTCCACCGATGAACTCTGTGCTGCCATTAAAGACACTTTTGACGCAACCCGTGCTATTGCCGAACCTTCTGGCGCGTTAGCTTTAGCAGGTGCAAAAAAATATATTGCTACAAACGATTGTACAAACTGCCATTTTGTCGTGATTAACAGCGGCGCAAATATGAATTTTGACCGTTTAGGCTATGTCACTGAGCGGGCAGAAATTGGCGAGCAACGCGAGGCGTTATTAGCCGTTACGATTCCAGAACGACCAGGCAGTTTCCGCGAATTTTGCCACACTATCGGACAACGTTTAATTACTGAATTTAATTATCGTTATGCAGATAGAGATACTGCCCATGTTTTTGCAGGGATTCGTTTAAGCAAAGGTTTGCATGAAAAAGAAGATTTAATTAAACAACTGCAAGATAAAGGCTATCCTGTCATTGACTTAAGCAATAATGAAATGGCAAAAATGCACATTCGCCACATGGTCGGTGGACATGGACAAAGCGTTGAAAATGAAAAATTATTCCGTTTTGAATTTCCAGAACGTCCAGGTGCATTACTGCACTTTTTAACCAGTATGGGACAACGTTGGAATATCAGTTTATTTCACTATCGTAACCATGGCGCGGCAGAT
>JACCEE011444940.1_pt1 | contig 16619 bp, 23 predicted proteins | sample 7449931 | NCBI WGS metagenome assembly JACCEE01 (sample SAMN15323457, study PRJNA562643) | freshwater metagenome | isolation source: river surface water | place: USA:Blue River Watershed | collected 2017-08-19 | reverse complement strand
CTTGCAGCATGGAAAGACGGCTGTTGGTCGGAACACGTCGGCCTCCTCAGTGATGGCACAAGCGGGCGTCAATCAGGGACACGGCCAGTCGGCCGTACACGCCCTGCAGCTTCCAGACCCAGCCCTTGTCGATGCCGTCCTGGATGAATTCGATGATCTGGTCATCGTCGAGGTCGCCGTTCTCGAAGGCGATGAGTTGGTCAATGTTGGGCATGTCGATCTCCTCAGTGTGGTTTCTGGTTGCCGGTGCCGCGGATCAGGTACGTGCCGTTGTCCTGATGCTTCAGGATGTAGCCGTACTTCTCAAACGGCCCGTCGATTTGCACGTACTGCCGGGCGGTCATGCTGCGGATGCGTTTGAACTGGTTGGCGAAGAGCTGGTAAAGCATGTCGATCTCCTTAAATGGTGGTCATGTTGCCGAGGATGTCGGCCAGGTTGGTTGGTGTGGTGTCGTGGTCGCGGTCCCACTTCGGCAGATCCTCGGGCCACTGCATTGCGCGCTCGAGCTCCAGGTATTGCCGCTCAGTCAGCGGGATGGCGCGTGCGTCGGGGCTTTTTGTTTCTTCGTTCATGCCGTGAACTCCTAAGTTGTTGATTGATGACGGAATCAATTGTTGCGCAACAAAACATTTTGGTCAAACAGTAACCGACCGAATTGTGTGGTTTTTGTTGGTCAATCAGGTAAAACCCTCGGGCTTCCTGGTCTGGTGTGGCGCAAAAACAACAATATGTTGCTTTCCGACAACACTTTGTGGTATAGTTCGTGGAATCCCTCGGGCGTGCTCGAGCGGCACAAGAATTACAAGCCAGTGGCCAACCCCTTGAGGGCGTAGCCACGTCCAAAATTTGGCGGGATAGCTCAGAAAGTAGAGCGTCGGGTTCATACCCCGATGTGCGGTGGTGCAATTCCATCTCCCGCAACCATCAGCAAAGTAATGCGGTTCAGGCATGGGAGGTCCCATGATTGATCCCGCATCTCTTTCTCTTGCGTATGCCGGCTGCAAGGCTGCAGTCGCTGGCGTGCGCGAGCTCGTCGACTTCTACAAGCAGGCCAAGGCCACCGGCAAAGACGTCTCTGGCATCGTCAGCGAGGTCGCGGGTCTGTGTGGCCAGTTCTTCTCGCACAGCGAGCAAGTCGCGACGGCCGAGCAGAAGAAGGTCGAAGAGCTCAAGGCCAACCCGAAGGCGAAACTCAAGAGCCTGAACGAGGAAGCGCTATCCAACGTGATGCAGCGCTACGACCTCGCGGCGATGGAGGCCGAGCTTCGCGAGATGATGGTCTATCACATGGACCAGCCGGGCCTGTGGTCGCGGTTCACCGAGGAGCGAGAGCGCCTACGGCAGGAGCGATTCGAGGCTGAGCAGGCCCTGAATAAGAAAATCAGGGACGACGCCCGGGATCGGCAGAGGCTGATCGACAAGTGGAGTTTGCTGGCCGCCAAGGTGATTGCCGCCGCGGTGTTGGCTTTTGTGTTTTGCGCGCTGATGTATGGCGTCCACCTGGACTACCAGCAGCGGCGTGATGATTTTTTTTCCCGGGCCGAGTTTGAGCGTCGCTTCGCATCGGACCCCAAGGTGATTGATTGCTGGAAGACGGTGCAGGGCACTGGCGTCCTGCCACGCTTTTGCCTGAAAGATTAAGCAATGAACATTTTGCAGAAATTCGTTTCCGTGTTTCACGCCCGCTGGTTCCAGTTCGCCGCGATTCCGCTGCTGGTGCTGGTGTGGTTTGCCGCCACCGATCCGTCGGGTGGTGCCGACACCATGCTGCGCGTGCAGCTGTGGGCCCAGGCTTTCCTGGTGACGGGCATCGCCTATCTCGTTGGCAAGGCCATCTTGGGTCGCGCCTCGAGCCAGGATCTGTATGACGCCACCATGGGTGGCAACGTCGCGGCTGGCATCGCCTATACCGGCGTGTGTTTGCTGCGCGCCCTGGTGCTGATCGGCTTGCTGCAATTCTTTGCCATGGTCCAGCGATGAAACGCCTGGCCGCCATCGTCTCCGCACTGGTGATGGTGAGCTGCCACCCGGCGCCCGCCGCTGCTTTTAACCTGGGCCGAGACATCCCCGCCCAGGCCGCGCAATACCTGCCGACACTGAAGGCACAGGTAAACGAAGTGATGCCTGGCTTCCATGCTCCTGAGTACTTTGGTGCTCTCATCGAGCACGAGTCAGGGTGCCCCGGCATCAAGAGCATGTGCTGGAACCCCCGGGCCCGACTGAAGTCGCAGCGCGAAGAAGGCGCGGGACTGTCGCAGATCACGCGAGCCTACAAAGAGGACGGCAGCCTGCGATTCGATGCCCTGCAGGAGACCAGGAAACTGGATCCGCGTGGCCTGAACGAGCTGCGCTGGGACAACGTCTACGACCGCCCGGACCTGCAGATGCGGGTGATGGTGGTGATGACGCGACAGAATTGGAACCGTGTCGGCAAGCTGACGACGGACCAGGATCTGCAGCTGAAGCTGACAGACCTCAGTTACAACGCCGGCTTTGGCCGCGTGCTCAACGATCTGCGGGCTTGCTCGCTGACGGCTGGCTGCGACCCCAAGAAGTGGAATGGCCACGTCGAGCTGACCTGCACGGCGTCGAAGAAGCCAATCTACGGCACGCGCTCGGCCTGCGACATCTGCAGGCACCACGTCCATGACGTCGTCGAGACGCGCATGCCCAAGTACAAGGGACGGGTCTGACCATGTTTCCGTTGCCGTTTCCCATGATTTGGTTGCGCGTCGGCTTGATTGTTGCCGCCGTGCTGGCCACAGCGCTTGCCGGGTACAAGGTGGGATCCGATCGCGTTCAGGCGAAATGGGACATCGAGCGCGCCCGACAAACCGAGCTTCGCCTGGAGGCCGAGCAGGCCGCACGCAAAGAGGAGCAGCGCCGCAATGAAGAGTCACAACGTATCGCCGGCGAGCAGGCCAAGCGTGAAACCGAATACCGTGTTCGCGTCGCTGCTGCTGAGCAGTCTCTTGATGGGCTGCGCGACACCGTCGCCCGTCTCAATTCCCGTCCAGCCCCCCGCAACGCCGAGGCTGCCGGATACGCTCGCGAAGCCGCCATCGCAAGAGAGCTACTTGGAACGTGCTCGGCAGAATATCGAGGCGTGGCAACAGAAGCTGATGGACTCCGTATCCAAGTGATCGGACTCCAGCAATGGATCAGTAAGGTAGTTCAGTGATGCCGCCGCCAGATACAGCAGAAATCGCAGTCGCTCTGTCCAGAATGCAGGACATGAGCTCGGACCTGCAGGAGATCAAGTCGACCATGAAAGAGCTCGCCAGTGCGGTCTCACGGTTGGCCGTGGTCGAGGAGCGGCAGTCCAACACGAACGACACCATCAACCGTGCGTTCAAAGAGATCAAGAACCTGGGTGAGCGTGTATCCACCCTGGAGGCAGCACAACCGCTGCAGAAACAGACATCCGATTGGGTCCAGTCAGGCGCCAAGTACATCTTGGCCTGCGTGCTGGGCGCAATCCTCGCCGGCCTCGTGCGACCCAGCCCAGTGGCTCCGTCGCCAAACCCGCCGGCGATCACGGGACGGTAAGACATGAACAAAGAAACCCAGAACTCACAGAACCAGGACCAGAACGAAACCCAAGGGTTGGACCTGGACTCCGACGAACCCCTCACCCCTGCATGCCCGATGAACCCCGAAGACCGGGAAGGCTGCGAGGCCTGCCAGTAAGAGGCGGCCATGTCTGATGAGGCGGACAAGAAGCCAGTTGACTGGGAGGTAGTCGAGAAGCATTACCGTGCCGGCATGAAGTCGCTGCGTACCATTGCGGAGGAGAACGGCATCACCGAGGGTGCCATCCGCAAGCGTGCCAAGCGCGACAAGTGGACTCGCAATCTTGAGAAAAAGATTCAGGAGCGAGCCCAAGAGAAGGTACGCAGAGAAGCGGTACGCGCACCAGGTACGCAGCTGACTCCGAAGACCGAGCAGGAGACTGTCGAGGCCTACAGCGACGTCGTGGCCAGCGTGGACATGATCCAGCGCGATGACGTGAAGGCGGCCCTGGACATCTCGCGGGCGAACCTGCAAGAGATCGCCCTGACGGTTGATCCGGCCTACAAGGGCAAGATCGACAGCCTAGCCAAGGTGCTTGAGGCTGGCATCCGGGTCAAGGACGAGAACAAAAAGAAGAACCCGCAGCCCGATCAGGCTGACCTGGAATTGTTGCTGGAGAACTACTACGACCTGGCCGACATCTTCGCCCTGCTGAAGTACACGACCTCGATCCACGGTCGCGTCAAGCTGGCCAAAGAGATTGCGGCGAGCCACAGCGTTTACCTGCCCTTGCAGCGCAAGATTTTCGGTCTGGACACCGAGAAGAAGTCCACCGGCGAATTCGAGGAGATGCTGCGCCAGGTCCAGTTGCAGGCTGACTGATGGCGGACGCAATGAATCAAGAGCAGCTGGCTAAGCTCCGGCTGCTGACGAACAACCTCGAGGTTTACAGCGCGCACTGCCTGAAGATCCTGGACAAGAGCGGCGACAAGCTGCCGTTCATTTTCAACCAGGCCCAGCGCTTTGTCGACGAGCGCCTGAACCGACAGCTGGCTGAGACCGGCAAGGTTCGCGCGCTGATCCTCAAGGGTCGCCAGCAAGGCATCTCGACCTACGTCGGCGCCCGGTTCTATCACCGGACCTCGATGAACTTCGGCAAGCGCGCGTTTATCGTGGCGCACGAGCAGAAGGCGACCAACAACCTGTTCTCGATGGTGAAGCGTTACCACGAGAACAACCCGATGCCGATCAGCACTGGTGCCACCAACGCCCAGGAGCTGATCTTCGACAAGCTCGACGGCGGCTACAAGCTGGCCACGGCGGGCACGCAAGACGTCGGCCGCTCGAACACCGCGCAGTTGCTGCACGGCTCCGAGTTCGCGTTCTGGGCCAACGCAGCCATGCACCTCGCCGGTATCGGTAACACGATTGGCGACTTGCCGGGCACCGAAATCATTCTGGAGTCCACGGCCAACGGACTCGGCAACCAGTTCCACGAGATGTGGCAGGAGGCCGAAGCCGGGCGCGGAGACTTCATCGCGGTCTTCGTGCCGTGGTTCTGGCAGGTCGAGTACCGCGCAGCCGTCAAGCCTGACTTCGAGCTGTCGAAGGAAGACCGTGAATACATGCTGGCCTACGGGCTGGACATGGAGCAAATGCAGTGGCGGGCGAACAAGATCGCCACCTACGGCCGCAACCACGAGTGGTTGTTTGACCAGGAATATCCGGCCACGGCAGCGCTGGCGTTCAAGACGTCGACGCTCAACCCGCTGATCAGCCCCAACGCTGTGATGCGTGCGGCGACAACGGACTTCCGCGAGCGCAGCGGCCCGCTGATCATCGGCTGTGACCCCGCCGGAGACGGCGAAGGAAAGCACGACCGCAGCGCGATCGCGTTCCGCCAGGGCCGAACCTGCTTCCGCCTCGAGTGGCTGGCCAGCGATTACAGTCCGATGCAGATCGCCGGTCGACTGGTCGAGATCTGGAACACGTTCCAGCCTGACGCCATCATCATCGACAAGGGCGGCCTGGGTGCCGGCATCTATGACCGACTCGTCGAGCTCAACGTCCCGGTGATCGGCATCAACAACGCCGAGAGCGACACCGTCAAGCCGGACATCTACGAGAACGTGCGAGCCGGCATGTGGTGGCGAATGGAAGAGTGGTTCCACGACTTCCCGTGCCGCATCCCGAATGACTCGGCGCTGATTGCCGACGTCACGGCGCCGCAACCCGATGTGCACTCCAACGGCAAGAAGCTGCTGGAGTCCAAGAAGAAGATGGCCAAGCGCGGCATTCGCTCACCAGACGGTGGCGACGCCCTGGCCCTGACGTTTGCGGTGCCCGTTGCGCCGCGAGTCAAAGAGCTGAACACCGTTCCGGGTGGCTCATACAAGCCGGCGTCATCCGCTGGCTACTAAGGAATTGCTATGGCTGAGACCACCAACGAATACAGCGACGCCTGGATTGAAGGCGAGGAAAACCATCCCGTCGAGAACGCCGTCGCCGCCGCCAAGAAGAAGGCCGACGTCAGCGAGAAGGACGAGTACATCACCGCCTACGCCGACCTCGAGGACGGCAAGTCCGCCAACGCCGAGGACGTCAAGAAAAAGCGTCTCGACAAGGACATGAGCGAGGAAGACAAGGCATGAAAAACACCGGCGAATTCATCCTCAAGCTGTTCAATGTGCGCACCGTCGCGCACATCCAGCACTTGACGCCCAACGGCCAGCCCGGCAGCGATGCCGCGCACCGCGCGCTCGAGGCTTTCTATGAGGCCCTGGTGCCCAACGTCGACCGCTTCGCCGAGTGCTGGATGGGCTGCGAAGAGAAACTGATCGAGGTCGGTGCCTCCGGCTTCAAGCTCGAAAAGGATCCCCTCAAGCTCGTGCGTGGCGTCACGGAAATCCTCAAGGGTGCTCGCGCCGAGTGCGAAGACGAGCCCTTCCTGCAGCAGATCATCGACGACATGCTCGAGACCTGCGCTCAAACCAAATTTAGACTGTTGTTCTTGAAGTGAACGCATCAGACCAAAACGAATACGTAATGGCCGCCGCCGGCCAGATGCGTGACGAACCCGCCGAGCATGCGCTGGACGCGCTTGGCACGGAACTGCTGGCTGAGTTCGCGCGTGCCGAGCTCGACCGTCGCTTGACCGAAGAGCGCTGGCTGCAAGACCTGCGTCAGTACCGCGGCAAATACGACCCCGACGTGCTGGCCAACATCGGCGCCAAGCGCTCGAAGGCGTTCGTGCGCAAGACCCGCGTCAAGGTGAAGACAGTCGACAGCCGCGTGGCTGACCTGTTGTTCCCCGCCGGCAGCGAAAAGAACTGGGAGATCGACAGCACTCCGGTGCCCAGCGTCTCCAAGGAACAGCGCGCCATGGCTGCCCAGCAGCTGCAAAAGCTGTCGCAGGGTCAGCCCGTGCCGCCCGAGGTTCTCGACAAGATCCTGGTCGACGTCGTGCGCCAGGCCTCAAAGAAGATGAGCAAGGTCATCGAAGACCAGCTCATCGAGGCCCGCTACAAGGACGTCTCGATCAAGACCATTCACAGCGGTCACCTGTACGGCACCGGGATCATGAAGGGCCCGCTGGTCGAGCGCAAGATCCGCACGACCTTCATCCACGAGGGCGGCAAGTGGATCGCCAAGAACGAATCCTACGTGGTGCCGTTCGTCGATTACGTGCCGATCTGGCGCTTCTATCCCGACATGAACGCCACGACGCTCGAGCAGTGCAAGTACGTCTACGAGCGCCACAACATGACCAAGGCTGACTTGGTCGAGCTGTCGCAGCGCAAGAGCTTCAACAGCGCCAAGATCATCAACTACATCAAGTCGCATCCCGACGGCGAGATCAAGCTGCGCTACTACGACAACGAGTTGCGCATCATTGGCGAGCGCACCGCCAACCAGGGCAACAAGCAGAACCAGTACGAGATCCTCGAGCGCTGGGGTTACGTCGACGGCACCAAGCTAAAATCGATCGGCGTCAAGGTGCCCGAAGAGCGCTGCCACGAGACGTTCTTCTCCAACGTCTGGCTGCTGCCCAACGGCGAAGTCATCAAGGCCGTGCTGCAGCCGATCAACGGCGTGACGTGGCCGTACCACCTGTACTACTTCGACAAGGACGAGACCTCGATCTTTGGCGAAGGCCTGGCGTCGATCATGCGCGACGACCAGACCATGCTCAACGCCGCCATCCGCATGATGCTGGACAACGGCGCCATCACTTCGGGACCCATGCTCGAGGTGACGCCTGGCTTGCTGGCCAACACCGATCGCATGGATGAGATGCATCCCTGGAAGATCTGGTATCGCAACACCGCTCAGCCGGGCACGCCAGCCGTCAAAGAGATCCAGCTCGACAGCCGCCTGGGCGACCTGTCTGGCATGGCCGATCGCTTCGAGAACAACGCCGACGAAGTCACGGCCATCCCGCGCTACATGAGCGGCGAGAGCGTGAGCCAGGGCGCTGCCGGCACGGCCTCCGGGATGTCGATGCTGATGGGCGCCGCCAACATCGTCATCAAGGATCTGATCAGCGCCTGGGACGAAGGCGTGACGCGTCCCTTCCTGACGGCGCTGTATCGCTGGAACATGCAGTTCCACAAGGACAACAGCATCAAGGGCGACTTCGACGTCAAGGCCCGCGGCACGGCCTCCCTGGTGGCTCGCGAGGTTCGCGCCCAGCAACTGGACATTTTCAGCCAGGCCGTGGCCAACCCGATGGACGCGCCGTTCATCAAGCGCGATGCCCTGCTGCGTCAGCGCGCCGAAGCCCACGAGCTCTCCGACATCGTCAAGACCGAGGACGAGGTCAAGGCCGATCAAGAAAACCCGATGATCCGCATGCAGCAAGAGCTGACCATGGCCCAGGCTCAGCTCGTCGTGCAAGAAGGCCAGGCCAAGATCAACAGGCTGATGGCCGACACCGAGCTTGCCGCCGCCAAGGCCCGCGAGACCATGGCCAACATCGATCGCGTGGTCGCCGAAGCCGTCAACAAGCGCGTGGAGGCCGTGTACGCGGCGCTGCAAGCCGGTGGTGTGGCCACCAGCAACCCGACCATCGCACCCGCCGGCGACGAGATCCTGCGCAGTGCGGGATGGCAAGACGCGACGCCGAACCCGGCCATCGCCGATCTCAACGGCCCGCCGGTGCAAGACGAGCAGGGAACCATGACCCGCCTGGGCGGCAACGAGCAATTCGTTGAGGAGCCACGCGGAAACACGAGTCCCAACCAGCCCGGCGTTCCTGCTGAGGCAATGCCGCAGCAAAGCCCCAGCAATGCTGCAGCATCGGCACCGACCGGCATGCAGGGCGTGCGCGGCGGCATTGAGACGCCGGAGGTCTAATGGAAGACGACGGCCTGCGCGCCATGCGCCAGTTGCAGGAAGCGACTGCCGTGGTCGCCGAGTTTCGCGGCACCGATCCGCTCAAGCACATCGATCAGATGCTGACCAGCCTGGCCGAAGTCTACAAAGCCCAGCTCGCCGACGTCGCCGTCGATGAGTTAGTGCGCACTCAATCATGTCTGAAGCAGACCCTGGCCATCAGGGCTGCCATCAGAGGTAGCCAAGCGCTGCCTGTGGTTTGAATCTTTGTCCCCTGCCATGGGCAGGACAGCCAAAGCCGGGCGACCGGCTCTCAACCGGAAGCCTACTGAAAGGAAACACATGGCAACCCAAGATCAAATGAAAGAAGACCAAGACGCCTTTGCGTCAGCCTTCAACGAAGACGAAGCTCCCCGCCAGGAGATGAGCGAAGACGAGGCCTTTGGTCTCGCCGAGCCCAAGGCCGAAGAGATGGCCGCCGAAGACGGCGCCGAAGGCCAGGCCGCTGAGCCCGTCGACATCGCCGTCGTGATTGACGCCGACGACCTCGAGAAGCAAGCCGGAGACGCCCAGGCCAAGCAGACCGCTGAAGCCGCTGCCGAAGGCCAAGGCGAGCCCGCCGAAGTCATGTCCGATGAGGGCGAGGCCGGCGAAGTCGAGGCTCCTGCCGTCGACATGGAAAAAGAGATCCAGCGTCTGAAGTCCTGGGAAGGCCGCCTCAAGGCCATGGAAGCCAAGCTCAAGAGCGCCGGCGCCGAGACCCAGGAAGAGCAAGTCGAAGCCGTCAGCGAAGCCATCGAAGATGCCGCCGACGCCGCCGACACGCCTGCCGACCAGGAAGTGGTCGAGCAGATTGCCGACCAGGTCGAGTCCGGCGAGCTGACCCCCGAAGCTGCCATGAAGCAGCTGGCCGAGGACTTCGGCGAAGACTTCGTCAAGATGATCGAGGCCATCGCTACCGCCAAAGCCAAGGAAGCCGGCGGTGCCGCTGCCAGCGAGAAGTTCGGCGAGCTCAGCAAGACCGTTGACGAAGTCATTGCCGACATTGTCGACACCAAGGCTCAGAAGCACTTCGAGACCATCGCCAGCGCGCACCCCGACTTCAACGAGATCGGCGCCAGCGAAGAGTTCAAGACCTACGTCGAGTCGCTGCCGGAGGCCGACAAAGAGGCCGCCATGGGCGTCATCGCCAACGGCAGTGCCAAGCAAATCGTCAGGCTGTTGGATGGCTTCAAGGCCGCCAACGCTGCCGGCGCACAAGCTGGTGGCGAGGCCATGGGTGAGCTGACCGAAGCCCAGGGCGAGTCGATCGTCGACGAAGTCTCCGATGAACAGCTCGACGCCGCCGAAGGCGTGCGCTCCAGCGGCATGAAGCTGCCCGAGCAACCCAAAGCTGCTGGTGACTACGCCGGCGCCTGGGACGAGTTCTAACCGAGTCCCTGCTCTGCGCAAGCATCAGGCTTTTATTCCCCGGAGTGTTCCGCTCCCACCTAGCGTGGTGAAGACCTCAGCCTGGATCTACAGGTGAACCGCACGGACGCGTGTGGGTACGGTGCTCTCGCCGATGACAAGTCGGCACCTATCGAACATCGCCGCCGCCATCTAACAATTCGAGTGTTAGAAGCGGCGACATGAATGTGGCAGGCAGTCCACAACGAGCTGCCTCACAGCCGGCGTAGCAGGGTGCGCCGGATACCAAACACCCAGCACTTGGAGCACGACATACCAGTCGCGCATGACGAGAAGAATTCGGGACACGCTTCGGCGCCCCAGCATGAATTCTGCGACTCTGCACACGGCACAGGGAAAGTCCATACCGCTCCTCTCCGCAATGGCTGTGAATAACAGCAAATCTCGATGCCATTAACGAAAGGAAATCATCATGGCTCAAACCTCTTACGGCGACATTTCGCCCCGTACCGCAGCTTACGCAGAAAAAGAACTGCTCAAGCGCGGCCTCCCCTACTTGGTTCTGGAAAAGTTCGGTCAAGCCAAAGCTCTGCCCGAGCAAAGCACCAAGGTCATCAAGTTCCGTCGCTACAACGCGCTGCCCAACACCCCCACCGCGCTGACCGAAGGCGTGACTCCCACCGGCCAAACCCTGGCCGTGACCGATGTCACCGCCACTCTGGTTCAGTACGGCGACAAGGTGACGATCACCGACGTGATCCTGGACACCCATGAGGACCCGACTCTGAACGAGTCCGTGGCTCTGTTGGGCGAGCAGGCCGCGCAGATGATCGAGAAGATGCGCTTCGGCGTGCTGAAGGCTGGCACCAACGTGCTGTACGCCAACGGCGCCGCTCGCAACGCCGTCAACACCGCGATCAGCATCACGCTGCAGCGCCGTGCCGTGCGTGCCCTGAAGCGTCAGAACGCTCGCTTCATCACCAGCATCGTCCGTTCGACCCCGTCCTACGGCACCGAGAACGTGGCTCCTGGCTTCGTCGCCTTGATCCACCCCGACTTGGAAGCCGACGTGCGTGGCCTGACCGGCTTCGTGCCTGCCGAGAAGTACGGCACGATGACCCCCTGGGAAAACGAGCTGGGCAAGTGCGAAGACGTGCGTTACGTCAGCTCCACCATTTTCGAGCCCTGGGCCGATGCTGGTGGCGCGAAGGGCGCGATGTTGTCCACGACCGGCACCAACGCCGACGTGTACCCCGTGCTGTACGTGGCGCGTGATGCCTACGGCATCGTGGCACTGAAGGGCATGTTTGCTCTGACCCCCATGGTTGTGAACCCGAAGCCGAGCGATTCCGATCCTCTGGCTCAGCGTGGTCACGTCGCCTGGAAGGCCATGCAGACCTGCACCATCCTGAACGACAGCTGGATGGTCCGCGCCGAAGTCGCCGCGACTGCCTGATTGATCGCCGGGTAACCGGCAGTCAGGGACAAGCCCCTTCGGGGGCTTTCTGTTTTTGGTGCGCAGCAATATCTCGCGACCGAACCCGATGCCGGGGCGGGCAATCCCCGGCAACTTTTCTGTGAGGCCCACTATGTCAAACGACACCACTCAAGTTTCTTCAATCGACGACGCGCCGGCGCAAACCGCCAACACCGCTCCTGCCAAAGCGCAGGCCAGCGGCAAGCGCGTACCCAAGGTCGACGGCTTCGACATCGCCCTGTCCGGCAAGAAGAAGACCATCACCATCCACACCTCCGAAGTCGAAGGCGGCCACGACGCCGTGCCGATCGGCTTGAACGGCTACATGTACCAGGTGCCCCGCGGCATGCCGGTCGAAGTGCCGGAAGAGCTGGTTGCCATCCTCGAGAACGCCAAGGTTTCGACCTACCACCCGGCACGAGACGGCAGCACCGAGCTCGTCGAGCGCGTCAGCAATCGCTTCGCATTCAGCGTTCACTGAAAGTAAAGAATGGCGGCAAACACGTACGTCAAGGACGTCCTGTACCGAGTCTCGGTGCAGCTGCACGACATCAGCCCGCAGTTCACGCGTTGGACTCAGCGGGAGCTCGTGTCTTGGCTCAACGATGGCCAGCGCGCCATCGCCAAGTACGTGCCGAGCTCGTGCTCGCGTGTTGACGCCGTCAAGCTGGTGCCTGGCACCAAGCAATCCATCAGCTCGATCCCGGCCAACCGGGTCATCCCGGGCGATGGATCAACCCCTGTCGCCATCAGCGGCACCGCACTCATGTCCGCGATCCGGAACATGGGCACCGATGGAGCCACGGTCGGCCGAGCAATCCGCTTGGTCGATCGTGACGTCCTCGATCTGAATTCACCGGACTGGCACACCGAAGTCGACACCAAGGTGTCGAGCTACACCTTCGACCCGCGCACGCCCGACATCTTCTTCGTGAGCCCAGGCGTTCACGCCACCACCGCGGTGTGGGCTGAGCTCTCGTACATCGCCGATCCCGTCGACGTCTCGCAAAGCGGCACCTACACCTGGGACGGCAACAGCACGGCCAAGATCTCGATCGACGACACCTACGTCGACGATCTCACCAACTACATCTTGTCGCGCGCCTACGGCAAGGATTCCGAGAACGCCGCCAACCTCGGCCTGGCCGCGGCCTACGACACCGCGTTCACGGAGAGCATCCGCTCGCACGCCACCGCACTGGCTGGCATCAACCCGAACATCCAGGGCTTGGCCGGCAACCCGTTGGCCGTGACGCCGAGGTAACGCATGACACCCACCGATTTGCTGCCCTACTTGCTGCCAGAGGTTCCTGGCGTACCCGATGCCCTGGCCAAGCAAGCCATCATGCGCGCCGCCAACGAGTTCTGCCGCGAGTCCGGCGTGTGGAGCGAGATCCAGGATCCGATGGTCGTGCTCGACAACATCAACGAGTACGAGCTCGACGTGCCCACCGGCAGTCAGATCGTCACCATCAAGTCGATCTGGATGGTCAACCGCGAGCTGGTGCCGGTGACCATGGAGCGACTGCAAGAGCTGATCCCGAATTGGCAGGAAGCCAAGGGCTCGGATCCCGCCTACTACAACTCCGCCAACGACTACACCAGTTTTCGCATCTACCCCATCCCGCTGGGCGCCAACAAGGCAAAGATGACGGTGCGCGCCGTGTACACGCCGGCTCAGTTCGGCACCTTCTTGCCGCAATTCCTGGTCGACGTCTACCTCGACGACATCCTGGCCGGCGCCAAGTACCGCTTGATGACGATGCCCAACAAGGCCTGGAGCAATCCCGAGCTCGGCCTGGTCAACAAGGCGCTGTTCGATGACGGCATCGTCAAGGCCAAGGTGTTCGAGGCCCACGACAAGGTCGCGCTGAGCCCGCGCGTGCGCCCCGTGCGCTTTGGTTTCTGAAGGTAAGACATGGCAAAGATCAAACTCGTCCAGGGCGACACGCTGCCCAACATCACGCTCACGCTCACCGACCCGTCGACCGGAAACATCATCAATGTGTCCGACGCCGACGTCGTGGTGCGCGTCAAATTCCGGGCAGCCGGAAGCGACACCGTTCTCTCCACGATCATTTGCGAAAAGATCGATGGGGGTTCAACCGGGAAGGTTCGATTCAACTTCTCCGGAGGCGTTCTCAACGTGGAGCCCGGCCTCTACGAAGGGGAGGTAGAGATCGACTTCGACGGCCAAATCCAAACGGTCTACGACGTTCTCAAATTCAATGTCCGTCAACAGTTCTAAAAAGGAAAAACCATGTCCGCAATGTCAGACTACCTCGAGAATAAACTGATCGATCAGTTGTTCCGTGGCCAAGCCGCTCCCACCACCAGCACGCTGTACGTCGGCCTGCTGACCGCTGCGCCCAGCGATACCGGCGGCGGCACTGAAGTCGCCGGTGGCTCGTATGCCCGCGTCTCCGTCGGCTCGAGCCTGGCCAACTGGTCCGGCACGCAGTCGGCTGGCTCCACTGCTGCGTCCAGCGGCACCGGCGGCCAGACCAGCAACAACGCCGCCATCACCTTCCCCACGCCCTCCGCTGGCTGGGGCACGGTCACGCACTTCGGCATCTACGACGCCGCCAGCGGCGGCAACCTGCTGTTCTGGGGCGCGCTCACCATCGCCAAGACGATCAACCAGGCCGACACCGTCACCTTCCCCGCTGCATCGCTGTCGATCACGTTCGCCTAATCCCGAGGTAAGGGATGCTGCTCAACGCTTCTGTACTCAACGCGGCGCCGATCAACGGCACCGTGGGTGGCGTGCTGCAAGAGTTGGCGGCATCCGCCTCGTGTGCGGCGACGAGCTCCGGCGACGCCACGCTGTATCGCAACTTTGCTGGCGCCATCACTGGCATCGGCGACATCGTTGCGACGGCGTCGCTGTCGAAGAACATCGCGGCGGCATCGGACGCCTACGTCGTCACCTATGCTGGCGTCATCCTCGGCATCCCGATCGCTGGCGCCATCAACGCGGCCGCCACGACGGCAGCAGATCTTGCCCGCCAGGCCAACCTCGACGCATCGGTGTCGGCGTCGGCATCGGTGTCCGGTGACGTCAGCAAGGCCGACAACCTGAGTGCCAGCGCTTCCGCAAGCGCCTCGGCCTCGGCAACCCCCGCAATCATTTTCAGCATCGCGTCCGACGTCCTGGCCTCGGCCAGCGCAGACGCCTCGGCTGACGTCGTCAAGACGGCTTCGGCATCGGCATTGGCATCGGCCTTGGTTGCCGCCGACGTCGGCAAAACCGACAACGTGCAGGCCGCCATTGAGTCGAGCGCCACGGCGTCGGCAAACGCTGCCGTCAACTGGTCTGTCGCCGCCGATACCCAGGTCTCGGCAACGGCTGCCGGTGACGCCGCCAAGTCGGTCAACCTGGCCGGCAATTGCGACGCCTTCGTCATTAACGTCGCCGACGTCGCGCTCGAGGTCGTGCTCAACGCCGGCGGCAACGCCACGGCATCGAGCTCTGGCGTCGCTGACGTCGTCAAGGTGTCTGAGGCCGCCGGTAATGCAGTTGCATTGTCTTCGGGTCTCGCAAGCCTGATCAATCCGCTGGCAGCCGTTGCTGCGGTCGCCACGGCGTCGACGTCGGGCTCCGCCACCCTGGTCAAGAACATGGAGTGCGCCGGCACGGCTGCGGCGGAAACATCCAGCCAGGCCGATGTCGTCAAGTCGATCGAGACTCAGGCTGCCGCCGTCGCCTCCACGTCGGCCTCCTCTCAGGTCGAAAAGCTGATCGCCGCCGCGGCCGCCGCAGTAGCGCAGACGTTGTCCGAAGCCGAGGTGACCAAAAATGTGACGGGCTCCGGACTCGCGACCATGTTCGTCGACGTCGCCCCGGCTGACGTCACCAAGAACATGAACTTCGCCGCCAACGCCGCGGCAAGCACGTCGGCCCAGGCCTTGATTGACAAGATCATGGCGTGCGCTGGCGAGGCCACGGCCATCACCGATGGCGCCGCCGCCGTCAGCAAGAACATCGCCGCCGCCGGCGCCGCCTACGCCGAGGTCTACTCGGTCATCGAGCTGCGCAAGACGCTGGCCGGACAAGCGCAGGCCATTGCCACGGTGCTCGGCCAGGCCGACGTCCGCAAGCGCTTGGATGGCGCCGGCGATGGCTTGGCGCAGGTCCTGGGCTTCATCCGCGTCACCGTCAACCTCGACGGCCAGATGCAGTCGTTTGCCGCCAGCAATGCCGTCATCGACATCACCAAGAACGCCGAAGGCCATGCCATCACCCTGGTCGAGATCAGCGCCAGGCTGCGCAAGCTCTACCTGTTCAAGTCGATCTCTGCCGAGGCCAGCGCCACCCTGGTCACGATGTCGGCTGTCACCGACAACGCGCAGGCGGGCGCAGAAATCGACGGCGCCTCGAGCATCGCTGAAGCCGCCCTGGCATCCGCTGTTGCCGAGGTCGATTACGCCTCGCAAAGCGCGGATTCAGACGACGTCGCCGTTGGCTCGACTGACGTCAGCTACATCGCCGTCACCCAATAAAATCACCACTGACACCCAATAAGGCTTAGCAATGGCTGTACTTTTCACCAACAACGCACAGGCTGCTCTTTCGGCGACAATCACCGCTGCCGCGACAAGCTTCTCTGTGGCGGCCGGGTTGGGTGCCCTGTTCCCGTCTCCGGGTGTCGGCGATCACTTCTTCGTCACGCTGGCCGACACCGCCGGCAACCTCGAGATCGTCAAGGTCACGGCGCGCAACACCGACACCTTCACGGTTGTCCGCGGCCAAGACGGCACCGAGGCACGCGCGTTCTCGTCAGGCGACAAGGTCGAGCTGCGCCTCACCAAGGCGATGCTGGACCAGATCAAGCTCGACACCCAGCAGAACATCGCCGGCAACCTGTCGTTCACCGGCACCGG
>JACCEE010965003.1_pt1 | contig 16619 bp, 14 predicted proteins | sample 7449931 | NCBI WGS metagenome assembly JACCEE01 (sample SAMN15323457, study PRJNA562643) | freshwater metagenome | isolation source: river surface water | place: USA:Blue River Watershed | collected 2017-08-19 | reverse complement strand
GCTCCGCCGATCGGAAGAGATGATCCCTCGATATGTCCGATGCCTACCTCAAGAACGCTCTCGCTGACTCCGTGATACATCGGCAGATATACATCGATCTTCGGGATTTCTAGATATCCCATGACGCCGGCTTCGTCTACGCGAAGCAGCTGTTCATATCGCAAGGTCTCTTCGGGTGTCGGTTCAAATCGCGCTGTGTTACCGAGTAATGCGGCATTGTAGGATCGGGCCTGTTCCAGTATGCTATCATATTCATCCTGATTCAGCTCGGCAACCTCGTTCTTATATCCACTGATATACCGGGACTGACTGATAGAATTCAGAAAATCACTGACCGTCGGATACAACATCACGGAGAGCCCGATGAGAAACACCAGTATGAGAATAACGGTTGAAATTGTGCTTCTCTTCTTCATTCTCTCTCCGTGATGCCGGGGCTTCCGCCCGAGGAAGAAACCCCGGCGCATCCTTCGGTGATTTACAATAATTCTTTTTTACTTGCTCTTGGCAGAAGCCTTCTTCTTGGCTACCAGGATCGTCGCGGCAATCGCCATGATCGCGATACCGGCAACCGTGAAGATCGTCGTGCCCATGCCACCGGTCGTCGGAAGCATAAGTCCGGCATTGTTCTGTACGTTGACCGTTCCGTTCTCCGTTCCGTTCGTGAAGGTACGAACCACGGAGTTCGCTGTAGAGAATGTGGCGGAATCGAAGTCGCGTGTCAGTGTGATCTGCACAGCCCCGTCAAGAATGTTGTATCCGACCGGAGCCTGCGTCTCGAAAAGATAATAGGTTCCTTCGTCAATTCCTGTAACCGGGATTCTTCCGTTGACATCTGAAACGAGATCCGTCGTCTTGACAACGGCGGCATTCGCAATCTCGGCAGCGGTTGCGATACGATAAGTACCGTCTCCCTCGAGAATAAAGGCGATCGGTGCGGCAGCTGTATCATTTGTCAGCTTCAGAGAGAAGTGAGCGTCCGCAAGATAGGTAGGGGAGATCCACTCGCCGGTGTACTTGATGATGTCTACACGATAGGTGTCGACAACGACTTCATCCGAGGGGGTAACCGCAGTTGCCGTCGTCTCATAAGGGTTGCTGCTGTAAGTAAGGAAAGCAGTGTTCGTGTTGTCTGCGGTGTAGATCACGGCATTGTCATTAAGCGTCGCCGTGTAGCTGATCACGATGGCGGCATCCGGCGTCTGGTTGATAAAAGTATCTCCAAGGACAACGTCAAAGCTCTGTCCGCTGGTCACAACCGTGAAATCCGAGAAGGCCGCTCCTCCGATCGTAACAGTCACATTGCCGTTGAATGTAAGGCCGGCGGATAAAGTATCCGTAACAGTGAAGGTGTAGTCCGAGTATCCATTCATATCCGGAACGGAGGACGTCAGACGAAACGGGACCGTGTCGCCGACAGCATAGTCTGCAACCTCTCCCCACGCGCTCTCGGAATCCTCATAAACCTGCTTATCAAGTGTAGGAACATCGAGCTTCGGGTTAACGGTTACGCTGGGGTTTGTCGTGTTCAACATGCATAGGGATGTAACCGTCTGGCTGTCCGGAGCGGTAGCACTGCCTTCAACAATGTAGTATCCAAGATCGAGGGTGCTGATTGTTGTTGTCTCCGATGCGGCAGCCACCGTCTGGCTTCCGTCCGCAACAATCGAGTTTGTATCGATATAGGCAAACGCGGCGGCGGCAAAGTCAGTCGGATTAGCCGCCATGACATAGTTATACGCAGCCTCATCGCCGACAAGTCCGAGAGAGGTAAAAAGTCCGGCAAAAGTCGGGTCAACGGTATAGACATAGGACGTCTTGTCCGCATTATAGGTTACGTCGAAAATCTTGTACGCCGAAAAAGTGTTGCCGGCAATCGAGACGGCGGTATTTGTGTTTGTGATTGTGATCGATCCCTCGCCCGCTGCGAAAAGATTCGCTGTCATCATGAATACCATTGTAAGAACGGTGACAAGTGTGAGCAGTAACTTCTTCTTCATGTGTGTTCTCCTTGTTGATGTTTATTTTTTCCCCAATTTTAAATTAAACTAATTTACGAACTGGTTGTTATCTGTCGATTCTGACTGTCGCATCTAGCCGGATCGTTCCCCCCTCCTTGGTCCGCATCGCCGTTTCTGGTTTACGGCAAGAAGCAGAGAAACTATTACCATTGCAGTTCCGGCTATCTGGAACCCCTCTGTCCCGACCGCACCGGTAGCGGGAAGAACATCAGGATGTCCTTTGAAGTTCTTAACGGTAATCAATCCGTACGAGATCCCGTCATTATTCTCGTAAGTCGTGCTGTATCCCCCGTAGGGTGCTTCTCGCACAGAATATTTCTGGCCCGTGTTCAGCGGAAGCTCGGACCATGTCCAGGTGAACGAGTTCGCTGCATTCAATGTCACGGTATACGGCGGACCCGTCATCGGTGCATTATTACAGTAGAGCTGCACAGATACCGCCAGAGATGTTGTGTCACTCGACGACAGAACGGATCCGTCACTCGCGAACCACTTCTTCTCGACCGTTATTGTTCCCGTTGCGACAGTATTCAAGATGCCGATCTGTCCGTCGCCGATACCGGCATTATTTGTGTAGGAAACGGCGTAGCGACCGGTAGCGTCCCCGGTCTGGATAACAACGCCGCCCTTACTGATCGAGACTTCCCGGACCGAATACTTCTGGTTGTTATCGAGAGGCAAACCTGTCCACTGATACGTCCAGGAATTCGTCGGGTTCAATGTGACCGTGTACGCTGAACCCGTCATCGGAGATCCGTTCAAATAAAGCTGTACGGAGCAGGCCATATCGGCGATCGCCGTTCCTGTAAGCGGAGTATTGTCGATGGCGTTCCATGCCTTTGTCACTCGGATCGAACCGAAAACAGGAATCGATCCGGTGAAATCTGTACGATGGCTCTCCGCGCGAATCGTGATGTTTTTCGCGAAAATTGATCCGTTAAGATTCTGCAAAGAGAAAACATTCGCGTCCGGAGCGAGAACCGAGGCGTAGGTCTCATTGAAATTCAGTGTCACTCCAGAGGAGTTGGTAAAATTCAGAAGAATCTTGCCCGAAGTGAACGTTGTCATCTCCGACAAAGGCATATTTACCCCGTCGATGTACATACGAATTTTGGGAACGTTCACAACCGTCTGTCCTGCACAGTTAATGTTGATGATGACCGAACCCATCTTGCTCGCCGTAAATCCTCGAACGCTGAATCCGTTCGCGTACGACATCAGCTGTGCCGCCGTAAAGTTGTAGACGCCGATCTTGTCGACATTCGTGAGTGTCAGGTAGCTGTTGGTCGGGTCTCCGCTTGTTGTGAGATTTGATGACATATTTCCGTTCGGTTGCGTGGACAGCATCGTAGCAACCGAGTCCAGCTTCGCCTTTGCCGCCGCCATATCGACAAAAGGCATTACCGTCGTATCGTAGTCGATCCAGATCGTCTGCGGCTTATCGATCTTCGTACCGTTCACGGCAAATGCATTTCCGTTGTCAACAAGAGATACGGTATTCGATGAGCCGAGCACGAGGATGTCCGCCATATCTGCGGCGTCCGTACTGGTGACGTTCAGATAATTCTGAACGTAGCTGAGCTCCGCTCCGTAATTATTTGTTCCGAAGTTCGTATAGGCTCTCACGTTCTTTGCCGCGAAATTACCGTTTGTGTGAGCCTCCAGCGTTAAGGTATCCCAAGCGAAAAGGTGGAAACTACCCGCGACGCCCAGAGGACTTGTCGCATTATAGTACGAAGTGTTCGTAAACGTCTCGCCCGGCAGGTCGATGATGGAATAGTGAAGCGATGTGCTCATTGTGTATCCGTTTGTCAGCAGATAGGGAGAGAAGGAGCTCGCCTCGAAGGAGACGGATTCCACGGTTCCATCTTCCGCTACCACCGGGCTGGTCTCCGCCACCGGTTCGAGCATTACCTCTTCTGACGTTTCCACAACGTGGAACATGGTCACATTCTCGGCGCTCTCCGCGGTGATCTCAGGTGTCTTATACACGATCGTCACGGTAACTGCACCGGAGATCGGCTCAACCTCCACACCGTCCACCGCGAATCCAATATCGTATGCGAGAATCTCTCTTTCGCTCGGATCGGTCACGACTTCCTGGGTGGCTTCTGCGTTCTCCTCAACCAACATGACAAATTCGGCGAAGCGCGCGGCGTCCGTCACGGCCGATATTTCCTTAACATAAAACGAAGCGCCTTCGGGAAGCGCAAACTGATCATTCGGCTGCGCGGTGACGACGAGCTTGTCGTCCTCATAGATATAAGGAAGAATCGTGGCGTCAACAAGATCCTGAGAGGATTCTGTCGGTTCCGTTATATCTGTCACATCCGTCACAACGGTAGATTCTGTAGATTCTGTAGACTCTGTAGACTCTGTGGGATCCGAGGCGACGCTGGTTTCCGATGTCTCAGACACCATGGAGGGCTCGGTTTCTGTCGGATCCGTAATCCCCGCCGGATCTGTCGCAAGGGACGCAGGAACACTCTCCGTCTCACCGGAAGGGGACGTTGTCAATACTGTCTCGATCACGGTGTCTCCCTGTTGTGTCGCAACAGAATCCTCCGCAGACGTTACTGTGCTCTCCATCGTCACACCGGGCATCATCAGTGCATAGGCGGTTGCGAAGCAAACCACGAGCGACAGCATCGCTGTAATGACGCGAAAACGATTGCGCAGTTTCTTCTGCGATTCAAATGTTCTTCGTTGCCGCATTTCTCTCATTCTATGCACCTCCCTTCCCGTTATTTTCGATATCTTACTTACTCGACAGAACCCATTTCTCCGAGTGGCCAGACCTGCCATATGACGCGACCAACAATCTGATCCGCCGAGACCATACCGATCTCCTCATAGCGACTATCCAGTGAAACACCGCGATTATCTCCGAGAACGAAGGCAAATCCTTCCGGTACAACGATTGGATAGGTCAGATCTCCTTTGTCTGTTCCCTGTTCGAGTAGGTAAGGTTCCTCCATCTTCTCGCCGTTCACGTATACCGCACCCTGATCGTCGATAATTACCTGGTCTCCTCCGACTGCCATCACTCTTTTCACGAGAATCTTGTTGTTGTAGTAGAAGGCAATGATCTCGCCTCGAGCGAGATCCCCTGTCTTTACAGATACGACAACATCCATATCTCCAAGGGTTGGCGCCATACTATCTCCATAAATACGAAGGATCGGCAACCAGAGCATTGCAAGAAGTACGGTAATCGCTGCTACAACAACCAATACTCGTGCCATTGTAAGTATGGCTTTACGGAAATCCATCGTATATCTTCGGCGCGTTATTTCTGCGTCAATTTGATCGATAGACGGGCGTCTTGGGACTTCCTGCATCAGATCGCTTCCTCCCCGGACAACGGTGTATGCGAACGATCCGAGCGAAGCTCTTTGCGAATCTCCGCGAGGATGATGGGTTTCGTTTCCGGATGAGCCTGCCCATAATCCTCCAGCTTCATCTCAAGAGAGTGCCATAACTGTTCGACATATATCCGTTCGCGTTCCTCGCGATCCATGCAAGACTTCTCTGTATCCCGTCGAATATCCTCAAGATGTTTCTCTGCGTCATCTCTCATGCGAACAAATCTCCCCGTATCCTCGTCGATGATCCTCTGCACATAGCTAAGGTACTGTTGTGATGCATCCTGCACAGTGACAAATGCCTTATTTACTGCGAGAGCCGCTTCGGCGATTGACAAAGCTTTGTCAACAGCTTGCGTCTTGTCTTCGATACGGTTCTGCAACGAAGAGATCTCCTGTCGCAAAGCATCAATCTCTTCTTCCTGTGAACGGAGAATCTCCAGGAGCTCCAGTCTCGACATTTTCTGTAAGGATCTCTCCATTGCTTTTTCCTTTCGAAAAACTCGTTCTTTTGTGATCCGCAACTCGTGTAAGACGTTTCGCTTCAATGATAAGATGCATCGAAAGACACAAAGGTTTGAATTTTCTGCAAATATTTATATTAAACTTTCTTGACCTTTGGCATTCTATGGAAGAATGATCGACTACTCGGAGTAAATCGCCACATCATCCACGACGAATTCTCCTCCGGAGGAACAACAAAGACCGATCTTCCCGGCATCAGTGGGTAACTCAGCAAATGTATCCGTGAAGATCTGGATATCGTTTACCCAAAGAGTAACCGCAGAGCCAACGTAAGCTATCCGAATTGTTACGGGAACATCTTTGACTAATCCCGTCCCGGCCGCGGATATGACTCCTTCTCCACCGCTTCCATTTCTCCAGTACCATTGACCGCTCTCATATCCGACCATTGCGTACTGTGTCTCGTCAACATAACGAAAAACGAGACCGACTTGGCAATTAGCTGTTGTCGGGGTTACCGAAGCGGACAACGCCCCATCAGCGATGTCATCCGTTTCTGAGTAATAAATAACACAGGATGGTTTGCCTTTGACGACAAGTGTGTTATTTACATTCGTTACTTGACCATTTCCTTCGCCTACAACCCATCCCGTCGTCGTACCATCCTCCATATTGATCCGGGCAACCGGTGCCGGCGTTGGTGTCGGTGTCGGCGTCGGTGTCGGCGTTGGTGTCGGTGTCGGCGTCGGTGCCGGTGTCGGGGTCGCCGTGGGCATGGGTGTCGGGGTAGGAATCGTTGTAGGTGCTAATGTAGGTATCGGCGCAACTGTCGGCGACGGAGCCGATGTTGGCATCGCCTTGGGTGTCGGCGTCGGCGTTGCCGCAGGCTTGGGAGAAGTTATCGGGGCTCTCGTAGGCGTGGGAATCAGCGTTGGATCGGGCATCTCTTCCCTCGCTGTTTCCTGTGTCGTTTCTTTCGCGGAAGACACTGTTGCCATCTCTGTACCGGAAGGGTTACTCTCTTCGGTTGGCTGTGTCGTCGTTTGAAGCGATGAAATGGATGACAGTGATTCTCCCGCCGACAGGGAAGACTCTTCCATCGAAGAAATCACTTCTTGTGCTGCCGATGTCGGTTGTGACAAAATCGTGGGTCTCAGGTTACCCGTTCGGCCATTTGCATACGCCAAACCGATTCCTGCGACGACAAGAACCACGACCACCGCCGTTATTCCAACGACGCCCGAACGACTCTTCCCGAGTATGTTTCGAGTCAACTGACGAGCCGAGAGTAGGATCCTGCCCCAAAGGGAAGCTCCGAGCGTAATTTTGCCAAGAATTGCTGCAAACATCGTTGCGGCAACCTTATCCGCAGGACTCCAGGTGAGAATATCTGCATGAAGCAGTTGTGTCATCGGGATTGCGGTTAATGCGAGCTTGTATCCGATTTGCTTCTGAACGCGCAGAAGACCCTTCTTCATCATCGCTCGTCCCGCAAACAACCGACTTTTCACCGTATTCTCATTCGTATCCAGAAGAGCGGATATTTCCTTAACGGACAAGTTTAAATAATAGTAATATACGATGACGGTGCGATATTGGATCGGAAGATTCTCGACCTCACGACGGATCACGGAGCGATCCTCGTCGGTTTCGAAATCAAAGTCCGGGAGTACGGGTTCGATGTCCACGATTCCGGAGAACTCTTCCGCCTCTGTATCGACGAAGAGAATGCGCTCATCCTTCTTACGCATGGCCATTCTGCACTCATTCTGTGTGATGCGATACAACCAGGAGGAGAATGCTTCCGGAGATTTCAGTTCGGGAAGTCTGTAATATGCCTTGAGAAACGTCTCTTGCAAGACATCTTCCGCCTTGTTATCGCTTCCGAGAAGATAGCGCGCGACGGAATAAACCTCTTTGTAAAAGGTTTTATACAACTTTTCAAAAGCATCACGCTCACCGCGCTGTGCCTGCAAAATTGTTTCTATCAAAGGTTTATCAATTTTCACGAACAAATCTCCGGGGAATTTAACAACATTGTCGCATTTGCGACGCATTTCACGGTAAAAATACGAAATTAAAACAAATTTTACCACGGAAACAAATTGTTTTCAACGCATTTTCAGAAAGTTATTAGTAAGAAATAAACATTATTATTTTCTTGTAATGCATTTAACAATTATTCTTTATTTTTGACTCTTCTTCTCCTTCTGATTCTCCTCTTTTTGCCTATCTTATAAGAAAACAATAAGTCTTTCTTAAGGCAAAGATCCTTGACAAAATCTCGTCTTGCATATAGATTAGTAGCGTAGCTTATTTACTACTGTTGCATGGACACTACCAGGAGAAAGAAGGTTATCGAAATGATTAATAGAAGAACCCCTATCGTACTCTCTCTCGTTGCTCTTTCGGCGCTGATTCTGTGCGCCTGTTCGAACGGATCAACCCTATCCGGCACATTCATCGCGCGAGACGCGGATACCGCACGATTTGACAGAATCACGTTTCAATCAAGTAATTCGGGAATGGTCGTTGAAGGTAGCGAAGAGTTGACATTTAACTATAACGTTGTCGCCGGATATATTCGTTTTGATCCACAGGATCCGAACAAGTCCGAGCCACTTCCGAGCAAATCTGTCCCATTCTATAACGGAGGATCATCCGTTACGATCGATGGGGACGAGTATCTTCTCTTGAACTCTTGATCAAGGAGCTGTCAATTTTGTAATAGGAAGGAGAGCTAACATGCGTTACGCCCGAGCAACTCTTGCCGGTATTTTGACTGCCCTCTTCGTATTTATTGCTGGCTGCAACACAACCTTGTCTGGAACATACGTAGCTCGATATCCGGAGGTATCTTCCTATGACAGTTTCACGTTTAACAGCGACGGCACGGGATCAGTCACGGATCTCGGAAGTTCAACGGACATCACCTACGAGATCTCAAACGGAATGCTCCATATTGAGTTCGATTTTGGCGACGATCTCTTCAATGACTTGGGAAACACCATCGTCCCCGACTTCTCCTTCTCCCAACGGGGAAACAGTATCTTTATCGCCGAGCAGGAGTATGTTCGGCAGAACTAAGTGAGAAGCTCCTCCCAACATTAGCACCAGCAAAGCAAGAAGAAGCGGACGAGCGATCGCCGGGTCTTCTTGTTCGCTGTGAGTAAAGGATTACTTTCGTTTGTTCTTATCGATGCCGTCGTTGATATGTCCGGCAATATTGTCCTTCAGGTTCTCGAATTTATCCGCGATATTCGTGTTCTTCTTGAGATCAGCCTTCGCAGACTCGATTTTTCCCTGTAACTCCAATTGCTCGTTACCGGTTATTCTCCCGGCAACTTCTTTAAGTCCGCCGGCTAGCTTGTTCTTTGCGTGTTCTACTTCTCTTTGTCTTCGATTCATTTGTATCCCTCTTCTCTATCCCGCAGGAGATCAATGTCTTCGTCTCCTGCTGCTTCGGTGAAATGGTGTTGACGGTTTCGCTTTCTCGCGATTCGTAAAAAGCCCGACAATTCCTAACACTTGATTCACAATCTCGATAATTGAGCCGATGGTATCCGGTTTCTCTCTTCCCGAACCCATGATCGACGAGAATCCCGTGCTGATGTTCTCCGCGGTCATTCCAAGCATATCTACACCGGCTCGCGTTGTCGCCGTAATTGCCTTCGTATCCGCAAGTATCGATGGTAGGCTCTCGTTAGATGCGCTTGTCAGCGTCTCAAGATCCGAGGAGATCTTGTCGATTCTCCGCACGATCGCCGGGAGCTGACCGACGGCTTGGCTTAACGGCTCCTGGAGAGTGTTCGACAGCTGCGTTAAATTCTTCAACGTCTGAATCAAGCGGATGACGAATACAACCAGAAGAACACCCAGTGCCACGCCAACCAGAATCAGCAGAGCTAACAATAATTCCGTTAGATTCACAGTAATCTCCATTGTTATCCCTCATTTCTTCCTCGTGGCTTTACCTATTCTTGGGCTTTCTTCTTTGCCTCTGCCTGACTGGCCTTCGAAGCGTCTTCCACAAGAGAAATGGAGGTATTGATATCATCCATCTTCTCCGCAACCGCATCATTGACGGAGGCCGCCTCATGCTTCACGAAATTCGCGGCCTTATGAGCCGTTTCTCTTGCCTTGTCAACGCCCCACGAAGCACCGTTGACCATGTCTTGTCGAAGAGCTCTACCGGATTTCGGAGCCAACATGATTCCGACTCCGGCACCAATCAGAAGTCCGATCGACGTGCCGATGACAACTCTGACCTTGGCACGACGTCTCTCATTACCATTCAGGGAATCCATAATTTCACGTAAATACATTTTGATCTCCTCTCGATGCTGTGGTAGCTTCACTATCCACCGCACTCCTGTTCAATCTTCTTCTATTGAAATACTTGTTTCCATCTATCGAAGGGAGTGATTCCCGCGATGCTCTCATTCCTGCCATCTCTTATGTTTCCACTTCTGTTTATATTATATTCTTTATTTTTATAATTTTATATATTTTATTGTGAATTTAATAACAACATTTTATCGTTCTGCAGGCGCGTGAAAAAGCCTGTACCCTGTTGTGTTGACAGATTACAGGCTTTTTTCGCGAGTTGATAAAGCTGATGTGTCGCAGTGGAAAGACTTACTTCGCCGCCACATCTTCCCCGGTTGCGTCAGCTCCTGTCATTCGCACGTGCTTCACGATGGCATACACGGTATCTGCAGGATCAAGAACAGTGACATCCGCCGGGAACTTGAAATCCTCAGCGGTGATGTTATCGCCGAGGTTTTTCGCGGATACATCAACAACGGCGGCTTCCGGAAGACTTGACGATTTGCTCTCAACCTTAATTTCCGTCTTGAGCATATGTGTTTCGAGTTGTCTCGATTCCAGCTTCTCACGTCCGCGAAAAACAACGGGAAGTTCCGAAACAACGGACGCATTCTGATCGACAATCTGAACAACGACGTGCAGGATCTTGAAATCGATCGGGCTCTTCTGTACTTCCTTGATAAATCCGAACTTCTTCTCCCCACTGATCATTACCCATACCTTCGCGTTAAGGCCATGTTGGGTGAGCATCTTGTTGATGGGAGCTGTCTCAAATTGAACGGAGACAGAGTCCGCTCCCGGGACATGGAGCACGCCCGGTGTAAGCCCTGCATCTCTGACTTGTTTTGCGTTTCCTACTCTTACATCTGATCTTAGAATTGTTTCTTCCATACTCATCTCCTTTGGCTCTCGCCACGACCCGTGCCGGACACAAAGAATCGGGTTACTGGTTTCCCAATAGCGGGATCCCCGAATACTTGAAAACATAATTGTTTTCCATACTAATTATACACCCGAGATGATAGGAGGGGCAGAAAGTTGTCTTTCCCTCTCCTTTTTCCATCTCGGGTGTCGTTTACTTAGTTACTTATTTGATGAATTGACAGTAAGTAATGTCTCTCGTCGTTATATCCGTTCGTCCTATCCGAACAATCAGAACTGTTCTTCCGCGATGACGATCAGCATATCGTCCGCCTCAAAACAGACTTCGGTCGTCTTCTTCGGATTGGTGTAGATTCCGAAGGACTTCGTGCTGTCATGTTGTTGCGACTGAATCTTGTAACCGATGACGATCTCGTTCTTGCGTCGGGCTGCTTCAACAACGGTGTAAAAATTCACCTTGGCACCCTTCTTGATGTAATTCTGCGCAGGTTTCATGTAGATCTCAGAACCGTCGGCATCGAAAAGGTCTTGAAATACCGGCCCAAGATATTTATTCTCCGAGATCTGGGCGAGCATCAGGCTGATAATCTTCTCACTGATAATGAAATCATTCACCTTTGCAACTTCTGCAAGCTGTCGATTCCGGTTGTCGAGGATCTCGCTTACTGTGTTAAAGACATACTCTGTCTTCTCCGAGATATCGCGAAGGTGAAGCAGCGTTATAAGTGTGTTGGCATCCGACTTCTGCACGTCTTCAGTATACTTGTCGCTGAGGAGAACAACATGGTGGAAATTCTTCGCCATGAGTCCATCGAGGACTTTGCGATCCGTGACATCGTCTGTATAAAATTCGACCGTCAAATTCTGGAGTTCATGCCCGGCTTTCTCCCACTGTGCGGAAGTATCTTCAGTGTCTGATGCTACCGCCAGAAAAGAACCCTTTGGAACATAGGCATCAAGCTCCTCGATGATCGCTGTCCCGTTCTCATTCCATCCCAGGATCAGGATATATTCAGGCTCCGAATCCGAGATCATCCGTTGTGTTTCGATGGCTTCTTCCATAATGGTGTAGGTGGCATCCGCATCAGCGATTAATGTATCATCATCTTCCGCGATGGCGATAATCTCGTCTCCGGCCTCGATCACATAGTCCATCGGGGGCTTAAGTTGCGTCACCTTTCCGCGCTTAACGCCCATGAGTGTTGAATCCATGAAGCAGAAAAGCGCTTCACTAAATGTCTTACCGACAAGACAACTACATTCCGAAATGTAGATCTCGTCTCCGTCGTAATCCAACAGGTCAAGATAAACCGCAGAAATCCCGGGTTGACGACAGGTTTGCGCAATGATGCGGGAAATGATGTCATTGTAAAGAATATACTCGACGCGACCCTGTGAGGCGATTTGCGCAACCTCCAAGTTCTTCGCATCATTCAGCACGGTTACAATCGTGAAGTCCTTCTCTTTGCAGCCTTCCGTGTTTACAATGGCGAGAACCGCCTTTATCGTGTTGGCGTCGGAATCTTCGATCAGAATCAGCGATTTCGAATCCGCCATGTTCACAATGCGCATGTCATTCACATCGATCGGATTTCCGGTTCTGCATACGATTCTCGTCTTTCCCGAATCAGGGATCCGGCTGCGAATCTCATCATCCATCTCGATCTTGTCCTTGTTGCCCATGACAACGATGCAGGACTTCTTGAGGTTGCTGTTTGCCTCAATGAGTTCGGAAATGATTGTGAATATCTGATCCGACCATCCGAGAATGATCGTGTGATTGCTCTCGATGACCTTGGAACGGCCTTTACGGAGGGAGTCCATCATGTCCTGAAGACCCGTGGTCAGAATACCGATCAGGATGCTGAACACCAAAATACCTGCGAGAGTGACGATGAGCATGCTCGCGACAAAGATCGGGGAGCCGCTGTCACCGGTTATCGTGCCGGAATCCAGCGTGCGCATGAATCCCATCCACATTAGTTCCGGGAATCCAACACCTTCAAGAGAGTTCGTAGCCAGTACAATACCAGACATGATCGCTATGATAACGGTCGAAATGAGTGCCAGACATCCAATGAGTGCCAATGGCCCCTTGGACATCAGATTGTCAAACATGTACTTGAGCTTCCCCTTTTTCATAGGTACGTACTCTCCCTCTTGTTGTCTTTTATCTGATAAAACGAAAATATTATAACATTGATAGAGATAGGGAGAAGACAGATTTAGGAAAGTATTTACAAATTCTCATAAGATTTGAAAACACATATGAGCAATTCTGGGGTAGTTGTTTTGATGTTTCGATAAGCTTTATCGATCATTGCTGAGACTTACTGGCAATACCATTATCAGAATTAGAATCGCGCCAAACTCGGAGGTATTTTGTTGCCAAACTCGGAAGTTCATGGAACGTCAACACTTTGGGGAGGCATATTCTCGTCTCTCAACAGACATCCTCGGCATAGGGTGTATACGAGGAATACGTGCGATCGAAATAGGTGCATATTTCGCTCTCGTTCAAATATTCCTCGATGTTCTCCGCCCCGGCGGAAGTTATAAATTTCCCGTCGGTCTCGTTCAAATGCGTAATCATGAGCGAAACGGAGGCCTTCTCTCGCGTCTCCGGATCGTCTGAATTTACGTAATACTTCTGGTCTTCTTCAATGGCGCGCACGAATTCTCCGGCTCCGGGGTGTCGTGCGAAGCGTAGCGTCTCCTGCCACTGGTTCTCCACATTCGTCTGGTCGTGAATCAACGGCGAGATCTCCTCTCGATCACATTCATGCGGCAACGGACCGGCTCCATGCCGCGTCACATAAGAACGCGTCACATAACAGACCTCTGTGTTGCTCTTGTTATGGGAAATTCCGCACTGCTTCAGTATCGCAAACGGATTCTTACTCCCTGTGTCCGATGGTGTCAGATGCGGCCAGTACGTGCGGTTATTCCGATCCAGAAGCAGCCCCTGTGCCCCTTCGAAAATCAAATTTTCCGTAGGCTGGATAAGTTCTTTCGCGTCATGGATCATCGAGAAGTACCTCGTTGCCGACTTCATCGCCTCCGCCGCATTCCTCGCGACATTCGAATCCCGAAGCAGGTCACACCACGCATTATCTTCTTGTACCTTCCTGGACAACTGTTGAAGTCGTACCGGAACATACTCCGTCCGGACCTTTTCCAGAAAAAGGGCTACTTCCCGAGGCGAGAAATTCTCAAATTCCCCAAGCGAAAGTGCATACTCCGGCGTCTCGTTCCGGAGAATCGACTCGTGGATCCCCATCCCGCAGCTGCCGTGCCGCGCCCCCTCCCTCGAGCTCTCGGCGAGAGCGTTCAGCACCACATCAAAAACCGTCGTCAACCGGCATTGCGCATCCAGATAAACCGTCGGCACATGACCGGCCGCAATGCGAAACGCCTCCGCTTCCTCCGGAAGTTTAAGCAGATCTGGAAGAAATGTCGAAGAGAGATAGGTTGACGCCCCGCAGAAAGACCCTGAGGAAAGCTGATGAAAGACAAATCTCCCATCTGTCCGATCCACGGTGTGTCCCGCTTGCGCGCCACCGTTGTGCTTAACAACAAGTGAATGGGAAGACTGCCCGGCAAAATACGCGGTCGCGAGCCCTTTCCCTTCGTCGCCGAAATTCTTGCCGATGACAACAGTAATTCTTCGATCCATCAGAATTTGAAGAAGCCCAGTTTTTGATTGCCTACAGAAAGTCTGCCAAGCGCCTCCGCAACGGCAAGCTGTGCCCCCTGGTCCTTCCATTGCGCAACGATATCCTTCTTGTTCCCGCCCTCCGACAGTTGCATGACGGACACGAACAGTTCTGCAAGATAGGTTAGCTGCTCCGGTTCAAGTTCAATTACATGTCCGGGAATCAGCAGCTCCCAGCTTTTACCGCTGTTCTGATTCTTATACGACCCGGCCTTCATCACGATGTGGAAAATATTGTATTTTTTCGCGGCGGACTGATATAACTCCTTCGCCGAGTAATCGCGTTCCACGTCATCGCCGAACACGCGCTTGATCTCCTCGCGCGTTAGTGTCTCATGGCAACGCTCGTCGCCGATCGTGAAGATATAGCCCTTCTTCCCGCGCTTGTTATAGCAGTCGATATCCGTATGCATATCGGCAAAGTACCAGGACAGGCAGTACGACTCTCCGCCGTTACCGCCTCCGCCGCTCTCGAAAAAGACATCCAGGAGCTGTTCGGCAATACGGATGTCCGCCTCAAACTGCGTTGCCTGCAGCGGCGCACGATCCGACTTCGAGTCGCCGATCGCCTGGAACATGATATGCGGGTTTGTAACCGGCTCTTTGTCGTAGATCTCCAACATGGTCTTATTGAGAGAGTTCTTCGCGATCTCTTCCGACAGATATCCCATAGACCCTGTCACATCGAGTCCGACGATGATCGCCGTCGACAGCGGGTTATCCGTTGAATCGCGCGATTCTCTGACCTTGATCTTCGACGGATCGTACGCCGCCTTCATCCCGCGGGACTGATACAAATCGCTGACCTTCGAATCCGCGTGAATATTGCGACTGCTCTTAAGCTTGGCCCAATCACTGCTGCTGTAACTTCCGCTTCCCATAATTGCTATCCTCTCCTTCTATGTGCCCGATGAATATAATGTACTTTCTTTAAGTCCAAGATCTCGAAAAACACGTTTGCCGTAGGCCAGCGTCAATGAGACATCCCACCAGGCAAAATCAGAAAATGCGTCATCCTTTGGTTTCTCTCTCAGAAAATCGTAAAAAGCTTCCGGCATTGCCTTCTGTGCATTCTCGATTTCGGAGAAGCCCATTGCCTCTGACGCGATCTTACGCACACTGCGAAGCTCAGCCTCGTAGGTTTTTGCGCTCGACAGTGCTCCCACAATCCGGTTCGCCCGCCACAATCCTCCGTACAGATATGCCTGATGCGTCTCAGGATTGATATAGATGTCGCGGATATCCAGATCCGGCACCGTCAATTGATTGTACTGCAATAAACAGCAGAGATTCTCCAGCCGGCTTACGATCCACGCGGCGTGAACATCCGGTAGCCCGCGAAAAGAAACCAGCGGATACTCATACTTGCCCCTTGTAATTACGATAAGTACACGACGATCGCGAAGCGTAAATTGATGCGTGATCTCCGGCAGAAATTGCTTCATGTTGTGTTTATCATCGGGAGGTAGTTGAACAGAAGACGCTGTGTCGACATAGTACTTCGCTTCCACCGGCGCATTGAATAAAAGAAAGACATTCGACCGTCCCATGAAGATCTCTGTCTTCTCGACCGTAACATTATGAATATAAGAGATCTCAACGACGGAATCATCCTCGGCGACAAACTGGACGGTCTGCGCGTGATGCTTCCAGTACTCGTCCATGTTGAGCTCTTCCAACTTCTTCTTGAGAAAGACCCCGGCGGCATCGCCGTGAAACATCTCCGCGAGCACTCCGGCGGTTGTCTGATCCACGCCGAGATCCGCCGGCGACAAAGTGACGGTACTGCCGCAAAACTTGCACTTCGCCGTCATTAGGTTGTTATCAAGATCAAGCGTGGCT
>JACCEE010423273.1_pt1 | contig 16621 bp, 12 predicted proteins | sample 7449931 | NCBI WGS metagenome assembly JACCEE01 (sample SAMN15323457, study PRJNA562643) | freshwater metagenome | isolation source: river surface water | place: USA:Blue River Watershed | collected 2017-08-19 | reverse complement strand
CTCCGTTTGTCTATGATGGGCAGCGTTTATATCTGTACCGTTATTGGGCTCTCGAACAAGCCTTGGCCGAACAGGTGACCCGTTTGCAACAGCAAAAAATTGCGGCTGTCGATCTGTCTTCTCATACGGACTTGCTTGAAGATGAATATCAGAAACAGGCACTGGCGATGGTGGCCAAGCAGAGCCTGAATATCATTACTGGGGGGCCAGGTACAGGGAAAACTTATACCCTTGCCCGTATTATCGCGGTGTTAAACCAGGCTATACCGAATATCCGGATTGCTATGGCTGCACCGACCGGTAAAGCAGCCCAGCGCATGAAAGAAGCGCTGCAAAACTCTTTACATGATGAAAAATTACAGCCTCTGGTAACCGAAGATTTAAAACGTCTCACGCCGGTCACGCTGCATCGTCTGTTGGGGCTGGGCAACTCGCAGCAACCCCGTTTCCATCGCCAACAGCCTTTACCTTATGATGTGATTGTCGTGGATGAAGCCTCCATGCTCGATCTGAACCTGGCACAAATGCTGTTTGCTGCAGTTCCAGATCAGGCTCGTCTGATCTTATTGGGTGATGCTAATCAGTTGGCTTCTGTGGACGTGGGGGCTGTGCTGGCGGATTTGCAACATGTTGAAGCGCTTAGTGAACATCGGGTGAATCTGCGAAACAGTCGCCGTTTTAAAAGTGGTGCATTGATTGGAGAAATGGCCCGTTTTATTCAAGCTCAATCCCAGCAGCAGAATAGTAGCCGGTTGTTACAGACATTTAGTGAGCAGATCGTAGCAGCCAGTGAAATTCACGCCGTAGCCCTGACTACAGGAATGTCGGAACAGATTCAGCTGGAATATTTACCTGCGCCTTCTCCTAAAGTTGCAGCCTGTACGGAGTACTATGACAAATTAATGCTCGGTTATCAGGGGTATCTGCAAGCCCTGAAAGACTATGTACAGGCCGATGAGCCAGAGTTGATGGTTAATACTCTGGTGCAGCGTTTTGATGATTACCGCATCCTGACTGCAGTCCGACATGGCACATTTGGCCTAGTACAGTTAAACCTGCAGATGGAACAACGTTTGTTGGATATGCTTACTTTATATATTGCTCGCTATGGTGACTGGTATGTGGGGCGTCCGGTGATGATGACTTACAACGATTACCAGCTTGGGCTGTCGAATGGTGATATCGGACTATGCTTGAAGCACCGTAGTCAGCCGGGACAGTTTGAAGTATATTTCCCGAGTCTGAACAAATGGATCCCTGCTGCACGCTTGCCGAAGAGCATGGAAACCGCCTTTGCTTTAACCATTCACAAGTCGCAAGGTTCTGAATTTACCCATACCGCGGTTGTGCTGGATCAGACCGCACAGAAGCTGTTGAGCCAGGAGTTAATCTATACGGCTATTACCCGTGCCAAGAAAGTTGTGAGCCTATTGGTGGATACGGAAGCTTTTGTCCAATCCTTACGCTGCCGTACTGTGCGACAGAGTGGTTTGGTAGATAAAGTTAAAAAAACTCTTTGTTTATAAGATGGTTTTTAAAAAACATGCAGCTTTGTAAGCAAAAGCTTACACAGATTAAGGAAATTTGCGCATAGTCGGCTGTTCCTGTTTTTGCGATGATTGCTGTCAACAACAAGCCGGCAAGGAAAGCTGGAAATAAGCGCATAATAATCATAATGAGTCGTAAGACAGCGAACTTACATAGAGCGTAAGTGATAAGAGAGGAACTTACAGCCGCTAAGCCTTGTAGTTTTGGGAGAGACTACAGGGCTTTTTATTTTGCTGCGATTTGTATGAGTGTAGGGTTAGTAACTGTTAGTTGAAATCTACTCATTTCTACACTATTATCTACAAATGAGTAGATATGTTAGCATTGGTGTTGCAGCTAAAACATTGGGTGTTTCCATCCAAACCCTAAGAAGATGGGATGAGGAAGGCATTCTAGTTGCAGACAGAACCCCAAAAAATCACAGACGTTATGATCTGAGTAAGATCACGCCTGAACTTATCCATGATCTTTCCGTCCAAAACAATAGAAAAACCATTGCTTATGCAAGAGTATCTAGCCACGACCAAAAAGCCGATCTTGAAAGGCAGAAACAAGTCTTGGAAATGTACTGTGCTAAACAAGGGTGGACGTTTGAGATTATTAGCGATTTAGGCTCAGGCATGAATTACCACAAGAAAGGACTAAAAAGCCTTTTGGATGGGATTATTGATAATCAAATTGGTCGTTTAGTGCTTACCCATAAAGATCGCTTATTGCGCTTTGGTTCAGAATTAGTATTTGCCTTATGCGAAGCAAGAAATGTTGAAATCGTGATTATTAATCAAGGTGAAAATCTTAGTTTTGAGGAGGAACTTGCTCAAGACGTTTTAGAAATCATCACCGTATTCTCAGCAAGACTATATGGCAGTCGAAGTAAGAAAAATCAGAAACTCATTCAGGCAGTTAAGGAAGCCTTATGACCTATATGCGAGGGCATGTAATTGAATTGCAGCCTAACAATAAACAAGCAACTCACTTTGCACAGGCAAGTGGTGTGGCTCGTTTAGCATACAATTGGGCATTGGCTGAGTGGCAAAGACAATATCAGGCAGACAAAGATTATCGAGATCAGTGCTTGCAGAATGGTATTGAGATTGATAAAGCCCAACTTCATTCACCATCGGAATCCAAATTAAGAAAACAACTCAATGCGATCAAGCGAGATAAGTTTCCTTTCATGCTTGATGTGACCAAGTGTTCGCCACAGTTGGCAATAAAACAACTCGGTGTGGCATTTAGCAACTTCTTTAAAGGCAAAGCTAAGTACCCTCAGTTCCGTAAGAAAGGGATGCGGGACAGATTTTCCTTATCCAATGACCAGTTTAGCGTGAATGAAAAACGTATCAGAATCCCAAATTTAGGTTGGGTGAAGATGCGTGAAAAACTGCGCTTTAATGGCAAGATCATGTCGGCCAAGATATTTAAACGGGGTGAAAAATGGTTTGCTTCTATTGCGGTTGAGTTATCACAGGTCGAAAAATTACACCCCAAAACAGGACAATCTATCGGTGTTGATCTTGGTGTCAAACACCTCGCCACACTTTCTAATGGTGAAAAAATTAATTCAATTTCACCACTTAAAACCCAATTAGCCAAACTCAAAAGGCTAAACCAATCCCTCAGTCGCAAGCAAAAAGGGAGTGCCAATCGAACCAAAGCGAAAGCCAAGCTCAGTCGATTGCACTACAAGATTGCATGTTTGCGTACCAATTACTTACACCAACTCACTTCTGATCTTATTAAAAGATTTGATGTGGTTGCGATTGAGGATTTGCACACTAAAGGCATGATGAAAAACCGTAGGTTGGCAAGATCAATTGCTGATATGGGATTTCATGAGTTTAAACGTCAATTGATTTATAAGGCTGAGCAACAAGCTAAGCAAATTAAATCCGTTGGTCGCTTCTTCCCAAGCAGTAAGACTTGTGCATGTTGCGATAGTGTCTATCACGACCTAAAGCTGAGTGATCGAATGTGGCGGTGTGAAACCTGTCATAACCTTAATGACAGGGATATTAATGCTTCAATTAACATTCTGCGTTATGCAGATAAAGTATTAACGACTGTATAACAGTCGTTAATGGCGGTGAGTTACACCGTTACAGCCTATGGAGTTTGGGTAAATCCTATCATCTCAGGTGCTAGGTTCAGAACGATGAAGTAGGAAGAAAACATCAAATCCTGTTATGTATAGATTTGAGTAGGTTTTTCATAACGGTCAATGTAAGCATTCACTTACAGGGTGTGCCGACGTGGCGACTGTTTTTAACTCATCATAAAGAGCAAGATGAAATTATGAAAACAAAATAAAAAATCAAGAACTTATAACAATAAATCTCGCTTTTTGGCGAAACAAAGAATAACAATAATAAGTGGTATGAGTTACAGCGCATAATGCCCAAGTCTAGTACTTGGGCATTTTTATGTGGGGAAAAGGCTTGTTCGGTTTGAATCGAAGGTATTTGGGTTCCGGTCTTTATAAAAGAACCGTGGGATGTGCTGAAGTGGCTTGTTAATTGTGGCGGAAAAGCTGATGCTCAGGAAAGCAGCGGTTTTTTTGCAATCAGCGCCATTTTCCCTTAAAATGCTAAACTTGCTGTAGTGATGCACGGCAGTCACCAAGATCCGTCAAGGTGATTCTTATCGTATTTTTTATTCAAAGCATCTCGGAGAAATCGAATGGCTTTAACAAACGCAGATCGCGCAGAGATTATCGCTAAATTTGCTCGCGCTGAAAACGACACTGGTTCACCAGAAGTACAAGTAGCTTTATTAACTGCGCAAATCAATGACTTGCAAAGTCACTTTAAAGCTCACAAACACGACCACCACAGCCGTCGTGGTTTGATCCGTATGGTTAACCAACGTCGTAAACTGCTTGACTACCTTAACGGTAAAGATCATGAGCGTTATACTGCTTTGATCGGTGCTTTAGGTTTACGTCGTTAATTCGATTTAAGCTTTTATTTTCGGATTATTGCATGCTGAATGCCGTATTACTGAAAACTAAAGTATATCCAGTTTTGGCTGGATAATGGGAAGGGGCGAATTGTTCGCTCCTTCTTTGTGTCTTAAATTAGTATTTTAAATATCTAGTGAGGTCGGCTTCTAAGCTTTGTCATTTATGTAGTTGATGTGAATGCCAAACCTTAGGGGTCTCCACTAGAATAAAATCAGGAAAAATCAATACATGTCGATGTTTAATATTATTCGTAAAGAATTCCAATTTGGCCAGCATCAGGTCGTTTTAGAAACTGGTCGTGTTGCACGTCAAGCTAACTCTGTACTGATCACTATGGGGGGTGTTTCTGTATTGGTGGCTGTGGTTGCTCAGCCAACTGCAAAAGCAGGTCAGGATTTCTTTCCTTTAACTGTTAACTATCAAGAAAAACAATATGCTGCCGGTCGTATCCCAGGTGGTTATGGCAAGCGTGAAGGCCGTGCGTCTGAAGCGGAAACCTTGATTTCACGTCTGATTGACCGTCCAATCCGTCCATTGTTCCCAGAAGGTTATTTCAACGAAATCCAGGTCACTGCGACTGTAGTTTCTTCTGACAAATCAATGGAAGCAGATATTGCCGCCATGTTAGGTACGTCTGCAGCACTTGCAATTGCGGGTACACCATTCCGTGGTCCAATCGGTGCGGCACGTGTCGGTTTAATCAACGGTGAATACGTTCTGAACCCGAACTACGAACAAATGGCTCAGTCTGATCTTGACCTGGTGGTTGCAGGTACGGATTCAGCTGTGCTAATGGTTGAATCAGAAGCGAAAGAACTTTCTGAAGATCAAATGCTCGGTGCAGTATTGTTTGGTCATGACGAAATGCAAATCGCGGTACAAGCGATTAAAGAATTTGCAGCTGCTGCGGGTGCAAAAGAGTCAGATTGGGTTGCACCGACTAAAAATGAAGAGCTTCGTGCGCAGTTAAAAGCGGCATTTGAAGCAAAAATTTCTGAAGCGTATACCATTGCGGTGAAACAAGACCGTTATGCGGCATTGGATGCATTAAAAGCTGAAGCAGTTGCTCAGTTCGTTCCAGAAAATGATGAAACTGGTATTGCAGACGAATTGAATGATTTGTTTGAAGACCTGAAATACCGCACTGTACGTGACAACATCTTGTCAGGTAAGCCACGTATTGATGGCCGTGATACTAAAACTGTTCGTGCGCTAGATGTACAAGTGGGTGTACTTGATCGTGCACACGGTTCAGCATTGTTTACCCGTGGTGAAACTCAAGCCCTTGTGACTGCAACCTTGGGTAATACTCGTGATGCGTTGATGGTCGATACGCTTGCAGGTACCAAGACTGACAACTTCATGTTGCACTACAACTTCCCTGCATACTCTGTAGGTGAAACTGGTCGTGAGTCTGGTCCAAAACGTCGTGAAATCGGTCATGGCCGTTTGGCACGTCGTGGTGTACAAGCTGTTCTGCCTGCTGCAGACCGCTTCCCGTATGTGCTTCGTGTAGTATCTGACATCACTGAATCTAACGGTTCATCGTCTATGGCATCTGTGTGTGGTGCATCTCTTGCATTGATGGATGCAGGTGTACCATTAAAAGCACCAGTTGCGGGTATCGCGATGGGCCTAGTGAAAGAAGGCGAGCGTTTCGCAGTTCTTTCTGACATTTTGGGTGATGAAGATCACTTGGGCGACATGGACTTTAAAGTAGCGGGTTCTGCCAACGGTATTACCGCGCTACAAATGGACATCAAGATCGAAGGCATCACTGAAGAAATCATGGAAGTGGCATTGAACCAGGCATTTGCCGGTCGTATGCACATCTTGAATGAAATGAACAAAGTGATTTCTCGTGCACGTCCAGAAATCAGCATGCATGCGCCAACTTTCCAAGTGATCACCATCAATCCAGACAAGATCCGTGACGTGATTGGTAAAGGTGGTGCGACCATTCGTCAAATCACAGAAGAAACCAAAGCGGCGATTGACATCGAAGACAATGGTACCGTACGTGTGTTTGGTGAAACCAAAGCAGCTGCACAAGCGGCAATTGCCAAAATCCAGGCCTTAACTGCTGAAGTTGAACCAGGTAAAATCTACGATGGTAAAGTGATCCGTATTGTTGAATTTGGTGCTTTCGTGAACATCATGCCAGGTACTGATGGCTTGTTGCACATTTCACAAATCTCGAATGAGCGTATTGCCAACGTGGCTGACGTGCTGAAAGAAGGTCAGGACGTAAAAGTTCAGGTTGCTGACGTGGACAACCGCGGTCGTATCAAATTGACCATGAAAGACATCGCGCAGGCTTAAGCTCTCGCAATAAAAAAAGCCCATCAAATGGGCTTTTTTTATATCTGAAGCTTGAGGGAATCATTCAACCTTCAGAAGTATGTACCTTATTCGCTGTCAGCGCGTCGCAGCATGACATATAACTCATCTTTTAATTTGAGTTTCTGGCGTTTCAAATGCTCAATCTCGTCACTTCCCTCGGTTACCGGGTTTTGTTCAAGACGAATAATTTCATGGTCAAGTGCATTATGTTCTTCAAACACGCGATGGAAATGGGCATCTTCTTGCTTTAATTTGCTGATCAAAGAACGGTATTCTGGAAACATTCGTGATTTACCTCTGCTGGATTGTTCATATTTTCTATCTTTAAAATGCAATATGTCACAAAAAAATGACAGTTTTTTTGCTGAACCCTGCAGGCAGTAAAATTCCTTAATTTTTTTATGGAATTAAGCTATAATATGGCTCCGCCAAGCTATAAAAATAAGATTTCTACACCAAGCACACCATTCGTGCTAATCATTACCAAGTGAGGCTCTGTTCAATATTTTCCATTGAGGCTCATTTTTAGGTGATTGGTCGTGACGAAATCTGCACAGTTTGTAGAGCAAAGCCTACTTTCAAAGCAGACATTTTGTGGCATGATGCCTTTTCCAGCACGTTTTAAAATCCATTCAAATCATGCAGATATTTTATTTCTATCAAGACCGTAAGGATCAGTACACTTTCGTGCGTGATCAGCTTGAGCAGGAGCATCCTGTCGATTTTATCTGGATTGATAATACCCGCGAAGATTTGCTGGACCGTGTAGAGGATTGGAAAGCCGATATTCATGCTTTAACCGGGCTGAAAATTAATGAATATCACCTGCGTGATCTATTGAATATTGACCATCCCTGCGCATTTGACAGTACCGAAGAATATGATCTGCTGATTTTCCGCAAGATGGTCACACCGGATGACCAGATTGATTATAAAGATAAAACTCTATCACCTGACCAGACGGCCTTTGGTTTGGCTTCGACACCGATTGCCTTCTTCTTTAATCCCAAAGTATTGATTACCTTTCGTGAAACAGGAACCCAGGTCATTGAGGCTTATCTACAGCGGATGAAAAGCTGCTCGGTCCAGCAGACGGAAAATGATAAGCCGCTGAAATTACCGACTTCAACGCTGGATTTGGGACTGCGTATCCTCAACCGCATGACGGACAATTATCTGGATTTACGGACACCTTTGACCAGGCGGGTGGAGTACTGGCAGCGTGAATTGCTCCAAGGTAAAAAGCGCTTCAAGCAATGGCACCAGTTATTTCAGGAAATGACCTTATTTCAGCAGATTGAAAATCTGTGTGAAGAACAAATCGAGGCTCTGCAAGAGTTGCGTGATGAAATTGTGCAGAACTATCCACATCTGATGGGGGAAGAACTGCATGATCCACAAGATATTACCTTGGTGCGGATTGATGACTTGGCCAGTCACGTTGAGCGGATCCAGAAACATGTGACCCGATTACGCAACGCGATACAAGCCGCGATTAACCTGCATTTTTCCGCTATTTCTAATCAGACCAATGAAAACATGCGGATCTTGGCGATCATCACCACAATTTTTGCCCCATTGACCCTACTCACCGGAATCTATGGAATGAATTTTCAATATATTCCGGGTTTAGACCAACAAGAGGGTTTCTGGATTATTGTGGTTTTAATGCTGCTATGTACCGCTATTTTGCTGTATTTATTCTATCGTAGCCGTCTGTTTGGTGGGCATGAAGAAAGTATTATTGATCTGCTGGCCCAGCAGCACCAGCAGAGAACCGTGAATTTGTCCTGGTTACTCGACTATGACCGCTATAACCAGCATTTAAAGCGTCAAACCCGTCGTTTCAAACGAAAAATTAAAGATCTGGCGGAGTAGTCCGTTGCATGCGGCGCCGTAGCTGTTTGACCTCATCCAGCAGATCCAGCATCACGGCAACCGCAGGTAAACTGGCCTCAAAGTCTCGTTGCAGGCGATATGCACGTCGTGCACGTCCAACATCTTCGCCGATAAATTGAGGCTGCCCGGCACCGCTGCGCAGGGGTAAAATATCATGTTCGAGTAAAGCCAGAATCCAGTCCGGGCTTTGGCCGCAAATCTGTGCAAACTGTTGGAGTGTGAGTGGATAATCGTTATCCAAAATTTCCATGTCCTCACAGCCGTTACAGATCATTTCGCGATAATGAATCGTGACCATGTGCAACTCCTTATTCTGCCCGTGGATTAAAATGAGGGAAGGCCGCAGCCAGTGCCTGATAGGCTTGTTTTTCTTGTTCGGAATGTGCTGCCGGGTTGACCACATTCAAGATTAAATACAGGTGTCCCGGTATTTTTGCAGGAATCCCTTTGTCTTTGAGACGCAACTGCTGACCAGTTTTGGCATTTCTCGGTAGATGGACGTGCAGGGAGCCTGCCGGGGTTTTTACCTCAATGCTTTGTCCAAGAACCGCTTCCCAGGATGCTACATCTACGGTGTAATACACATCACTGCCTTCGACCCGGATGCGGTCATTGTCCTTGTATTGGATCTCAATATACAGGTCACCGTTTTCGCCACCGTTGATGCCGTTTTGTCCCTGACCGCTAAGCCTGATTTGCTGGCCTTCTTTCATGCCTTTCGGGATTTTGACCTGTAGGGTTTTTCGCTGGATTTCGGGTTCACCATAGGCATTCAGGGTTGGAATCTGCAAGGTAATATTCTGCGTACTACCGTGATAGGCAATCTCGGGCTCAATTTCGATTTTGGCATGTTGGTCTTCACCACGGTAACTGTGTTGTTGACGTTGATACTGGTAGTTGCCACCACCAAATCCACTGCCAAAGCGTCCAAAAAGATCTTCAAAACCGCTAAAATCTGAAGCACTGCCATGCTGACCATAACCCTGACGGTAAAAACGTGCCCCATCAAAACCTGCGTGTCCTGCACCTGCACCAAAACCTGAGAACCCTTGTGGATGATCGAGCATCTGGTCATATTCGGCTTTTTTTTCGGGATGACTCAATGTGTCATAAGCAACATTGACCGCCTGCATTTTCTCTTCAGCATCTGATTCTTTGCTGATATCCGGGTGATATTTTTTGGCGAGTTTTCGGTAACTTTTTTTAATTTCTTCTTGTGTAGCATGCCGCGAGACACCGAGAATTTCATAATAATTTTTGGTCATGGTGATGATTTATCATTCAGTTTTATTAGATTATTAGTTTTATTCTGTAGAAAGCATAGCTGAGTGCCGTGCAATATTGTTTCAATTTATGAAAAAAGCCAGTGAGCGGGTCACTGGCTTGGGGAAACGGCAGGATTTTTTCGTGCCGTATTTTAGTATTTGCCTAGGTTAACTGACATGCTTGCCAAACAGGCCCAAGGCTTCTTCAGCGCTAAAGGTATATTGAGCCTGACAGAACTGACAATCCATGACGATTGGGGTTTGATGTTCCAGCGTTTCTTTCACGGCTTCGAGGCCGATTTGTTGCAGGGCAATCGCGCAGCGTTCTTTGGAACAGGTACAGCCAAAACGTAATGCTTCAACTTCGGGTAAACGAACTTTTTCTTCATTGTACAAACGGTAAAGAATTTCATTCGGATCCAGTTCAGTCAATTCTTCCACTTTCAGTGTTTGTGTCAGCATGATCAGGCGTGGCCATAGATCTTCATCGACAAACTTCTGTTCTTCTTCATTGTTGCGCGGTAACAACTGGATCAGTAAACCACCCGAGTGCTGGGCATTGCTGGCCAAGACAATGTGCGTCGGGATCTGTGCAGACAGATCATAATACTGCATCAGGCAGCCTGCCAAGGTCGGTTGATCCAATGGTACGATGCCCTGATAGCGTTCACCAAACTCCGGTTCGATGTTGATAAACAGTACAGGGTTGAGTAGTGATTTCAGCACCACGCTGCTGTCTTCTGCAGCAACAAAACGTGGGTCTTCTTCGTAATCTGCCAAGGCGCGGACTTCACCGAGATGGTTACATTCAGCCATCGCCCATTTAAAGGTGCCACTGGCCTGAATCTGCAGACTGATGCGTCCCTTGATTTTGAGGGTGCTGGCCAGCAAGGCCGTTGCGCTCAGCATTTCTCCCAGCAGGATTTGTACAGCAGGCATATACGGGCGTTGGCCCAAAATGGTTTGTAAAGCTTCTTCTAAATGAACTACTTCACCACGAACAGGGCAGTCTTCAATAAAAAAGCGTTGGCGTAAATCAGACATAGTATTCTCCAAGACCCTGTCTTAATGGTGGTGATATTGTAAAACACAAGTCAATTGGGTTCATCCCGTGTTACATCAATACGATGATTTTCTAAGCCGCGGGTTAAATTGACACCTGTGGAGGATGTGCTGATTTCACGGTCATATTCAAACAGCTGTTCCAGTTCAAGCAAGGCATTCCGCTGTGATTCATGGATTTTTTCTGGATCCATGAAAATGCTCTGCTGTTGCTCCAGCAGTTTTTCATCATAGTCACGGAAACGTTCAATATTGTCATAGGCCTGTTGTTCGGGTACATCCAGTTCGCGTAAAACCTGAAAGGCCATGCCCAAAGATGACAGATAGGTTTCTCGCCAGATCAGTTGTACCCCGATTTCCCGTAGCAAATGTACATGATGCCGATCACGTGCACGAACCAGCAGTTTTAAGCTGGGATAATTCAGTTTGATATGCCGGGCGACGTTCATAGAGTCTTCGACATCATCAATTGCGAGCACAAACACTTTGGCATGCTGGATGCCGGCCGAACGTAGCAAGTCGGGATGGGTGGCATCACCATAATACAGTGAGCCGCCGTACTGATGGACAAAATGCTGGTGCTGTGGATTGTTGTCAATTGCAGTAAAAGGAATGTGTTGCAATCGGGCGACCCGCGCCACGATCTGCCCGAAACGACCAAAACCGGCAATAATGATTGGATGCTGTGTTGTTGGAATTGAATCATCTGGTCGAGTCGATCCCGTATTCCAGCGGTTGAGCAGCTTGTGCATGGCCCAGTAGCTAAGTGGTGTCAGCATCATAGACAGGGTCACGATCAGCATTGCCGGTTCAAACAGTACTGTACTCAGCACCTTTTCAGTGTGAGCAACCGTCAGTACGACGAAGGCAAACTCGCCTCCCTGTGCGAGACAGGTGGCCAGTAACAGGCTGTTTCTCCAGTTGCGTCGATAGTAGCGTGCAATACCCACCAGTAAGGCAGCTTTGACCAGCATCAATAATAGCGCGCCACCCACAATCAGCTCAGGGTTGTCCAGTACCAGATGGAGCTGGGTGGTCATTCCAACCGTCATGAAGAACAGGCCCAGCAATAATCCTTTAAAGGGTGCGATACTGGCTTCAAGTTCATGACGGAATTCAGAATCGGCCAGCAACATTCCGGTCAGGAATGCCCCCAAGGTGGTACTGATTCCCAGGGTTTCCATCAGTAAGACTACGGCCAGCACAATAAATAAGCCGACCGCGGTAATGAGTTCGGTTGCGCCACTCTTGGCTACGAAACGGAAAAAGGGGCGCATGACGTAACGGCTGAACAGAAATAGCCCGGTAAAGGCTGCAATAATCGCGGCAAAATAGGCAATGCCATGATGCGTGGAGCCACTCCCAGCCAGTAACGGAATTGCAGCAAGTAAGGGAATGGCGGCCATGTCCTGAAACAGCAAAATGGCAAAAGCCTGTCGGCCGTATACGGTATTGAGCTGCTGTTGTTCACTCAGCATTTGTAGGACAAAGGCCGTGGACGATAGAGCCAGGGCAAAACCCAGAATAAAGCTGGCACTCAGTGTCGTATTCAGCAGTAAAAAAACACCGAGCATCAATACAATGCCACTCAGCAGCATTTGCAAGCCGCCCATGACAAACATGGAATGGCGCATTTCCCACAAGCGCTGCGGTCGTAGTTCCAGGCCAATCAAGAACATCAGCATGATGACGCCAAACTCGGCCAATTCCATAATCGCATGGGGATCATGGGCAATGTTGAACACGCTCGGGCCAAGCAGGATGCCTGTGAACAGATAACCCAGAATACTGGCAATACCGAGGCGCTTACCTAATGGCACCAGAATCAATGCCGCACCCAAGAAAATGGTGACTTGTAACAGTAAAGACATCAGCTGTTCGAATGGAGGGTTCTAATGCCCTTGATTGTAAACATGAATTTAGATTATAGGGCATTAATTTGTAGGGGATTGTTAACTCAGCTCCTGCGGATCCACATCAATCGACATTTTCATCTGTGAAGGGCGTTCATGCAGTAGTTGTTGCCACCACGGACGGCTGTAAAAATGCAAATGTGCCCGATCTTTGGCGAGCAGTACCATGTGGGCTTGATAGCGCCCTGCCTTGCGTTCCATCGGTGCTGGAATCGGGCCCCAGATTTCAATTTCACCATTCGAGCGTTGGCGCAACAGCTCGGCCTGTTGTTGTAAGAACTGCTGGTTCTGTTCCTGCTGACGTGACTCACAGCGTACTAGCATGGCGTAGCGGTAAGGGGGCAACAGAGCCAGTTTGCGGTCTTTCAGGGTTTGTTTGGCAAAGGCACGATAATCCTCTTTAATCAGCGTGTTGAGTAAGGGATGATCGGGTCTGAGGGTCTGTAAATACACCTCACCTTTATGTTCACCGCGGCCGGCACGCCCCGCCACTTGGACGATGAGCTGTGCCGTACGTTCGGTGGCACGGAAATCGACACTGAGCAAGCCAGCATCAATATCCAGAATGGCTACGAGAGTAACATAGGGGAAATGATGGCCTTTGGCCAGCATCTGGGTGCCCAGTAAGATGGTGGGTTTACTCTGCTGGATCCGATCATAAATTTTCTGCCAACTGCCTACTTTGCTGGTACTGTCACGGTCGACCCGAATCACGTCGTAATGCGGGAACAAGGTCTGTAAATTTTCCTCGACTTTGGCGGTGCCCATACCAATCGGTTTGAGCGTAGTCTGCTGGCAGGAAGGACATTGTTCTGGTAGACGATGAATGCTGCCACAATGATGGCAGTGCAAATGTGAGTAGGGCTGTGTATGCAGGGTAAAATGCGCATCACAGTGTGGGCAGTTGGCCTGCCAGCCACAGCTTTCACAGATTAGTACAGGGGCATAACCGCGACGGTTCAGAAACACCAGTACCTGTTCTTTGCGTTCTAGGCGGAGTTGAATTTGCTCGATGAGTTGTTGACTCAGTCCATGTTGCTTTTTGGCAATTTTTACATCGATCAGGTGCATTTTGGGTAACAGGGCATTGCCAGCACGCTGGTTCAGCTCAAGACGGGTCAGTTTGCCTTGTTCTGCCAGATGATAGCTGTCAATGCTTGGAGTGGCTGATCCCAAAATGATGGGACAGTTTTCTAGATGTGCCCGGTATAGCGCGACATCCCGTGCGTGGTAACGGAAGCCTTCTTGTTGCTTAAAAGATAGGTCATGTTCTTCATCGAGAATCACCAGACCCAACTGTGGCAGTGGCGTATAAATTGCTGAACGTGTTCCTAAGATAATTGAAGCTCTGCCACTTTGTGCATCGCGCCAGGCTTTCAAGCGCTTGCTGTCATTCAGCCCGGAATGTAAAACCGCCATATGGCAATGGAAGCGTGACTGAAAACGGCTGATGGTTTGTGGTGTCAGGCCAATTTCCGGAACCAAGACCAGTACCTGTTTGCCCTGTTTGAGTACCTCATGCATCACTTGCAGATACACTTCAGTTTTGCCACTCCCCGTCAGGCCATCGAGTAAAAAAGCCTGATATTTATGCTGAGCTTTGAGAATCTGTTGGATGGCTTTGTGCTGATCTGGATTGGGGGTTAACGGCATGTGTGCCAACTGCACCGGTTCAGGCGAGAAATCCTGGTTTTCCAGCAGGCACTGCACAATGCCTTTTTTTTCCAGCGCCTTGAGGGTTGCGGTTTCAATCCCGTTCAAATTCAAAATATTTTCTGCAGTCCCAACGGGATGCAATTTCAAAATCCGGTAGGCCTCTTGCTGCTTGCTTGAACGACTAATCTTGCTATCCGCTTGCTGATCCAGCAAGGTCCAGGTTCGTGCCAGCAGATTGAGCGGTTTACCTTGCCGTAACAAGGCAGGCAGCGCAGTTTGCATCACTTCACCGATGGGAAATTGATAATACTGGGCGGCCCAGTTTAAAAGGGTGAGAACTTTTGCATCTAAGATCGGCTGTTCATCTAACAGTTCGGTAATGGCTTTCAGTTTGATATTTGGATCGAGCGGGGTGTCCAGTGCCAGTTTTTCAACAATCAGACCAATCAGATTTTGCCGACCAAAAGACACCGCCACACGTGCACCAGGTTGAGCCAGCTGATACTGTTCTGCACTGAGCATATAGTCAAAACAATCATAGAGATGCACTGGTACAGCAACACGTACACGATAAACAACAGCGCTGGCATCAACAGGATTTGGCATATACATCAATTCTGGGATTAAGAAGTGTGGGGGCGGACTGCAAATAAAAGATCTGCAGTCAACGTATGTTAAAGAATATGAATGATTTTTATGGAAATAGGCAACATCTAGACAAAATATTTTTCTTTTGGCTCTCGGTTGTAGTTTCTATGCTGAGCATAAAGCGAGTGGGTGGTAATCGAATAGTACGATAAATCCAGCATCGTGAATCTTAAAAAATTACAAAAAGTCTCGAGCCTATAAGTGCAGAATTGTATGTAGACCCTACATCCCTAAGGTAGTAGTTGAATATACGATTTAGAATAAGAATGATTCGTATCCGAGATGGTTACAATTTATTGAAATAATGAAGGAAAATGGACTTTTTATTTATTGGAAAGCTTACATACTTACATTTGTAACATGCAGATTCGCAGGGAGGGGCGAATGAAAAGTTTTATTTTTTCTGAAGAAACTTATCGCATTCACCGTGCGCTGCTGAAATCAATTTTACTTACATTAAGCCTGTTGCCTTTAACAGGCCAACTTGAGCAGCTTTGGCAAATGACTGGTGGTAGTAGCCAGATTATACTGGGCTTTTTTGCCTTGACGCTACTCAGTGCCTTGCTGAGCGTGTGCTTCTATACAGCTTTAAAAGTGAGTTTGCTGCATTGCTGTCCCACAATTTTTCACAAGAGGAAGCTCATTTGAGCTTCCTCTTGTTTTATGGGTATTTTATCGGGTGAAAATAAAGCTTTTAAAGTTCTTCTTTCAAACAAATTCACTTGAATTATTCTGAGTAAACGTTGAACTGTCCAACCTGTTTTTCCTAAATGTCGAGCGAAACTCACCAATAAATAGGCGATCATCGCAATCCAGATTTGTGTCTGAATTGCGTTCCTGCTGCGGCCTAGAAACGCTTTTAATTTGAGATTCTGCTTAATCGCCTTAAAGAACAGCTCAACTTTCCAACGATCTTTATAAATCGCCGCAATGGTGGAGGCGGCTAAATGAAAGTTATTGCTGAGAAAGCTAAAGTGCTTGCCACTTTGCTGATCTCTATATTCAATTCTTCTTAACACTGGGGCTTTTCTTTTTAGGGCATGTGCGCTATTCAGCTGAATGGTTTCATCTTTTAGAATACCTTTGGATTCAAGCACTGGATGTTGCTGGATCACCTGATACACAGATTTAGGCCTAAAACGTGTGACAAATCCAATGTTTTGAGCAGTCAGATTTGCATACCATTGGTAATCGACATAGCCTTTATCAAAAACTACAATGCTGCCAGCAGGAAACTGGAATTTGCGGCCTTGTACCATGTCATTTTCTTTGCCATTTTCAACTGCAACAAACTCAGGAATATCATTGCTGTGATTCAATCCTAT
>JACCEE012397479.1_pt1 | contig 16624 bp, 17 predicted proteins | sample 7449931 | NCBI WGS metagenome assembly JACCEE01 (sample SAMN15323457, study PRJNA562643) | freshwater metagenome | isolation source: river surface water | place: USA:Blue River Watershed | collected 2017-08-19 | reverse complement strand
GTCGATTTAGGGAAGAAGCTCGCGGGAAAGACCGTGTCCCTTAAGGTCTGGCTTTCTGACGCCCTAGAGGGAATGGACGGTTCGTCGTCCGTGGCCGACGTCGAGACCCTGGCTCAGCTGGTCAACGCGGCGTTCACTCGCCCGAGCTTTACCGACGAGGGTTGGCAGTCGACGATCGCCCAGCTTAAGTCCGAGGCTGAGTCTCGGGGAAAGGACCCCGACAAGATGTTCGAGGACCTCAAGTCGCGCCTTCTGTACGGCGCGAATCCCCGACATGAGCCGCCGAGCCTTGGTTTCGTCGCGAAGCTGAGCCCGACCGAGGCGGAGAGCGTTGCCCGCGAGCGGTTCGCCAACGCGGGCGATTTCGCGTTCGCCTTCGTCGGTAACGTCGACGAGGCGGCGCTGCGCCCGCTCGTCGAGAAATGGATCGCCTCCCTTCCGTCCGCCAAGGCGCGCGAGGAAGCGCGCGACGTGTCCGTCCCGTTCCCGAAGGGGATCACGACGGACTCGCTCAAGATGGGCCTCGCGCCGCAGAGCAGGGCGTTCCTTGCCTTCGGCGGCAAGGCCGACCGGATCCCGGGCGAGGACATTCGCTTTTACTCGATGCTGCAGTTGCTCGACATCCGCTTCCGCGAGGTTATTCGCGAGGAAATGAGCGGCACGTACGGCGTCGAGGTCGGCGGCTATCAGGCCGTGTATCCGGTCCCGGACTTCAAGCTGACCGTTTCGTTCGGCTGCGAGCCCGGGCGCGAGGAGCCGCTGACGCAAGCCGTGCTGGAGCAGATCCGGCAACTGCAGTCGGCCCCCGTTCCCGAGGCGTACGTCACGAAGCTTCGCGAAACGCTGAGGCGCAGCCGGGAGGAGAGCCTCAAGACCAACGGCTATTGGCTGTGGCAGATCGAGCGCTGCACGGTGCGCGGTATGCCCTTCTCGGATATCGCGGCGACCGACAAGGCCGTCTCCCTGATCACGGGAGACTCCATGCGCGACGCGCTTAAAAAATACGCCGACACGTCCAATTACGTGAAGGCGTATTTATTGCCGGAGGCGACGAAGGCGTCGGCCGAGGAAAAACTCCTCGAGCCGGCCGCTTCCAACTAGTTTCCTAGAGTTTCTTTCCGTCCGTCGAGATCGTGACGATCTGCCAGGGAATGAATTTCCCGCTCGCGCGGAGCGCCTCGGTCGCGGCGTGGGCGAGGCCGCCGCAGCACGGAACCTCCATGCGCACGACGGTCAGGCTTTTAATGTCGTTCTGCGAGAGGATGGCGGTGAGCTTTTCGGTGTAATCGCCCTCGTCGAGCTTTGGGCAGCCGATCAACGTGATTTTCCCGCGGATAAAATCCTCGTGGAATCCCGCGTACGCGTACGCCGAGCAGTCGGCCGCGACCAAGAGGTGCGCGCCGTCGAAGTAACTCGCGTTTACGGGCACGAGCTTGATCTGGACCGGCCATTGCCTTAGTTCGGATTCGGCCGGGCCGGCTGACGGCCTCGCGGCGTTTCCGGTGGCGGTTCCCGCGCCGGTTCCCGCCGCCGCGCCGCCATGGGCGGGGCCTGAGTGCCGGACGAAGGTTTTAGACGCCGTTCCGGGGCAGCCGCACGCGACCGGTTTTGCCTGCGCGGCTTGTTTCGCGAACACGGCCGCCTCGTCGTAGGCCGCTGCCTCGCGCTCCTCGAAGGTAATCGCGCCGGTCGGGCAGGCCGGAAGGCAGTTTCCGAGCCCATCGCAATAGTCGTCCCTCATGAGCTTCGCCTTTCCGTCGACGAGCTCGAGGGCTCCCTCGTGACACGCGTTGACGCAGAGCCCGCATCCGTTGCACTTCTCCGCGTCTATCTTGATGATCTGTCTTTTCATTTCCGTCTCCTTGCAATTCCTGCCTTGAATATACTATCTTGGAGGAAAGATGCCGTTGCAAATGCAACAGATAGGAGCGGAAGATGACTATCCCCGGAAACGTAGAACTTTTTGCCGGTTTGGAGCCTCAATCGATCCCCCGAATGCTCGATTGCTTTGGGGCCAAGACCCGACGCCTGAAAAAGGGCGAATACGCCTTTCACGAGGGCGATAGCGTGAATTACATCGCGATCGTGCTTTCCGGCCGCGTGCAGGTCGAGCGCATCGACGCCTCCGGGAATCGGGTTATCCTCGCGGCGCTGGAAACGGGCTCGAGCTTCGCCGAAAGCTTCGTTTGCGCGGGAGAGTCCGTCAGTCCCGTCGCGGCCGTCGCCGTTCAGGATTCGGCGATTCTCGCCATCCCCTACGAGAAAATCGTTCGGCCCTGCGCCTCCTCCTGCGTGTGTCATGGATCCCTCATCGCGAACCTCGTTTCCCTCGTTTCGAAGCGGAACCTAATGCTCAATGAGCGGCTGGGCATACTCGCGAAGCGCACCATTCGGGAAAAGGCCCTCGCGTTCCTCGACGCCGAGCGTCGGCGCGTCGGCGCGTCCGAGGGCGGCAGTTTCAACGCGCGCTTCTCGCGGGAGGCCATGGCGGACTATCTCTGCGTGGATCGGAGCGCGCTTTCCCGCGTTTTGGGGGAGATGAAGGACGAAGGCTTGCTATCTTTCAGCAACAATCGTTTTACCTTGTGTAATAGGAAATTAATTGACAAGTGAAATTGCGCACCTGTACTATCTATGAACTATGCTCGACAAGAAATTCATCAGATCGGGGCTCGAGGGTTTCGAGTATCGGGGCACTTCCTGGTACCAAGCCATCCATACCGAGAACCGCAGTTATAAACGCAATCTTCTGCTGCTTACGCTTGTCGTCGCGCTGGCCTTGTTCGTCGTCCTCTCGTGCTACGCGATCTTTCTGGGCCGCCTTCAATACCTACTATCCTATGGGTTGTATTCGAGCCTTCTCGTAGTCGCGCTCATCATGCTCCTTCGCGCGCGGAGCCTTCGCGACCTAATCCTCGTCTCGCTCTCGGCGCCGTTCGTCGGCCTCGGCGCTTCCCTGCTGCTACCGTGCGAGCAGTTGCTCTTTTTCCCCGTCCTCGCGATCTATCCCGTGTACGCCATGCATCTTCGCGGGACCCGGCAGGGAACCGTCTGGTCCGCCTGGTACGCCATCGCGTTCGCCGTCTTCGTCGTGGTTCGAAACGTTAGCGTTTTGCCGTTTTCCCCGCCGCCCCTGAGCTTCATGGACGTGGTCGGGGCCGTGTTTGCCTTCGCGGTCGTGTTTGCCTTCGCGTTCGTCACCGAGCGCCGGCAGGAGACCGTCATCGAGCGGCTCGCGGACCGCTTCGTGTTCGACGAGGTGACGGGCCTTCCCGGCAAGGACGTGATGCTCCACTCGATGCGGAAGGACGGCACGTACTACGTCGCGATCCTGAAGATCGAGAACTTCAGCAATCTCGTCGCGCTTTTCGGTTACGAGTTCTCCGACACTATCTCTCAGTTCGCCTCGCGGAAGCTCGTCAAGTACGAGTCGAAATTCGGCTATAAGACCTACCAGTTAAAGCATAACGAGTACGGCATTTTGGCGGACAGTCCCTCGGGCGGCTCGATCCCGGAGTTCGCGCAGTACCTGAGCGATCTCGTCAAAGCCCTCGAGGTCGAGTCCCTTCCTTGGGAACGGGACCGCATCAGCCTCGTGTATCGCGTGGGCGCGACGATGGTAACCGCGGGGGACTCGGGCAACCCCTTCTCGCGCGCGGACATCGCGCTGAAAAAGGGCGAGCGCGGTCACTCAACCATCACGATTTTCGAGAACGACGCCGGGGTTAGGGAAAACGCCTACGACTACGTGATGAAGTTTACCGAGCTCGTGTCGAACCGCGAGAACGAATCCTTCCTGGCGGTATTCCAGCCCGTGTTCAACGGCTCGGGTTCCGAGGTTGCCTGGTACGAGGCATTGCTCCGCGTGCGCAGGCAGGACGGCCGCTATGAGTCCATCTTCCCGTACCTCGAGGTCGCGAAGTCCACCGGGTTCTATCAGTACATTACCGCGTTCATCATCCGTAAGTCGGTGGAGATGATCCTTGAGCACGACGTCGACATATCGATCAACATCGCCATTCACGACATCGTGCGGCCCGAGTTCATCCTTCTCGTCGATGAGGTGTATGGGATGATCAAGGATAGGAAGGGCAGGATCATATTCGAGATCCTCGAGAGCGACGAGCTCGTGGAGCTCGATAAGTGCCTATGGTTTATCGACTACATATCCCGGTACGGCTTCAAGATCGCCATCGACGATTTCGGTACTGGTTACTCAAATTACTGCAGCCTGATCAACCTGCCGATCGACATCGTGAAGATCGACGGCTCTCTCATTCGGAAGATTCACCGCGACGAGAACGCGAAGATTCTCGTCGAGGGTATCGTTCAGTTCTGCGAGCGGTCGAACAAGAAAACGGTCGCAGAGTACGTGGAGAGCAAGGAAGTGTTCGACTCGCTACGGAATATGAAGATCGCTTTCCTGCAGGGGTACTATCTGGGCGAGCCCGCGGCGCATATCGGCTGACGCCGATCTCCGATTACGCGAGCGCGGCGACGACCGCGTCCGCGCAGCGCTCGCCGTCCATCGCCGACGACACGATGCCGCCCGCGTAACCCGCGCCCTCTCCCGCGGGATAGAGCCCCGCGATAGCCGGGCTTTCCAGGGTCTTTGGGTCTCGGAGAATGCGCACCGGCGACGAGGTTCTCGTCTCCGGCGCGACGAGCACTGCTTCCTCGCAGACGAAGCCCCTCATGTTTTTACCGAACTCCTCAAACGCCTCGGCGAGTCGGTCCCGAATTTGCTCGGGCAGCCAGCGGTCCAGGCGGGACGCGACGATGCCGGGGCTATAGGAACACTCGGGCAGCGTCTTGGAATCCTTCCCGGCGAGAAAATCCACGAGCCGTTGCGCGGGAGCCTTTTGTCCCTCGCCCTGCTTTTTCGCCTCTTCCTCGAGCCACGTCCTGTAGCGGAGTCCCGCGAGCGCGTCGTCCCGCCCGTCGCGGAGCTTTCTAAACTCGGCGGGGACGTCCTCGGGCTTCGTTTCCACGACGATGGCCGCGTTCGACCAGCGCGCGTTGCGGCTGGAAGGCGACATCCCGTTGATGACGATACCCGTATCCTCGGTGGCGGAGGGGACTATAAGCCCTCCGGGGCACATGCAGAACGAGTACACCCCCCGGCCTTCGGCCTGCGCGACCAGGCGGTATTCCGCGGCCGGCAGCACGTCGCTTCGATCCCGCCCATGGTATTGAATTTTGTCGATGAGCTCGCGCGGGTGCTCGACGCGCACGCCCATGGCGAAGGTCTTCGCCTCGAGCGCGCGAGGCGCGTCCGCCGCGCGGAGGGCGTCCAGTTCCGCGATCATTTCGTAGACGTCGGTCGCGGAATGCCCCGTCGCGAGTATTACCGCGTCGGCCGGGATCGTCTCGCCCGAATCGGTCACGATGCCCGCCGCGCGCGGGCCGGCGGGCCCTTCCTTGACGGCGATGGAGGCGCAGCGCGCGCCAAAGCGGACCTCGCCGCCCCACGAGCGAATCGTCTCGCGCATGCGGCCGACGATGGCGGGAAGCCTGTCGGAGCCGATGTGCGGGTGCGCGTCCGTCAGGATTGCTTCGTCCGCCCCATGGTGGTTAAAAATCGAGAGGATGCGGCCGATGTCGCCGCGCTTGTTGGACCTGGTGTAGAGCTTGCCGTCCGAAAAGGTTCCGGCCCCGCCCTCGCCAAAGCAGTAGTTGGAATCGGGGTTGATCTTTCCCTCGCGCGAGATATTGGCGATGTCCCGCTTGCGATCCGCCGCGCTTACGCCGCGCTCGACGACGATTGGCGTCACGCCCGACTCGAGAAGCCTGAGGGCGGCGAAAAGGCCCGCGGGCCCGGAGCCCACGACGACGACGCGCTTGGCGGGATCGGCCTTTATCCATGCGGGGGCGAAGCCCCCCGAGGCGCCCTGCGACCGAGGTTTCTCCCCGATCCAAGCCTCGAACATCAGGTGAATTTTGACGCGCCCGCGACGGGCGTCGATGGATTTCTTGCGGAACACGAGCTCCGTTATGTCGCTTTCGCGCGCGGTGACCCCTAGTCGGGCGAGTTCCGCGACGGCGAGTCGCTTGATTAGGTCTTGGTTTCCCTCGTCCTCGGGGCTTACGGTAACGGTGACGTTCTTGTTCATGGATGGTTTCCTCGGGAAAGCACTATAGCACGTTCCGTCGCCGAGGAATACGCCGCGTGACCGAAGCGCCGCCGCAAATGCCGCTATTTAATCGGGATCCAGTACTCGCACCAGTAGTCGCTCGAGTTCACGTCGGGCAACGGAGGGTAGTACTCTATCTCCGCCCCGCCCGAGTGCTCTTTTCCGGAGGCGGGAAACCATTCCGAATACGCTCGCTTAATGGTGTTCTGCATCGTGGGATGCAGGGGCCCGCGGGACGTGAACTTGGCGTACGTCGCGGCGGGGATCTCGAAGCATTCGCAGCCGTCGGGGAGGCCCGAAGGGTCCTTAGGGGTCTCGATCGAGATGCTGTAGGTAAAGTCTCCGGTCCGTGGGTCGAAGTCGTGGCAGGCGCCGAGAACCCCGAGCCGCGAGCCGGTCTCCGCCGCCTTTAGGCAGAGCGCGTCGCAGCTGCCGTTCGCCATCGCCTCTTCCCAGAGCCTCGGCACCGTCTTAAAGTTACGCTCGTCGACAATGCTCACCCGGACTCCGAGCCCGGTGAGCCGCAACGCCTCGGATTTTTCGATTCGATACTCAATTGCCTTGTCGCCCGTCAGCGCGACGGAAAACGAGAGCGGGGGATAGCTATGAAGCCGCGTTCCGGGCACTCGCGCCTCGCTCGGGAGTACCCCAAATTCGCGCTTGAACGCGCGCGAGAAGGAATCGGGCGAGTCGTAGCCGTATTTCATCGCGACGTCGATGACGCGCTCGTCGCCCGAGGCTATGTCGACGGCGGCGCAGGTGAGCCTTCTCCGCCGAACGTACTCGGAGGGACCGATGCCCGTCACGATCTCGAACATTCTCATGAAGTGAAAGGGGGAGCAGTTCGCCTTCGACGCGATCTCCTCCGTGGTGATTTTTCCGGTCAGGTTCTCCTCGATATGCAAGAGCGCCGCGGACATCCTCTGCTGCCAGTCCATCGCGTGTCCTCCGGCGTACAGTATCGTACGACCGGGCGCGCCTTGCATAGCGGATTTTACCTTGCCGGGTTGGGCCAACTCTTCCAGGTGCCATCGGGCGCCATTTGGTCCGGGAGCTCCGCCTCGTACGCAGTGACTCCCGCGGGATCGTCGTTACTAAAACGGCGATACCGGTTCGAGGGTTCGTCGGTCGCCCCGAAACAGACTTCGAGCGAGCCGTCGGAGAGATCGGCGCACATGGACCAGATGGTGCCGAGGTACTCGGTGAAGAAGTGGCAGGCGAGGCCGTCCGGGAAGCTTGCCCCGAGGAGGCCTTTCGCCGTGTCCAGGGACGCGCTCCCCGGCGTTGGGGCGTTCCTCTCGAGGAAGTCGTAGCGCTTCTGCGAGTGGTCGTACCGCAGTTCCGCGACCCCCGCCATCGGCGCGTGGAGATAGTGGTTGGTGGAGAAGAGGAATCCCTCGCGCGCGCGCGTTACCGCGATCCCGTCGGGGCCTTTCTCGATTAGGGCCGCGTGGCCGCCCTTGTCCGCGACGAGCAGGTTCATGTGGAACGCGAGGGGAAAGGGTTCCGCTATCGCTATCGCTTCCTCCACGCTTCCCGCGCGGTCGAGTATGGTCCTTACGAGCGACCAAAACCTGAAGCCGACGTTGTCGGGGAGCGGCGTGTTCGGGTTCGCGCCCGTCATCGAGACCCAGAGCCCCGCGTCGTTGAGCCCGTCCGTGCGCCCGAACTGCAACAGCGAGAATCCCGTGTGGGCGCGCCGCCCCTTGATCCGCACCGTGGAAATCGACAGCTCGTCATCGGTCGACCACTCGTAGCTTCGGCCGCAGATGACGTGGCCTGAGGCCGTGCGGTCGCCCAGCATGGCGAATTGGCTGCAGTTCGACGCGCGCGGTATCGTCACGGTGTAGTAGACCACGGCCTCCGGCGCGACCCCCAACTCCGAGGCGAATCCCTCGATCTCCTCGTTGAGGCCCGGACACCATCGCTCGCTCATCGCGAGCAGGCTTTCCGCTTCCTTGAGCCGCTCGATCTTACCCTCGAAAGGGGACGTAAAAAAGGGAATCATGGGCGAGTGGTTTTGCCTAAGCCACTTCGCGCGTTCGCGTCCGACGGTCTTCGCGTCGCCTTCCAGGACCATGCGCGTATATGTCGCTTTCATCGATATCCTCCGAGGATAGCTTACTCCCGAAGGGGCCTTACGCGCCCGACTTTTCGTGTCGACAGGTGTCGGTCGTTGATAGGACTTTCGCTATGGTGTAATCTGGCTTTCGATGAGCGACGGCACCCATAAAAGAATAAACTCCCGCGCGTTGGCCTTGGGGGCGATACTCCTCGCGTTCGTTCCCTCGCGCGCGCCGGCCGAGGTTTCCGCCCCGACGTGGCAGACGGAACTTTCATACTTGGTTCCGTTTAAGGTCTATGCGGTCGAGACGCTTACCGTGTCCCCGTTTTCCTTTCGCCTCGGCGCGGACGCGACCCCCGTTTCCGTAAGCGGCAACCTACGCCTGACGTTCGTGACGTGCCCCGTTTTTTCCGTTTTTGCCGGCGCCGCCTGCGGTACCGGTTGGAACATCCCGATCGGGAAGGGCATGGCCCTGAACGCCCCCGATCCCTATGGCATGCCAATGACGGTGGATCGCTCGTTCGGCGGGGTTTTATGGGATGGCGAGATCGGGTGCAACGCGCAGTTCGATCTCGGGGCCGTCGTTCCCGGGACCTGGACCCATGTGTTTATCCTTACGACGCAACTCGCTCGGTATCGCGCTTTTACCGGCGCGACGGACGCCGAGGCCTGGTATTGGGTGGACGACCCGGGCGAGAATCGAAACGGCTGGCGCTATTGGGCCTACTACCTTTTAGGCTACAAACTACCCTTCGCGCTCGACATCGTCGGCATATACGCCGAATCAGAGCGCTATCTTTCCGGCGGTCCCGAGGGCGATTCCTGGGGCGAGGGATACTGGCACTGGACCTTTGGTCCCGCTTGCAACCTTCGCCTGTCGGAACGCCTTAACCTCAACGTGATGCTCTTGTTCCATAACGTCCGCAATTACGTCCCCGGGACCGAAGGTCTTTTCTATCAATCCCGCGTTCTCGACGCCGCGAATCCCGAACGGGTGACATTCTCCAAGGTCGGGGCGAAATTCATCTATCGGCTGCAATAAGACTGATTGCCACGAAAACCGGTTGAAAACTCACTTGACTTGTCTCATACTAAAGTGATATCACGATGATATCAGACCTGATGGAGGGTATGTATGGCTCAATTCAGTAGGTACGAAGAAAAGGAAGCTCGCAAAGGGAACGGGATGGTCGCGTTGACCGTCAATCTTGTCCTTATGATAGTAACTCTCGGCGGCGCTGGGTTCGGCGGATATCTTGCCTCTCAGAATACGCTATTTCCGATCGCCGTGGCCTTGCTCTCAGGATGCGGCCTTTACGCATGCGTCATCGGACCGATCCTGTTCGGCGGCTTAAAAATCCTCAAGCCGAACGAGGCTCTCGTGCTGACTCTGTTCGGTTCCTATTATGGTACGCTCAAAGGCCCGGGATTTTTCTTCGTGAACCCGTTTGCGACCGCCACGGCGCCTGCCCGCGCGGAACCCTCTACGGGAAACGTATCCGGCGATAAAAAAAATACCATGAACATCGGGAACGTCTCGATACCCATGTCCGGCCTCGGTTTTGGCGCGAGCAAGAAGATCTCGCTCAAGGCGATGACGCTGAATAACGACAAGCAGAAGGTGAACGACGCGCTCGGCAACCCCATCATCATCGGGATCGTCGTCGTATGGAAGGTCGTCAATACCGCGAAGGCCGCGTTCGACGTCGACAACTACGTGGAATACCTTTCGATACAGTGCGACTCCGCGCTCCGCAACATCGTTCGCCTGTACCCCTACGACGCGAGCGACGAGGAGAACGAGAAGTCCCTGCGCGGTTCGAGTCAGTTTATCGCGGATAGCCTGAAGCGCGAGATTCAGGAAAAGGTCGAGGTCGCGGGACTGGAGATCATCGAGGCCAGGATCACCCACCTTTCGTACGCCCCCGAGATCGCGCAGGCGATGCTCCAGAAACAGCAGGCTTCCGCGATGATCGCCGCGCGGCAGATGATCGTCGAGGGCGCCGTCGGCATGGTAGACATGGCGCTCGCCAAGCTCAGCGAGGATAAGATCGTCGAGCTCGACGAGGAACGGAAGGCCGCGATGGTCAGCAACCTGCTCGTCGTGCTGTGCGGCAACAAGGAAGCCCAGCCGATCGTGAACTCTGGCTCCATATACTAAGCTTATGGAGAAGGAAATCGAAGACCCGTCGGCGGGCGGGCCGTCTACGGACGGGCCGTCCAAGGACGGCGGCAAGAAACAGCTTTTGCTCAGGCTTTCCCCCACGCTCTGGAAAGAGCTCGCGGCCTGGGCGGAGGACGACTTCCGCTCCATCAACGGCCAGATCGAATATCTTCTGACCGAATGCGTCCGAGAGCGGAAACGCCGCGGCAAGTAGCCGCCTGAGGATCGATAATGGACAAGAATATCCCTGGCGCGCCCATTAATGGCGCGGCCTCGGCGACCCGCGTTCGCCCGTCGCTCGACGCGGCCTTCGCCCGCCGGCTTTCGCGCGTCGTCAATCGCGAGGCGCGCGATCGTGTCCGCGCTTGCGCGGAAACGAGCGGGTCCGAGGTCGCGGCTGTGACCGATCGCGCGAAAAAGGACCATTGACAACCGGTTTTATATAAAATAATATATGTTTTATATAAAACCGGAGGTCGTTATGAACGATACGCTGAGGACGATCGGCGGGCTAAGGTCGATTCATGGGAACTTTTCCGCGCGTCCGATCGCCGACGCGGACATGGAGGCGATAATCGGGGCGGCGGTGCGGGCGGCTAACGCGTCGGCCCGCCAAAGCTATTCGATGGTAGTCCTTGACGACGCGGCTTCGATGCGAGAGGTGACCGGGTATTCAGGCGCGCGCATGATCGTGTTTTGCGCGGACTTCTCCCGGATCGAGGCGACTTCCCGCAGGCTCGGGCACGGCGACTTCCCGGTTGGCCTTACCGAATTCGTCAACGCCGCGATGGACACCTCGTTCGCCGCCCAAACCGCCGTGATAGCCGCGAAATCCCTCGGCATCGACTCGCTCCTCACGAACGGTATCCACCGCGCCAGCCTCGACCGCGTATACGGGATTCTCGGCCTTCCCGAGCGTCTGTGCTTTCCGCTCATCGCGCTCGTCCTTGGGTATCCCGCCGAGGAGCCGCATGGACTGAAGGGCCGCCTATGCGGCGCGGGCGTCGTGCACCTCGGAAGGTATCGCCCCCTTACCGAAGGGGAAGCGGATTCCCTTATCGCGGAATACGACGACGAAACCCGGAATCTGGGCATAAATCCCGGCTGGAAGAACCAGGGGTTCGATCATTATCTTGACTGGTTTTATGCGAAGTGGTCGGGTAAGACGCCGGCCGACAAAGAGCGTGAGCTCGCCGACAGACTGCGCCAATGCGGTTTTCTGGGCGCCGAGTAAAGGAGTTTTCGATGGACGACGGTGACAAGATGGCCAGAGAGGCCGCGCTCGCGCTGACGAAGCGCTCGAAGTTCGTGTACGTCACGACCGTGGATCAGACGGGTTTCCCCGAGACCCGCGTGATGTTCAACCTGCTAAAGGTCCGCGCCAAGCCCCTGTCCTCCGGGGCGGCGGCGGTTAAGCGCGATTTCGCGAATTACATCGGCACCAATACGTCGAGCAAGAAAGTCGCGCAAATGCGGAAAGACGACCGAGTGTGCCTCTACTATTCCGACAACCTCAAGTTCGAGGGCTGCATGGTTCGCGGCCGCGTCGTCGAGGTAACCGACGCCGAAATCAGGAAGGCCGTTTGGACGCCTTCCTGGAAGATGTACTACTACGGCGGGATCGACGGCGGGGACTTCTCCCTGCTCGCGTTCGAGCCCGAGACCGTGAAGTACTATCATGGGCTATCCGTGCGGGAGTTCCCGGCGTGAAGGCGGTTCGCGAGGGGGGAAGCCTCGTTTCCAAGGTGCATCAGATTTCCGGTCGCGTCTTCGCGCGGATACTTAAGGATCACGGGATAGACGAGCTGAATCCCGCGCAGGGGCGAATCGTGTTCGAGCTGTGGAAGGAAGACCCCCTGTCGCAGACGGAACTCGCCTCGCGCACGAAGCTCGATAAGTCGACCCTCGCGCTGATGCTCGACAGGCTCGAGGGGCAGGGCCAGATCGAGCGGACGCGCGATCCTTCGGACTCCCGGAAAAGGCTCATCCGCGCGACCGAGGCTAATCGCGCGCTGCACGCGGAATACGAGCGCGCGTCCCGCGAGATGACCCGCCTTTTCTACAAGGGGCTTCCCGAGGCCGAGATCGACGCGTTCGAGTCGACGCTCGGGAAGATACTCGCGAACCTAGAAGGGGCTTAATCAAACGCCCTGGGCGTAACTGTCAAGCTTCCAGCGTTCGGCGATGGGCTGCTTCTCCATCATTCCCTCGGACAGTTCCGTGAATTTGGCGAAGACGCCCGTGGCCATAAAGTCCCGGGCGCGTTCCTCGCTCTCCCAGCACCCTATGGCGAGGGCGTTTGGGCGCGCGGTGTAGAACTGAATTACCACCATACCCGGCGCCTTTCGCGCCGGCTCAAGTATGGTCTTTCGCCACAGCTCGCACGCCTCGTCATACCTATCTTCCTTAAAAAAATACCTCATCAACGCTGAATGCATCGCTTGTCCTCGTGCTTTAAATTATAGGTTGCCGACCAGCGAAAGGAAATAGGCGTGTATTCGCGCGTCAGAGGGAGTGAGCTCCGGATGGAAGCTCAACGCGAGGATTTTCCCGTGGCGAACCATGACGGGGCTCTCCGCGCCCGAGGCGTCGCGAGCGGTCGCGAGCGTCTCGACCCCGCTCTCCATCGCGACGATTTTCGGCGCTCGGATGAAGGTCGCGGGGTAGGGTTCGTCGCCCGCGCCGGGAAAGCGTAGGGGAATCCGCTCGATGAAGGATTCCGTCTGCCGCCCGTACGCGTTTCTCTCCACCGTAACCGGGAGGACGTCGAGCGGGACGACCCGCTCGTCGGGCGAGGGCCGCGCGAGCATGATGAGCCCGGCGCAGGTTCCCATCGTGGGCCGCTCGCGGGCGAACTCGCGGAGGGCGCCGAAGAGTCGGCTGGGCTTCCAGGGCGTGAGCGTGCCGTAGCCGGTATTCGGCTCCATGAGGAGCCGGGTCAGCGTCGTGGACTCGCCGCCGGGAATGACAAGCGCGTCGCAGCCCTCAAGGTCTCGCTCGACGCGAACCTCGCGGACCGAGGCGCCAAGCCGCGCGAGCACCGCGGCGTGGCTCGCGAAGCCGCCCTGGAGCGCGAGGATTCCGACTTTCGCGTTCATGTCGATTACCAGCCGCGTCCGGCGAGCTTTTCGCCTTCAGCCATCTGCGAGACGGCGATACCGTCCATCGCCTGTCCTAAGCCCGTGGACACCTCGAGGAGGGTCTTGGGGTCGCGGTAGTGGGTGACTGCCTTGACGATCGCCTTGGCTCTCTGCTCGGGATCGCGGGACTTGAAGATGCCCGATCCGACGAACACGGTTTCCGCGCCGAGATACATCATGAGCGCGGCGTCCGCCGGGGTGGCGACTCCGCCCGCCGCGAAGTTCGGGACGGGGAGCTTGCCGAGCCTGCGGGTCTCGAGGACGAGCTCGTAGGGTGCCTGCAGCTCTTTCGCCGCGGTCATCAATTCAGCCTCGTCCATGCTGGCGATGCGGCGGATGTCGGCCATCAGCTGGCGCATGTGGCGCACGGCCTCGACGACGTCGCCGGTGCCGGCCTCGCCCTTCGTACGGATCATCGCGGCGCCCTCGCCGATGCGGCGGAGCGCCTCGCCGAGATTGCGGCAGCCGCAGACGAACGGCACCTTGAACTGGTGCTTGGAGATGTGGAATTCCTCGTCGGCCGGGGTGAGTACCTCGCTCTCGTCGATGAAGTCTACCTCGAGCGCCTCGAGGATCTGCGCCTCGACGAAGTGCCCAATGCGGCATTTCGCCATAACGGGTATCGATACCGCTTTCTGGATTTCCTGAATCATCTTGGGGTCGCTCATGCGCGAGACCCCGCCGTCGCGGCGGATGTCGCTCGGGATGCGCTCGAGGGCCATTACCGCGGCGGCTCCCGCCTGCTCGGCGATCTTCGCCTGCTCGACGTTCGTGACGTCCATGATGACGCCGCCCTTCAGCATTTCCGCGAGCCCTACCTTAACGGCAAATTGTTCTTTCTGGTCCATAATTCGCTCCTTTCGTCAGAAGTCCCCGAGGCCGGCCATTCCGGCGTCTTTTTGGGGCTCCCTCAAATATTGACTAACGGCCGTTGAAAGCCGCCTGATTCCCTCGTCTATCTCGCTTTCCGAAAGCGATCCGTAGCACAGCCTCAGCGAGTTCGCGAACCGGTGGTCGACGTCCTGTAGGGGGCCTGGAATGAAGGCCACTCCTGAGTCGACGCAGCGGACGAAAAGCTCCACGCTCGAGAAACCCTCGGGTAGGGTGATCCAGAGCTGAAAGCCGCCCGCGGGCTTCGTCCAGCCGACTTCCTTCGGCATGTGCCGCTCGAGAGCCGCGAGCGTCGCGTCGCGGAGCTTCCGGTAGTGCTCCCCGATCCGTTCCCTGTGCGCGGCATATCCTCTCGCGTCCTCGAGGAAGGCCTGGGCTATCCCCTGCATCAGGGGCGGGCATCCCAAGTCCATCGCCTTCTTGATGCGCGTTAGGTCTCGCACGCGTTCCTCCGAGGTAACTATCCAGCCGACCCTGAGCCCGCTAATGAAGGATTTCGAAAGCGAGCCGAGAACGATCGCGCGCTCGGGGCCGGGATCCGCGAGAAACGAAACCGGCTGTCCTTCCGCGGGATGAAGGTCCCGGAATACCTCGTCTGAAAGGATCGTGACGCCTTGCTCCCTGGCCCAGGCGGCGATCTCCCGTTGGCGCTCCGGGCCGATGTCCGTGCCGCTCGGGTTATGGAGCACCGGGCAGAGGTAAAACACCGAGCCCGAGAGGCTCTCGTCCTGCCGTATCCCGGAGATGACCGGGCCGTCCCCGTCGCGGTCGATTGTCTCAACCGCTAGCGAGAAGGCGTCGAAGGCGTTCGTGACTCCCGAGTAGCAGGGGGTTTCGCAAAACACGCGCGCGCCGTTCTCCGCCGCCTGCTGGGCGACGAGCGCGACGGCTTGCTGCGAGCCGCTCGTGACGAGCACTTGCTCCGGGCTCACGGGGATTCCCCCCGCCGCATAGAGCCGGGCGATCGCCTTTCTAAGCGGTAAAAGTCCCCTCGGGTCGCCGTGATCGCGGAAGATTTCCTCGCCGCCCTCAAGGGCCTTTTTCGCGAGCCGGGTCAGGATTCCCGACTCTATCGTGTCCGGGTCACCGATTCCCCGCGTAAAGGCGATTACCCCGGGGCGATGCGCGAGAGCCATCATCTCGTTGAGGCTTCGCGTCGCGCTTTGGCGGAGTTTCCTCGCCGCGGCTCCGGCGCCAGCATCGCCGTGCGGCGTCCCTGTACTAACCCCGGCGGCGTCGCGGTCCGTTACGAAGGTTCCACGCCCGACGTGCGAGTCGATTAGGCCTTCGTCCGTCAGGTCTTGCAGGGCGCGCCTGATCGTCGCGGCCGTGACCCCGCGCTGCTGAGCAAGGCTCGTGACCGGGGGCAGCCGATCGCCGGGCTTTAAGCCTCCGGAGGCAATCTCCTGCCGTAAATCATCGCGTATTTGTATGTATAACGGTGTCGTACTCGTCTTATCAAGTTTCATGTGTATTAATACGGTAATAATACATAACGATAACCTAGTCAATAGCTAGGACTTCGGTTTTGTTGCGAATGAGCCGATTCTCATCTATAGTGAGGCCTATGGATTCTATGGTTCAGGGAAAATGTCATTTTTGCGACGTATGCGACGGACGCGGTTGCGTGTCAGAATTACCCGGAATGGGCGGGGTATTCGAAAACGAGAACTTTATGCGCAATTGCGCCGATTGGGCTCGGTACTCCTCCGGGATTTTGGAAAATCTCCCCGTATCCCAACCGAGAATTAGGCTTGCGCCGATTACCGGGGCGATCCAGAACGTCGGCTATCCCGACGAGAAATCCTTTTACTTCGACCTGATCAACGGCGCGATAGCCGCCGAGGTCGGGCTTTCGATCGGCGACGGGCATCCTGACGAAAAGCTCCTGTTCGGTATCGAGGCTCTCGCGGGCGCGGGCCGCACCGGGGCCGTGTTCATTAAGCCATATGAGAATCGCAAAATCTTGGAGCGCATGGAATGGGCTTCGTCGGTCTCCGAGATCGTCGGCGTCGACATCGATTCCTACGCCATCGTGACGATGAGAAACCTCGTTAATTTGCAGAAGAAAAGCGTATCGGACTTGCTCGAGCTTAAGGCTTTCGCCGCGCGCGAGGGCAAACCGTTCGCGATAAAGGGAATTTTCCGGCCGGAGGATTTGGAACTCGTCCGCGAGGTTCGTCCGGACATCGCCGTCGTTTCCAACCATGGCGGCCGGGTCGAGACCCTG
>JACCEE010091311.1_pt1 | contig 16628 bp, 16 predicted proteins | sample 7449931 | NCBI WGS metagenome assembly JACCEE01 (sample SAMN15323457, study PRJNA562643) | freshwater metagenome | isolation source: river surface water | place: USA:Blue River Watershed | collected 2017-08-19 | reverse complement strand
GCCCACTGGGCCTGCGAACAGCAGGTGTGGGATCGCTGCATCAACACGATGGACCGCGCTCGCCAGGAGTTCGATGTCGAATTGCTCTTTCCCATGCCGCACAAGAGCGCGGTGTTGCAGCGTACCCGTGAGATCGGTCTGGATGCCGCCTATGTGTACGGACTCATCCGTCAAGAGAGCCGTTTCATCATGGATGCGCGCTCATCGGTGGGCGCGTCGGGCCTGATGCAGGTGATGCCGGCAACCGCCAAGTGGACAGCCCGCAAGATCGGCCTGAACCACTTCACCCTGGATCAACTCAATCAGCGCGACACCAACATTGCCATTGGCACGGGCTACCTCAAGCTGGTGCTCGACAACTTTGAGGGATCGCAAACGCTAGCCGCCGCCGCCTACAACGCCGGGCCTTCCCGCTCGCGCCGCTGGCGCAATGGGCCCGTGCTGGAAGGCGCAATCTGGGCCGAGAACGTGCCCTTCAACGAAACCCGCGACTATGTGAAGAAAGTGCTGAGCAATGCCACGGCCTATGCCGCTCTCATCAGCGGTCAGCCGCAGTCGCTCAAGTCCCGGCTGGGTCAGGTAGGTCCACGCGACGCCGCTGCCCAGCCCGACAACGCGGAGTTGCCATGATCCGCCACGTACCCTGCTTCGCCACCACGCCCGGTCAAACCCGTTCGCGCTGATACACCATGGCACGTCCCAAGTCAGCCTCTCACGACCTGCGCCGCGAAGCCATCCTGGACATCGCCGCCCAATGCTTTGCCGACAGCAGTTACCCGGCGGCCAGCATGAACGACATCGCCCAGGCCGGCGGCACGTCCAAGGCTCGCCTGTACCACTACTACGAGAGCAAAGAGGCCATCCTGTTTGACCTGCTCGACCGTTACACCCAGCGATTGCTGGTCATCATCGGCGAGAGCGAGGCGGCGGCTCAACGGCTCAACCTCGACGACCGCGCGGCCTTGCACGAACTGATCCGCCGCTTCTTGCAAGAGTACGAAACCTCTGCGACCCGCCATGTGGCCTTGCTCAACGACACCAAGTTTTTGGGTGCAACCCAGCGCGAACTCATCGTGCACCGGCAACGCGACGTGGTGGCGGCGTTCACCCGCTTCATCAAACGCGCCTACCCGGGCCGTTTCACCAACCACAACCAGACGGCCATCACCATGATGGTGTTTGGCATGATCAACTGGACCTTCACCTGGCTGCGTCCGGGTGGGACGATGAGCTATGCCGCTTTTGCCGATGAGGTGATCCGCACGCTGGAGTCGGGGTTGGTGGACTCATCACCCGCACCCTGATGAACTCGTCAGTGTGGCGTGCAAGCACTCATTAGAATGGGTGCCAACCTTCGAGGAGAAGCTCTATGTCCAAAGCCTTCGCCAGTCAGGCCGACCTGGCTGACAAAAAAATCACCTTCGAGCAACTGAGCCAGCACTGCTGGGCGTACACGGCGGAGGGCGACCCCAATTCCGGCGTCATCATCGGGGACAAGTACATCATGGTGAGTGACGCCACCGCGACGCCTGACATGGCGCGGGACCTGATCGCCAAGATCCGCACCATCAGCGACAAGCCTATCAAGTATGTGTTGCTCACCCACTACCATGCGGTGCGCGTGCTGGGAGCGAGCGCCTATGCGGCCGAGGGTGCGACCGAAATCATCGCCAGCCGTGGCACCTACGAGTTGATCGTTGAGCGCGGTGCGCAGGACATGCAAAGCGAGATGGAGCGTTTCCCCCGACTGTTTCGCGGTGCCGAGGGCGTTCCGGGCCTGACCTGGCCGACCATGGTCATCGGCGACGGCAAGCCCGGTCGTCAAGGCAGTCTGCGCGTGGACCTGGGGGGCGTGGTGGTTGACATCTGGCACCCAGGCCCGGGCCACACGCGCGGTGACACCATTGCCTGGGTCGAGGCCGAGAAGGTGCTCTTCAGCGGTGATCTGGTGGAGTACGAGGCCGGTGTCTACACCGGTGACGCTCAATTGGAAGAGTGGCCCGAGACGCTGGAGGCGCTGCGCGCCTTGAAAGCCGAAGCCATCGTGCCCGGCCGTGGCGAGGCCATGAAAGGCCAGGCCAACGTGAACAAGGCCTTGGACTACACCAAGCGTTGGGTGGAGACACTGTTTCGTTGCGGCCGTGAAGCCGTGGCTCAACAACTCGATCTCAAGGGGGCGATGGCCCTCACCCGCAAGAGCATGGACCCCATCTTTGGCCATGTGTTCATCTACGAGCACTGCCTGCCGTTTGATGTGAGCCGTGCCTATGACGAGGCAGCAGGCATCAAGAACCCCCGCATCTGGACGGCTGAGCGCGACATGGAAATGTGGAAGTCGCTGCAGGCCTGAGAGGGCGACCGTAAGCAGATAGGCATGGCCTTTCGCGCCGGGCTCGCCGGCGCGACGATGGCTGGTGGTTTGAGCGCCGTCTGCGCAATCCGGCGCTTTCTCAGCGCGCCACCAACAGGCGCACATCCCGCTCGTACTTCTGCAAGCGTTTAAGCGCTGCTTGTCTTTGTTCGGCGCTGGTGATGTTGTGCATCTGCGCCATGGCGCGGCAGTTGAAGTCGATCAGTCGATCCACATAGGCCTGGTGAGCGGGCACCGGTGAGATCACGCTGCGTTGCAGCAGTGCCCGAACCTGCCGACGCAGCTCCTCCGGCGCGGGCCGCTGTTGTTGCAAGCCTCGTACGGTGGTCATGATGTCTTCTTGTCGGCGCAAGCGCATGGCTTCGCCCACCGCAGCGTCATAAGGCGAGCGTTCGGCTTGTTGCCGAAGCAGGCGTTGCTGGGGGGCGTCCAGGCGTCCGTAAAAGTCCTCCGCGCGTTCGCGCGTACGCTGAATCCGCTTTTTCAGCAGATCTGCCGCCTCAGGCTCCACCCAATCGCGTCGCCAGTCGCGGTGCTGGCGCTCCAGTTTGTTGCGCAGATGTTCGAGTTGCTCGACCGAGAGGCTGCTCACCAGGCGCGCTGTACCCCCGTCAGCGTTTTCAGCCAGCGTGGGCAGACTCTCCCAGATTTCGCGAAAAACCTTGCAGGCTTGCTCTTCACTCACATCCTGCAGCGCCATCGACTGGAGTTGCTGCAACCACTGCGTGTATCGGGGCAGTTGCGTTGTGCGGTGCCACTGCTGGTAGGCCTGCAAGTCGTCGATCAGCACCGGCCGTTGCTCGGCGCTGACGTCCACAAACCGATCGATCCACCAGTACGCCAGATCGGGACTGCTGTTGTAAACCGTTTTCACCATGCTGCAGCCACCCAGCACGAGAGGCATCCACAGCAAGAGCAAAATCATACGCAAGCAGCGCATGGGCTCGCCGATAATGGGGTCACGGCTAACCAACAGCCGGGGCCATCCCCGGTGGAGAATCCAACGCATGAAGGCAGTTGATGTGGTGATCATGGCGGCGGGCAAAGGGACTCGCATGCACAGCAGTATGCCCAAAGTCTTACAACACCTCGGGGACAAGGCCCTTGTTCAGCATGTCATTGACACGGCGAAGGCCTTACAGGCTCGCACCACGGTGGTCATCACCGGTCACGGCGCCGAGCTGGTCGAGGCGGCGCTGGCCGGCCAGCCTGGCTTGCAGTTTGTCCGTCAGATGCCGCAATTGGGCACGGGTCACGCTTTGCAACAGGCCGCCCCGGTGCTGCCCGACGATGGCGTCACCGTGGTCCTGTCTGGCGACGTGCCGCTGACGCAGGCCGATACCCTGCAGGCGTTGATGGACGCCACCCAGGGCGAGCGGTTAGCCCTGCTCACACTGGAGATGGCTGACCCCACCGGCTACGGGCGCATTGTGCGCCAGGCGGATGGCTCGGTGCAGGCCATCGTCGAACACAAGGACGCCAGCGACGAGCAGCGCCACATCCGTGAGATTTACAGCGGCATCATGGCGGTGCCCACCCGCTTGTTGCTGCCCTGGTTGAAACGCCTGCGCAACGATAACGCGCAGCAGGAGTACTACCTCACCGACGTGGTCAAGTTGGCGGTGGCCGATGGCCAGTCGGTGGTGGCCCAGGTGCTCACAGACCCGGTGCAAGTGGCCGGCGTCAACACCCCGGTGCAGTTGGCCGAACTCGAGCGCGCCTACCAACAACGGCGCGCGCATGCGCTCATGTTGCAAGGCGTGCGACTGCGGGACCCTGCGCGCTTCGATGTGCGCGGCGAGTTGACTTGCGAGCGCGATGTCGAAATCGATGTGAATTGTCTGTTTCAGGGGCGTGTGCACCTGGGCGAGGGCGTTCGCATCGGGGCCCACTGCGTGCTCTCCAACGTCACCATCGCCGCCGGCGCGGTGCTGCAGCCCTTCACTTGTATTGAGGGTGGCACAGAAGGCGTGACCGTGGGGCCACGTGCCGCGATCGGCCCCTTTGCGCGACTGCGCCCTGGCGCACAGTTGGGGGCCGATGTGCATGTGGGCAATTTTGTCGAGATCAAAAATTCCACGCTGGCCGATGGCGCCAAGGCCAATCACCTGGCGTATCTGGGCGACGCGACGGTCGGAGAGCGCGTCAATTACGGGGCCGGCAGTATCACGGCCAACTATGACGGCGCCCACAAACACCGCACGGTGATCGAGGCGGATGTGCATGTAGGCAGCAACTGCGTGCTGGTGGCGCCGGTGACGCTGGGGGCGGGTGGCACCATTGCGGGCGGTTCCACCATCACAAAAAGTACCGAACCCGGTGCGCTGACGGTGGCGCGCGGCAAGCAGGTGAGCATTCCCAACTGGAAGCGCCCGACCAAACCTAAACCCTGAGGCGTTGCATCGCGCGGCAGCACCCTTCAGGCGCCAGGGGGGTGGGCGTTGGGCGCTGAGCCCGGCAGCCACACCACGGGGTTGCATTTGGCGCGACGCACCGCAAAAAACGTTCGCACGTTGCGCACATTGGTCTGTACACCCAGCAGGCGTTGCACCAGGGTCTGGTAGGCCGGCATGTCGCGCACCAGCACCACCAGCACAAAGTCCGGACCGGCCGAGACACGCCAACACTGGCTGACCTCGGCATCAGCCACCGCGCGTTGTTCAAAGGCGTCCAGGTCCTGGGCGCTTTGCCGCTCCAGGGTCACCTCCAAAATCGCTTGCAAGCCTTCGCCGAAGTGTTCGGCCAAGGGCTCGGGTCGCAGAATGGCCACTTGCCGCTCGATCAACCCCGCCGCGTGCAGGCGTCGCACGCGGCGCAGGCAGGTGGGCGCTGATAGGCCCACGGCCAGCGCGAGATCCTGGTTGGAGCGCGATGCATCCTGCTGCAACAACTGCAGGAGGTGTTGATCGACTTCGTCGATATCTATTTTTTGTTTCATTTAATAATAATTTTTGAAATTTTATTTCGTTCTTTAATTTTATTGAAATATTATTTCAACAGTCAAGTTTTATGTATCGTTTATTGCTATTTTGATGGACTACAGTCCAGAGCACCCATCAAGGAGTGTTTCATGTGCGGAATCGTCGCAGCCGTCTCGACCCACAACGTGGTCCCTGTCCTGGTCCAAGGCCTGCAGCGGTTGGAGTACCGTGGGTATGACTCGTGTGGGGTCGCCGTGCACGGCGCCACCGATCAGTTGGGGCAGGCAGCAGGTTTGCAGCGCGCCCGCAGCACCCAGCGGGTCTCCGAGTTGGCTGCGCAAGTGGCTGAACCTGGCGGGGGGCTGCAGGGGTTCTCGGGCATTGCCCACACGCGCTGGGCTACCCACGGGGCACCGGCGGAGCACAACGCCCATCCGCACGTCAGCTTTGGCGCAGGCCCATCTCCTGAGTCACGCGCTGGGCGCATTGCGCTGGTGCATAACGGCATCATTGAAAATTTTGAAGAGTTGCGTGAATCCTTGCGCGCCAAAGGCTATGTGTTTGCCAGCCAGACCGATACCGAGGTCATTGCCCATCTGATTGACTCACTCTACAACGGCGATTTGCTGGAGTCGGTCAAACAGGCTGCGTCACAACTCCAAGGGGCCTATGCCATTGCCGTGCTGTGTCGGGACGAGCCGCACCGGGTGGTGGGCGCGCGTGCGGGCTCGCCGCTGGTGTTGGGCTTGGCGCAACCGGCGCTTTATCTGGCCAGCGATGCAATGGCACTGGCCGGTGTGACCGATCAAATTGTCTACCTCGAAGAAGGCGATGTGGTGGACCTGCAGCGTGGCCAGTACTGGATAGAGGATCGGCTCGGTCGGCGTGTGGAACGTGTCGTGCGCACCGTACAAGCCCACACCGGTGCTGCAGAGTTGGGTCCTTATCGCCATTACATGCAAAAGGAAATTTTCGAGCAGCCGCGTGCGCTGGCCGACACCCTTGAAGGGGTTGAGGGCATTGTGGCTGACTTGTTTGATCATCCTATGGCAGGCCCCCAGGCCTTGAGCGCCGAACAGGTCTTGTCACAAATCGACCGCGTGCTGATTCTGGCGTGCGGGACCAGCTATTACAGCGGCTGCACCGCCAAATACTGGATGGAGTCGGTGGCACAGGTACCCACCCAGGTGGAAATTGCCAGCGAATACCGCTACCGTGACTCCGTGCCCCACCCCCGCACCTTGGTCGTCACCATCACCCAATCGGGAGAAACCGCAGACACCCTGGCCGCGTTACGCCATGCGCAATCGCTGGGCATGCGCCACACGCTCACGATTTGTAACGTCGCCACCTCGGCCATGGTGCGCGAGTGCGCATTGGGCTACATCACGCGTGCCGGGGTAGAAATTGGCGTGGCCTCCACCAAGGCCTTCACCACCCAACTGGCAGGGCTGTTTTTGTTGACCTTGGTGCTGGCCAAGGTGAAAGGGCGCTTGAGCGCGCAGGAGGAGGCGCGACACCTCAAGGCGATGCGCCACCTCCCCGCGGCCTTGCAAAGCGTGCTGGCCCTGGAGCCGCAAGTGATGGCCTGGGCCCAGGACTTCACCAACAAAGACCACGCGCTCTTTCTAGGTCGCGGGCCGCACTACCCCATTGCGTTGGAAGGTGCTCTCAAGCTCAAGGAAATCAGCTACATCCATGCCGAGGCGTACCCGGCTGGCGAACTCAAGCACGGCCCCTTGGCCCTGGTGACCAGCGCCATGCCGGTGGTGACCGTGGCCCCCAATGATGCACTGCTTGAAAAACTCAAGAGCAACTTGCAGGAAGTGCGCGCGCGTGGCGGCGTGCTCTATGTGCTGGCTGATGCTGACTCTCACATCGAGTCCGGCGAGGGCTTGCATGTGATCCGAATGCCCGAGCACTATGGCGAGCTGTCACCGCTGTTGCATGTGGTTCCGCTGCAGTTGCTGGCGTATCACACGGCGTGTGCAAGGGGCACGGATGTGGACAAACCCAGGAACTTGGCGAAGTCGGTGACAGTGGAGTAGGCTAGCTTTCGGGTTTTATTTGACTATTTGTAATCGATCGATTACGATGAGTCGGTGAGCTACACGATCAAATTGCTACCTCAGTTTTCGGACTGGCTAAAAAGCTTGAAAGACGGCACGACACGCCAACGGCTGATCAAGCGATTGCGCAAAGCCAGTCTTGGTAATTTGGGAGATGTTGAGCCTGTTGGCGATGGCGTGTTTGAAATGCGCGAACACTTTGGTTCAGGTTGGCGCATGTACTTCGTCGTGCGAGGTCAAACGCTTGTCATTATGCTCGGTGGTGGAGACAAATCCACTCAGCAATCTGACATTCTGAAGGCCATTGCACAGACAAAATTATTGGAGGATTGACGCATGTCTAAAAAAGTCAAAGTATCCGAACTTGCCGAGTTTGATGCAGCTGAATATCTCAACAGCGAGGAGGACATTGCGGCTTACCTCACCACGGTCATTGAAGAAAATGACTCCTCTCTACTGGCCGCAGCTCTTGGCGATATTGCGCGTGCAAGGGGTATGACGCAAGTTGCGAAAGATTCTGGAATTACTCGAGAAGCTCTTTACAAAGCCCTGCGCCCAGGCAGTGAGCCCAGATTTGAAACAGTGAGCCGAGTTTGTGCCGCGTTAGGAGTGAAACTTGTTGCGCAGCCAAGCCAAGTGAACGCTTAATGATTTGTGTCAATGATCTCTATGGGTAAGAGATCTTTCACAATTCTTCCACACTCACTTGTAAAGCCATTCCGGGGCGATTGAGAAGGCAACAAGCTCCTCACTTGGTTGCCTCGCCCCCCTCCACAATCACGTTCTCCACAATTCCACCGCCATTGCGACGGTGTGAAGCCGCGGCGGTGTATTCGGGCGACTGAAAGCACGCCACTGCAGCTTCCATGGTGGGGAACTCCAACACCACAAAACGCTGGAAGGTTTCAGGCCCTTCCATGATTTGGTATTTGCCCCCACGCGCCAGTACCTTGGCGTTGTACTTGGCGATGATGCCAGGCACCTGGTCGGTGTAGCGCTTGTAGGCCACCGGGTCGTTGATGATGCAGCGCGAAATCCAGTAAGCCGCCATGAAATACTCCTGTGTAGAACTTGTTGCCGCGGGGCGCCACGAGTTGGCGGCGGTTGTGGTGGTCGCGATGGCCCACTACTTCGCGTGGGCGCCTTCATCGGTGTAGGCTGGCACGCGCCCCATGCGCACCGCTTCCTCCCAGGCGAAATTCAACTCCACCTTGATGCCATTGATGGGCTCGCGCATGAACAGTTGATACAGGTGGGAGTTGTGCGCCTTGCGCTCACTGAACTCCACCCCGCGTCGTGTGAGTCGCTCGACAAATTCGGCCATGCCATCGCAATTGAGGCACAGGTGATCAATCCGTCCTGAACCCAGGGCGCCTGCTGCCGAGTAATCCATCCCGGCCTGATCCGACGGTGTTTTGAGATACGTGTCCTGGTGTGTGGAGTGGCGTGCCTTGCCGATGTGAATCACATCCTGTTCACCGATGTAAAGCCAGTACACCGGAAAGCCAAAATCAGGATGATCGCCGCTGCGAAAACCCAGGTTGTCACAAAACCAGTCGCGCGTTCCCTCGGGGTCATGCGTCAGGATGAGCACATGCTCAAGAAATCTCAGGCCCATATCGTGTCCTTGGTGTCGGGTCATTAAACCTAAACCTCCAAGTATGCAACCCGACCTGGCCAGTCTGATCAGGGCTTTCACCAATCGGAGGGTGTCCTGTCGTGCACCAAGCGGTGGGCAGTCGCACACGCGATTCACCGCCAGCAACTGATCGAACAGAATGGCGCACATCACTGGAGGCTTTCCGCATGAAACAGACTGTTGGTCTTGTGGGATTGGGCATCATGGGTGGCGCCTATGCGCGCAACCTCCTGAGCAAAGGGTTTGAGGTTGTGGGCTTTGACGTGGATGCCGATCGGCGTCGGGCGCTGGAGGCGCTGGGCCTGAGGGCTGCCACATCGCCTTGTGATGTGGCCCGCCAGTGCGACTGTGTCGTGACGTCTTTGCCCTCGCCGGCGGCATTTCATGCGGTCATGACCGGGCCCAACGGTTTGGTGGAGGCGGGAGGTGATGTGGTGGTGGCGGACACGTCCACGTTGGCCCTGACCGACAAGGAGCAAGCGCACCAGGCGCTGGCGGCGGCGGGGGTGACTCTGCTGGATTGCCCGGTCAGCGGCACCGGTGCTCAAGCGGCCAAGGCCGATCTGGTGTTTTTTGCCAGCGGCGAGAAAGCAGCCTACGAGCGCTTGCGTCCTGCCTTGCTGGCCATGGGGCGTGTGGCCCACCACCTGGGCGCATTTGGCAATGGCAGTCGGATGAAGTACGTGGCCAATTTGCTGGTGGCCATTCACAACGTGTCCACTGCTGAGGCCATGGCCTTTGGCATGAAGGCGGGCATAGCCCCAGAAACGATTTACGACGTGCTGTGCGGCAGCGCCGCCACCTCGCGCATCCTCGAGGTTCGGGGTCCGATGATGGTGCGAAACAGTTATGACGACAACGTCTCGGCCACGTTCCTGACCATGGCCAAGGATTTGTCAGTGATCGGCCAGTATGCGCAAAGCATTGACTGCCCTACGCCCTTGTTCTCGCTGGCCTCCAACATACATGCGGCTGCTGTGGCCCAGGGGATGGAAATGTCGGACACCGCGGCTGTGTGCGCCGTGATGGAGCGACTGGCCGGTGTGGATCGCAGCCAGGTGCCACCACCGTCGCACAGCTGACGCAGCTGCCAGACCCCATCGAAGAGCTTCGCGACCCTAAAGTGGGTCGTTACGCCGGCGGCTCTGAGGCATTTCAACGCTACTTGCAGGATCGCCGATTAGCCGACAGAATGCGCAACAAACAACAGGAGCCTGTGATGCAGCGTCGCACCTTGGTCAGTGCCGTGGCCGCCTTGGGGATAGCCCCGCGGGTGTGGGGTCAGAAATACCCCGCCGGACCTTCCACCGTGGTGTTGCCGTTGCAGGCCGGCAGCGCCTCGGATGTGGCGGTACGGCACATGGCTGAGCGTTTGTCGCAGAAATTCGGGCAGGGCTTTGCGGTGGAGAACGTCGCAGCTGCTGCCGGCTTGGTGGGACTCGATCGACTCAGCCGCGCACGAACGGATGGCTCGGTGGTGGCGGCGCTCAACAACAGCATCATGACCATCCTGCCGCACCTGCAGGCGCGCAACATGAAGGTCGATACGCTCAAGGACTTTGTGCCCTTGGCGGGCATCGCCAATATTCCCACTTTTTTTGCCGTGCCCGCGGCCTCGCCCATTCAAACGATCGCCGATCTGGTCCAGCGCGCTCGCAACCCAGCAAACCGGGTGACTTACGCCTCCGGCGGGGTGGGCAGCCCACAACACCTGGCCAGTGAAATGTTCAAGGCCTTTGCCGGGGTGGATCTGACCCACATCCCCTTTCGTGGTGCCAGTCAGGCCACGCTGGCAGTGGCCAGCGGCGAGGTGGACCTGATGTCCATGGCGCTGTCGTTGGCACAACCCTTTTTGCAGGACGGCAAGGTGCGCTTGATTGGCTATTGCGGGCCGCAACGCCATGCTCAGTTTCGCGACATTCCCACCTTGCAGGAGCAAGGCGTGAAGGGGTATGACTACTCCTCCTGGATAGGCCTGTTTTTTCACAAGGATGTGCCGGCTGAGGTGGGGGCCGTGCTGGCGCGCGAAGCGCAGGCCATTGGCGAGGACCGCGAATTTCAGGTGCAGCTCATACGTTCGGGGCTGGAACCCTGGGCCAAGTCGGCGCAGGAGTTGGGGCGGATTGTTCGAGAGGACTTTGTGCGCTGGAAGAGCATCATCGAGCAAGCCAAGATACAGGCTTGAGCATGACCCAGCCGTTGCGTGTGGCGGGGTACCAAGGCCCTGCCTCCATTCTGAGTGCATCCCTGTCCTTGCTATGTGAGCAGTTGCAGCAGCACGCGGTTGAATTCGGGCCCCTGGAGTGGACGCCCAACGTCACGAGTACGGGCGAATCGGCCGCGAGTCTCTTTGCCTCTGTGGAGGCCGGCGAGCGTCAGCTGTGCTACATGGCATCAGGCTATCTGTCCGCTCGCGTCACAGCGCTGCAAGTGCTGGACCTGCCGTTTTCGGTGACGGACCGCGCGCATGCCTTGACTCTGTTGGACGGACACGCGGGCGAACTGCTACGCCAGTCCGTCGAGCAGGACAGTGGCTACAAGGTGCTGGGTTTTTGGGACAACGGGTTTCGTCATCTGAGCAATTCACAACGGCCGCTACGCCATCCGGACGACGTGCAAGGGATGCGTGTGCGAACGCTCGACAGTGCGCTTTACCGCGACAGTTTGAATGCCATGGGATTTCAAGCGATCACCAGTGATGTCAAGGAGCTGGTGCAGTGGGTGCAGACCGGCCATGTGCAGGCCCAGGAAAACCCGCTCACCAACTACCTGGGGTTTGAGTTGTGGCAGCATCATCCGCATGTGAGCCTGAGTGGCCACTTTTGGGGTGTGCTGATGCTGTTGTGCCCGATGCGCTGGTACGAGGGGCTGTCCGACGTGGCGCGGGATCAACTCGATGGGGCTGCCGCGGTGGCCACTCGTCTGCAGCGCGAATTGGCTGCTCGAGAAGACGACCGGGCGCTCACTCGGTTGTCGCGGCTAGGGGTGCACGTGTTATTGCAGAAAGACATAGATTTGGCAGCGTTTCGCGACCGTGTGAGGCCGATTCGGCAGCGGATAGAAGGTCAATTGCCGCCGGCATTGATTGCGGCTTATCTGCGGGGATGAGTTGGCATTTGCAACATTTTCGCAATTCGCACCGACCAGAAAATCAATCCAATCTTAGGCTGGGTAAATTCACAGCTAACTAAACGCTATCGAGGGCGAATGTTAAGGACGAAGCAAAGTTGCAGTGATCAGACCGAAGATTCATGCGCGCGTATATAAATCGCATCACCCCATCCCTCGTGTGTCATGACGGTTTTCACCCGGAAGAAATGATGTGCGAGCAAGAATGCGTCTATCTCTTCTACCAAAGGAATGTTCTTGTAGAGTTCGCGCTGATTGACCTCCAAGTAAATCGCCTTTACAGATGCTTGATGCAGGTAGTTGCCCATCCCCTTCAAAATTGCCAACTCGGCGCCTTGTGTGTCGATATTGATGAATTCAAAATCTGAAAAGATAAGAGGTGATGTACTTGAATTCAAGAGCGTATCCAAGCGGTGTGCCCTTATTTCACGCTCTTCCGCAACGGTGATATTTGGGTACAGTTTGGCGTGATCCTCCAAGTCAAAAAAAGACGAACTCTGTAGGTTGTTGGTGATTTTGAAATTCAAAGTGGTGTCACTGTCCCACAATGCTGCCCCAACGATTTGCTGCCGCATCTGAAACTGGGTCAAGTGGGTTTGCAGAGCGGGAGCCAAGGCCTCGTTTGCTTCGAACCAGATAATTTGCTCTGCGCCGTTTTGGTTGTACGCAACTGCTTCTTCGCCCAAGTGCGCCCCAATGTGCAGAATTTTTTTTGGTACTGCGTTATGGCAGGCGCGAACCAAATCCACGCAAATTTTGTAATCTATGAGCATAGAGTTATTTTTCGGATGAGGCTCAAGTTTTGTACATGCCGTACAGCACAGGCGTACTCCACGGGTCGAAAGACACTAAATGGCCTTGCTGGCTTTGTCGCCAAAATATTCGAGCGCGCTGATTCATCAACGCTGACAACATCGAAAAAGAACTATTCGAGGCTACCATCATCCGGGCGCTGGCCAAGGCGGCCAGATCAAGCATCATGTGGTCCACTTCATGGGAGTTTTCGGGTGCCAGCAAGTCCTGACTGGTGATGATTTGCCAGTCGTTGGCCGAAAAAAAATGCTTGCAGTACGCAGGGTCGTCGGTTGCGACATAGATAACTGGGTTCAAGATGTGATCGCGCGTGAACAGCGCCTGGAGTTGGGTCACCACTTGATCCAACTGCAATGTGTAGAACAGTTCATTGTTGTAAGCGAGGTAGTCACCTCGACGAACATGGATGCCGACGAGAAAACTGTCCTCGAACGATTGCCGAATTTTCTGTTGGTGTCGCCAGATGGCTTGCTGAAATGAATTCAGACTCTGTTCCATAGGCGCGAGGTAACTCTCAAAGATTTTCAGGTACTCTGGTTCCAAGGCCATCGATCCCGTGTCATATTGAAAGAATCCGTCAACGGCCAACACGGTTCCTGGGTGTGCGCGAAAGTGCTGATCTATTTTCATGAGATCCGTCTCGGGCGACTCGCTCCTGTCGATCGAGAGTTGCATCGAAGAGGGTATCTCTTCGCGTGGAAGCATGGCAATGGCGTGGGTGTGGTTTGGCAGGTTGAACATGACCCAAGGCAGATCGGTGGTGGGACGTTCGGGGTGACCTATGATCACCTGGTAATCCCGCTTTTTTTTCAGATAAGTGGCAAACCAGAACTGGAATGCAGCATTGGCGAACCGCCCGTTGGGGAAATTTGAGAACCAGACAATGTTTCGGTCAGGTTGAGTGGTCATGGTGTGATACCCGTGTTTCCGAGATGTTTGCAACAGCGTTCATGACATGCCATTTACCGGTCGGGGTTCCATGTGGGTAGCTCATTTGGTGATGAATCGGCTCGATGTGCACGCGGCGATGATTGTGGCGAGTTGTCTTGACTCATCGTCACAGACTTCTCGATCAATAGCCTGGATAGCCGGGCGAGTTTGCTCGATATCACGGTCTATCCACATCAATTTCCTGAAGGTGTTCCAAGTCAGATCGGTATAGGCTGTGTCAAGGGTTTGAATCTGAGAGGATTCGGCCCAGTCGGAGACCGTTGTGACAAATGGAAACATCACATACCCTTTAATTTTTCCCTCCCAAATCAGCTGCCTCAGAAACAAGTCATAGGGGATGTCCAATGGTGTCGCGGTTTCAAGATATGTGTAGATCTTTTCGATAGATGGTGGGTTCAGTAGGTATGCCGTGGCACCGGCGAACGGCAGGGTGGATAAGTCCAGAAGCTGTGCGAAGCAGGGGCTGGCCAGGTTGCGACGTAGCAAAAAAAGGTCGATCATTGTTTTGGGATCAACAACAGCAACATCGGTAAACAGGATGTCCCACCCTACGTCGTCTGACTTTGTGTTTAGGAAATGGTCTATTTGGGTGAATGTGTTCACACCAAACCGGGCATCGTCCTCCAAAATAAGGGGCGGCTCATCGGTGCCGATCTGATCGCCGATCAGTCGCCGGTGGCTCATGAAGCAGGCTTTCTCGCTTTCGCGTAATCTTCCCACCACCTTGTATTGCTGGACATAGGTGACGTTTACAGCAGGAAACCGGTTGAGATGCCAGCCGGGGGTTCTGTGCGCGGCGAAACAGGCTTCGAGTGACTGCCGCCTCTCGCTTGCCTGCTCAAGGTTTATGAAGTGACACTCCACCCTGTCTCTCCAGCGTCTGCACGACACCCGTTATGTACTGATTGATCGAAGGCGTAGACGTTCGATGGCCTGTCGGCTTCGCAAGGTCATCTCCACCGTCACGCCGCCAGAGGGACGGCTATCGCGAGTTCCATCCCCGCTTGTGCAGGTCTGGCGTGACAGTCTGGTAGCTTTCGCAAATCGGCCTCAAGGGTAGCCAATTCGTTTTGCCATGACCCCGGGACGTTTTGCCTAATCAGGCGCATGGACTCATACCATGGCGTGTCCGTTCGCTTCATTCTCCATCGCCAATCAGTTGAATACGGGATCAATGTCCAAGTCGGACGACCCAATGCAGCACTTAAGTGAGCCACACTGGTGTCAACCGTAACGACCAGATCCATGAGTTGGCACAAAGCAGAGGTGTCTTCAAAGTCTTGCAACTCTGAGGTGAACTCCTGTACTCGATTTGAGTGTTGCAGGGTTTCCATATCGTTGGCGCGGATTTGATTTTGCAGACAGATGTAATCAAAGCCTTCTGGCAGTGCTGGTAACAACTCTTCAAGCGGCATCGATCGATTGCGATCGTTTTGGTGGGCTGGATTGCCACTCCACACCAGACCAATTCGAGGCCGGGTCTTGGCGCCCAGGCGTCGCTTCCACTCGGCGCATTTCATCTCGGCGGCACTCAGATAAGGGCCCGCCGATGCAATGGTGGATTCATCACAACGAAGCGCAGCGGCTAGACTCATCAGCGGCGCATGTAGGTCAAAGGCGGGAAGGGGTTCACCCGCGCCAATGATTTGTATTTGAGGAAGGCAGCGTGCGAGCAGTTGCTTGAGCGCCGGCTGAACCTCCAGTGAAACTTGCGCCCCAAGTTTGACCAACCTGGGAAGAAACCGCGCAAATTGCAGGGTATCGCCCAGCCCCTGTTCCGCATACACCAGGATGTGCTGGCCTTGCAGAGCCTGATTACCCGTCCACCTGGGTTGGGAATACTCGCGCAATTGAAGCTTTAAAAGCTTGTGTTGCCAACGTGCTTCGTAGGCTGGCCAGCCACGCTCAAAATCGCCTTGCAACAACAGGCAAATGGCACGATGCCACAGGGCCAGAGAATTCTGCGGATCAAGACTCAGCGCTTTCTGGTAGCACACCATGGCTTCGTCAAGCCGATTCAAGTCATGTAGCAGCAAGCCCTGATAGGAGTAGGAGTCGATGTGCTGCGGATCCAACTGTTGCACGCGCTCAAAGGCCTGGAGAGCCAACTCGTAGCGATACAATTTTGCAAGTGTTGCCCCTAGGTTGCTCCATGCGGTTACCAGCGTGGAATCGAGGTCGATGGCGGCTTGCAGGCTTTCGAGAGAGTCCTCGAACCGGTTCAACTCGAACAGGACGGCCCCCATGTTGGAATAGGCCTCGGCTTTGTCGGGATTTTGCTGGATCACCCGTGCATACAAGCCCAGCGCCGCTTCATGGCGACCCATTTCCTGTGACATGACTCCCAGCGACATCAAGGCGTTCGGGTGATTGGGGTCCAGCCCCAGGGCCGTTTCAAGATCATTCAGAGCAGAGTCCAGTTGCTGAAGCTCCTTGTGGCAGTTAGCGCGGTTTTGATACAGGTCCGCGTTGGTCATGCCCAATGCGATGGCTTGATCAAGCGCAGCAATAGCTGCCGCAGGGTCTTGCATTTGGGCTAGCAGCAACCCCTTGCTGGCCCATAAACTGGCGGACTTCGGTTGTAACTTCAGTGCTGCATCCATGCTGGTCAGGGCTACATCGCGTTGTTCTTGTTGTAACTCGATCAGAGCCCGATGGTAGTGCGCCATGGACAGGGTGGGATCAATATCCAGGGCAATGCGACAGCAGCCCAGGGCCGCGTCAACATGACCCAG
>JACCEE010883746.1_pt1 | contig 16636 bp, 14 predicted proteins | sample 7449931 | NCBI WGS metagenome assembly JACCEE01 (sample SAMN15323457, study PRJNA562643) | freshwater metagenome | isolation source: river surface water | place: USA:Blue River Watershed | collected 2017-08-19 | reverse complement strand
GCTTGCACGACTTGATTTTGAAGTCCCCGACACGCAGACTTTCACTTGCCTGAACCTTGCATACCAAGCAGGACGCGCGGGCGGAACCGCACCAGCGTGGCTGAGCGCGGCAAACGAAGTTGCAGTGTAGGCGTTTCTGAACGGTCAAATTATGTGGTCAAGGATCCCTGAAGTGATTGATGCAACGATGCAGCAACACGACGGTCTTGTGCCAACAATTGTTGAGGACATTTTGCATGCTGATGCATTAGCGCGACGATTTGCGCTGCAAGTGTTGTCTGCATGAGCAACGTCTATCGCAAATTTCGCGGGCAAATGGCTGCCGGTGGAGACACTCAGGATCTAGCTGAAGAGTCGAGCGGCAAAAACGGAGCGCTCTCGTTAGCGCTGCTTGCAGTGTTTTTTGTTTGGTTGGGTATGAACAACCCGTGGATGTTGGTCTTCGTTATTGGACTCATCGTTTCGATCTTTCTTCACGAGTTTGGTCATTACTGGACTGCACGCAAAACGGGCATGAAGGTGACGCAGTTTTACATGGGATTCGGTCCGCGCCTATGGAGCAGGAAGCGTGGCGAACTTGAATACGGTGTTCGCGCTATTCCACTTGGTGCTTTTGTTCGCATCATTGGCATGAGCAACTTGGACGATTGCGATCCTGCAGACGAAGACCGTTCATATCGCTCGAAGTCGTATCCGCGTCGATTGCTTGTCATCACTGCTGGTTCGCTCATGCATATGGTCATCGCCTTGACATTGTTTATCGGTGTGTATGCGGCTGCTGGTCGGTTGGGTGAAACGGGGAGTGTGCGCATTGTGTACGCGCCTGTCAGTGGTTCTCCTGCAGCAGAAATCGGCCTGCGTGAAGGTGACGTGATTTCGGCAATCGATGGGCAGACATTGAAGTCGCGGGAAGATCTCGTTACCGCAATCACCAGCAATGCACCGGGCGATGTGATTGCGATTGACATTGAGCGTGATGGAGTGAAGCAATCTTTTGAAGCAACTTTGGCAGCCAACCCGACCGACGCAACGCGTGGCTATTTGGGTGTTGGCACCGAGTCAATGGACTACATCAAACAGTCGGTGCCGAGTGCATTCGTGTATGCGGTACGAGACGGCGCGCAAGCAATTATTGGTTCGGTAAAGGCGCTTCCGCAGATATTCAATCCAGCAAATGCCATTAACAGTCTTCGTGACTCTGTGGCAGATCCGGCAACGCGACCAAGCACGATTGTCGGAGCAAGTCAGGTTGGCGGTGAGGCAGGTGAGCGCGACGGCCTGAAGGGTGTGCTCATGATGCTCGCGTATGTCAACGTGTTTGTTGGTGTCTTCAACATGTTTCCTTCGTTGCCATTTGACGGAGGTCACGCTGCAGTTGCAACCTACGAGAGACTGCGCAGCCGAAACGGCGTGCGATATCGGGCCGATTTCGGCAAGATGATTCCGCTTGCAACAGCTGTTGTTGTGCTGTTGATTGTGATTACTTTTGCTGGTTTGTATCTAGACATCACACAACCCTTCGGGTAGTGGCACACTGGTAACCATGAGTTTTGAGCGCCGCCAGACGAAGCAGATTCATGTAGGCAAGGTGGCGGTTGGTGGTGGAGCGCCGATCAGCGTCCAATCCATGACCACTACGAAAACTTCAGACGTTGAAGGCACCCTTCAGCAGATCTATGCGCTGGCTGCCGCTGGCTGCGACATTGTTCGCTGCACATGTAACGAAATTGAAGCCGCGGAAGGACTCGCACAAATCGTTCCACGTTCGCCGGTGCCGATCATCGCCGACATTCATCATCAATACAAGATGGCGCTTGCAGCACTTGAGGCTGGCGTTCACGGTTTGCGATTGAACCCTGGAAACATTCGCAAACCAGAACACATCAAAGCAGTGGCAATGGAAGCGCGTGATCGCAATGTGCCAATTCGTATTGGTGTCAACGGCGGCTCACTTGACCCTGCGTTGTATGAAAAGCATGGCGGATTAACAGCCGAAGCAATGGTCGAGTCTGCATTGCAAGAAATTGCCTATTTCCAAGAGGTTGATTTCGATCTCATCAAGATTTCGGTAAAGGCTTCAAACGTGCCACTAATGGTTGAGGCGTATCGCCAACTCAGCGCAGTTACCAATTATCCGTTGCACTTAGGCGTTACCGAAGCGGGTCCACTTCCAAACGGACTCATCAAAGCAACTGCAGGAATTGCGACTCTGTTGCTTGAGGGAATTGGTGACACCATTCGCTACAGCCTCACTGCAGATCCTGTGGAAGAAGCGCGTGCTGGTCGACAGTTGCTTGAGTCGCTCGGTTTGCGTGAGCGTAAGAACGTTGACCTCATTGCATGTCCAAGTTGCGGTCGCGCAGAGATCGACGTCATCGAAGTAGCCAATCGCGCGATGCGCGCATTTGAAGACAAGAAGATTCCACTGCAGATTGCGGTAATGGGTTGCGTAGTGAACGGCCCGGGAGAAGCGCGCGAAGCCGACTTGGGTATTGCCGCAGGAAATAAACGTGGCCACTTGTTTGTAAAGGGTCGCAACGTTGCAGTTGTTCCAGAGTCTGAAATGGTGGAAGCACTAGTTGATTGGGCAACGTATATTCACGAACACGGTGTTGATGCCGCAATTGCTCGCGTAGACACCACAATTGCCGAGCGCGAAGCCGCTAAAGACCGCAACGCATTGCTCGAAGAAAAAGGCGACGACGCCAATCATTCGACTGAAAAGATTGTGGAAATTCGCAAAACAATTTCCGGGAACTAAGTTTTTAGTGGGTTCCCCACGTGCGAAACACGGTTGCGTTGCCACTGAGCATTATTGATTCGCCATTTCGCATTACCGCTGCTTGACCAGCCTGCAGCGAAGTCGCATTGCCCGAAGTGCAAACCAAAATCTCAGCGTCATGTGTTGCGCGCAATTCATGTGTTCCCGAAACATCAATGCGCTGAGTGCCAAAGCGAGACGTAGTTACGGGGTATTGCCATACACCGTGGCTTACAGGTTCGGCTTCAATCAACGGTGATGCAATGGCGTTCATAGTGGCAACATGGAGAAACTCGTCAATATTCACGTTTTTCTGAGTAAACGCAGCGCGCACCACGTTGTCGGAAGAGGCCATCACTTCGAATCCGGTTCCACCTAAATATGCGTGCACGTTGCCAGCACCGAGGTACAACGCTTGACCAGGTTGCAATTTCACGTGATGCATGAGCAGTGCAACGAGGATTCCGCCATTGCCTGGATACATCGTGGCCAAACGACCGGCCCATGCAGGCATGTGTAGTGGTAGTTGATGGGGGCCGGTGGTGAGAGCCCAGCGAACGCATTCAGCAAGTCCATCGTCTGCAAGATGCTTACCTAGTTCGGTCCATCCAAAGCGATTGCACAGTTCAAGGTTTTCGCTGTCGCTACGAAAACCACAGATTGCTTCAAATGCCGACATGGCAATGAGTAGCTCGGGTTTAGCGGAAGCATCTCGATAGATGCGCAGAGGAGAGTCAAGCGAAATTCCAATTTCATTTTCTTGCTGGTATCCAGACTGCGCTTGTTCATCGGTTGGGTGCGTTTGCAGTGACAATGGTTTTGCTGCCGCAATGATCTTCACAAGAAACGACAACTCGCCGGCATAACTCGAGAGCGGTTGATTGCCGGTTTCGGTTTTCACGAGCGATGGGCCTGATCGATGGGTTCCAAACCACAACTCTGCCCATGGTTTTGCATCGGGTTCTACGCCGAGAAACTCGGGAATCGTTTGTTGATCGCCCCAGTCGTAATGCTGAACTACTCCACGGAGGAGTTGCATGGCGTTTACTTCCCGCGAGCCTGCGCGACCAACTGTGGGCCGACTTGCGAAATTGGGGTTTCAATTGCAGTGCCAGCAAAACGGTCACGTACTTCAAGTGTTCCGTTGGCGACGCCCCGACCTGCAACCACAATGTTTGGAACTCCAATGAGTTCTGCATCTTTAAACTTCACGCCAGGAGAAATACCCTGACGGTCATCGAGCAACACCTTGAGGCCCGCGGATTCAAGTTCGGCAACGAGCGATTCGGCAGTAGCAGTAATGGTTGCATCGTCTTTGCCGGCAATCACAATGTGCACGTCGAACGGTGAGACCTCAAGCGGCCAGCGCAAACCGTTGTCGTCGTGCATTGCTTCTGCGATGGCTGCAACAGCACGGGAAACGCCAATGCCGTAGCTGCCCATGGTGACGGTTTGCTGTTTGCCATTTTTGTCGAGCACCTGTAGCCCAAGTGCCTCTGCATACTTCGGTCCAAGTTGAAATACATGGCCAATTTCGATGCCGCGCTTAATGGTGAGTGCAGATCGACATGATGGGCAGGTGTCGTCGTCGCGAATTTCTGCAACATCGAGTGTTCCATCAGCAGTGAAATCGCGACCATTCACCAAGTTCATGACGTGCTTGCCACGGCTGTCTGCACCGGTGATCCATGCGCTACCCACAGCCACGCGCGGATCGAGCATGTAGCGAATGCCCGAAGCGTTGTTCGTTCCAAGAACTCCCGGTCCGATGTAGCCCTTCACTAGCGCAGTGTTGGCTGAGAAGTGTGTTTCGTCGAATGCTTCAACTTCGGCAGGAGACACTTGTGCTTCAAGTCGCTTTAGGTCTACTTCGCGATCACCGGGAACACCAATTGCTAATGCTTCAAGTCGGCCATCAGGGTGGCGCAAATTAACGACAACGTTTTTCAACGTGTCGGCAGCTGTCCATTGACGACCGCTGAGTTGCAAGTCTTCGCGAGCGTTAAACAGATCGACAAGAGTTTGAATCGTTGGAGTGTCTGGAGTGTCAACTACTTTCGCTGCAGCCACTGACGAGGCATCAATTGCATCAGCAACTCCTACACGCACTGCTTCAGTGTTTGCGGAGTAGTTGCAAGCGGTGCATTGGACAAATGTGTCTTCGCCAATGTCGCATGGAAACAGAAATTCTTCGGAAGCAGAACCGCCCATTGCACCAGACATTGCCGACACGATGGCAAATGGCAAACCAAGACGTTCAAAAATTCGAATGTAAGCATTGCGGTGCGCGTCGTAACTGCGTTGCAAACCTTCTTGGTCAAGGTCAAAGGAGTATGAGTCCTTCATAGAAAACTCGCGACCACGCAACAAGCCGCCGCGAGGACGGGCCTCGTCACGGAACTTGTTTTGAATTTGGTACAACCACACCGGTAAGTCTTTGTAACTGGAGTACAAATCCTTGACGAGCAAGGTGAACATTTCTTCATGTGTTGGTCCAAGCAGGAAATCAACTTTGCGTCGGTCCTGCAAACGAAACAGGTTGTCGCCGTAATCGGTCCAGCGACCCGTCACTTCATATGGTTCCTTTGGCAACATTGCCGGGAAGTTCACTTCCTGAGCGCCAATGGCATCCATCTCTTCGCGAATAACGCGGGCCACATTTTGAAATACCCGATAGCCAAGTGGCAGCCAGGTGTACCCACCAGGTGCCGCGCGACGGATGTATCCCGCCCGAACCAGGAGGCGATGGCTCGGTACTTCTGCGTCGGCTGGATTGTCCCGCAGAGTGCGTACGAACAGGGTTGAGAGGCGTTGAACCACGTGCGAACCTTAGTTTACGGGGCTATAATTTTCGATGTCCTTTGAAAGTCAGTGACTGGAAGGCGTGGGTTTCGACCCACGCCCTTTGTTTTTTCTAAGGACGGTTTAGGCAGCGGTTTTGCCAACCTTGATGGAAATCGGGGGAGCAAAACCCTTGAGAGTAGGGAGAGGAGGTTGAACATGTCGGTTACCCGTGGAAGCGCTCAGTCGAGCCCTGTTATCGATCGTGTCACAGCACTCATCAGCCCCATCGTGTCCGACCTCGGTCTTGACTTGTACGACATTGAGTATTCGGGTGGAATCCTGCGCGTTGTTGTTGACACGCTGCCAGGTGGCCCAGAAGGTGTCAGCCTCGACAACATCTCACTGATCACGCGCTTAGTTTCGCGCGAGTTTGATCACAGCGATCCAATTCCTGGTCGCTACACGCTCGAAGTGTCGAGCCCTGGTCTAGAGCGCACGTTGCGCGAGCCGCGTCACTTCCATCGCGAAGTCGGCAAAGTTATTGCCGTGAAGTTGGAGTCGCCACTGAATGGCGAGCGCCGTGTGCAAGGCGATCTCATCGCTGCAAACGAAGAAGGAATCACTGTGCGTTTGGCCGACAAGGAAATGACGGAAGTCAACATTCCGTTTTCCATCATCGACCGCGCAAAAACAGTTTTCAATTGGGGCCCGGCACCAAAGCCTGGCTCAAAGAAATCAACCGGTTTAACGAAATCGAATGAAGACGGAGGCAATGCATCATGAGCAATCTTGATATGACAGAAGCAATTCGCATGCTCGCCGGAGATCGTGGCATCTCCGTCGACTCGCTGTTGCAAGTGTTGGTAGAGGCACTGGCTACGGCGTACAAGAAGCGTCCTGGCGCAGCAGAAGAAGTCATCGTGGGTATTAACCCAGAAAACATGGACATCACGTTCACGGCATACGACGTGGACGACGACGGCAACTGGATTAACGAGCGCGACGACACGCCAAACAAGGCTGACCTCGGTCGCATCGCTGCGCAAACATTCCGTCAAGTCATGAGCCAGCGCATCCGCGAAGTTGAGCGCGATCGCAAGTTCGAAGAGTACGCAAACCGCGAAGGCGACATTGTGTCCGGCATCGTGCAAAAGACCGACACCAAGTACACCTTGCTCGACCTTGGCCGCGTAGAAGCATTGTTGCCACAAGCCGAGCAAGTGCAAGGCGAAGTGCGCGAACCAAATGCACGTCTCAAGGCATACATCGTGGAAGTTCGCAAGACTCCAAAGGGCCCGCAAATCGTGGTCAGCCGTACCCACCCAGGTTTGATCAAGCGCTTGTTCGAGCTTGAAGTACCAGAAATCGCCGATGGCGTTGTTGAAATTAAGGCTTGCTCGCGCGAACCAGGTCAACGCACCAAGATCGCCGTGTGGTCAAACGATCACAACGTTGACCCAGTGGGTGCATGCGTTGGTGCTCGTGGCGGACGCGTACGCATGGTGGTTACCGAATTGCGTGGCGAAAAAGTTGACATCATTCCATTCAGCGAAGATGTTCGCGACTTCATTGCAAAAGCAATGTCGCCTGCAAAGGTCACCGAAGTTCGTTTGAGTCCAGACGGCACACAAGCTGACGTCATCGTTCCTGACTTCCAGTTGTCACTTGCAATCGGCAAGATGGGCGTGAACGCAAACTTGGCTGCACGTCTTACCGGCGTACGTCTCGACGTGAAGAGCGAAACACAAGCAGCAGAAGAAGGCGGCGGTTCATACGTTCCAACTTCAACTGATGCGGCAGCACCAGCAGCCGATTATGCAGAAGGTGAGTGGGTCACAAACCCAGACACCGGCGCAATGGAATGGCATGCAGCAGATGGTTCAGTCGTAAGCCAAGAACAATGGGCAACTGACACGGGTTCAACTTCAACAAACGAAACTGAGGCGTAGTACTTGGCAAAGATTCTTCGCGTTCATGAGCTCGCTAAAGAGCTCGGCATGACAAATCAAGAGACTCTTGATTTGTGTGGCAAGTTAGGTGTTGGCGTTAAGACGCAATCATCAACCATCATTGAGCAACAAGCCGACCGCGTTCGCGCTCGTGCCGAACGCGATGGGTTGAAGCGCGATGTTCAACCTGAAGAGCCAAAGCCGGTGAAGAAGGCCGCGAAGAAGGCTGCACCAAAAAAGGTTGCAGAAGATGGAAGTGAAGAAAAACCAGTAAAGAAAGTGGCGAAAAAAGCAGTTGCGAAGAAGGCACCTGCAAAGAAAGCTGCTGCAAAGAAAACTGGAGCAGCAGAAGAAGTTGTTGCTGAAACTGCAGTTGAATCGACGCCAGCACCAATTGCTGACTCGCATGCAGCGCCAATAACTTCTGCTCGACCAGTTACGAGTTCTGCACCAATTACTTCTGCGCGACCTGTTACCAAGGCTGCACCTGCTGTTGCTCCAACGCCTGCACCAGCTCCTGCGCAGCAAAGTGATGCTGCTCCACAAGCTCCTGCGGCCGATGCTGCTCCTGCGGCAACGACAGCTCCAGCACCTTCGGCTCCTCGTCCGCCGCAGCCACCGCGTTTAGGTCCAAGTGGTCGTCCAATTCCGCCACCTCCAGGTAGCGGTCGTCCAATTCCTCCTCCTCCTGGTCGCCCAGGCGGAGCACCTGGCGCCGGCCGTCCACCTATGGGTGGTCGTCCAGCTGGCCCAGGTGCTGGTGCTCGCACCGGTCGTATTCCTGCAAGTGCACTTGGTCGCGGTCCTGTAGGTACTGGTGGACCAATGCGTCCATCTGGCCCTGGCACGCGCGGACCTGGTGGTCCTGGTGCAGGTCGTCCTGGTGGTCCGGGTGCTGGTCGTCCAGGCGGCGGACCAGGTCGTCCTGGTGGTCCGGGTGCTGGTCGTCCAGGTGGCGGTTTCGGTGGTCCTGGTGGTCCAGGTGGTGGCCGCCCAGGTGGTGGACCTGGTGGTCCTGGCGGTGGTCGTCCCGGCGGCGGTCCTGGCGGTCGCGGTAACGGACAACGCCGTTCGCCGAAGAAGAAGTCACGTGCTCGTCGTCGTCAAGACTTCGATGAAATGTTGCCACAGGCAACCACGTCGTATTCGCAAAGTAATGCTCCAGTTCCAGAGGGCATTGTCATTATCGAACGTGGTTCTTCGGCGCAAGAGTTTGCACCAAAGTTGAACCGCACGTCAGCAGACGTCGTTCGTTACCTCATGGAGCACGGCGAAATGGTTACTGCAACCATGACGCTTGCCGATGAGCAAATGGAATTGTTTGCACTTGAAGTTGGTGCAGAAATTTTGTTAGTCGATCCGGGCCAGCAGGAAGAAATGGAACTGCAAGCGCTGTTCGACGACTCCGATGACGACACTCCAGAGCTTCAGCAGCCACGTTCGCCAATCATCACGGTGATGGGTCACGTTGACCACGGTAAAACCACATTGCTCGACCGCATTCGTTCGGCAAACGTTGTCTCTGGTGAAGCTGGTGGAATCACTCAGCACATTGGTGCGTATCAGGTTGAAAAAGATGGCAAGTCAATCACGTTCATTGACACACCGGGTCACGCTGCGTTCACCAAAATGCGCGCACGTGGTGCTCAAGTCACCGACATCGTTGTGTTGATGGTTGCTGCAGACGACGGTGTGATGCCACAAACCATTGAAGCAATTAGCCACGCTCGCGCGGCCGAAGTTCCAATCGTTGTTGCCATTAACAAGATCGACAAAGACAACGCCGATGTTCCTCGCGTTATGGCGCAGTTGGCCGAAAACGAACTCACACCTGAAGCTTGGGGTGGCGAAACCATCGTTGTGGAAATGGCTGCACAAAGCGGTCTTGGTGTAGACGACTTGCTCGAGCAACTCAGTGTTGTTTCAGAAGTTGGCGAACTCACAGCAAACCCAACGGGCCGCGCAAAGGGCATTGTGCTCGAAGCTCAGCTCGACATTGGTCGCGGTCCTGTAGCCACCATTTTGGTGGACAAGGGAACCCTCAAGGTTGGCGATCCAATCGTTGCCGGTGCAGCATGGGGCAAAGTTCGTGCACTCATTAACGACAAGGGTCAGCAAATTAAAGAAGCTGGTCCGTCAACTCCAGTGCAGGTACTTGGACTCAGCGCAGTTCCTGGAGCCGGCGACGAGTTCCGCGCGGCACCAAATGAAAAAACCGCTCGTACGGTGGCCGAGTCACGCGAACAGCGTTACCGCACGTTGAACCAGCGTGGCGATGCGCGCGTTCAGCGTGGTGTGAAGTTGGAAGACATCTTCACTCAAATTCAGGCCGGCGAGGTCGCAACATTGAACGTCATCATCAAGGCAGACGTTCATGGTTCACTCGAAGCCGTAACGGAAAGCTTGCGCAAGCTCGAGCGCGATGAAGTTCGTGCAGCGTTTGTGCACCGCGCTGTTGGTGCAATTACTGAAAACGACATTGCACTTGCCGCTGCAACAAACGCCACATTGATTGGTTTCAATGTGCGTCCAGACCGCAAGGTTCGCGACTTGGCCGAAGCTGAAGGCGTAGAAATTCGTACCTACGAAATCATCTACAAGCTCATCGAAGACATCGAGAAGGCCATGAAGGGCATGCTCGCGCCAGAGTTCGAAGAAGTGGTCACTGGCGAAGCAGAAGTGCGCGAAGTGTTCAAGTCTCCAAAGGTTGGCGCTATCGCCGGTTGCGTGGTTCGCACTGGTGTAATCACTCGTGGTTCGAAGGTTCGCTTCTTGCGCGATGGAACCATCATTTGGAAGGGCGCAATTCAATCGTTGCGTCGTTTCAAAGATGACGTTCGTGAAGTTCGTGAAGGTTTTGAATGTGGTCTCAGCTTGTCAGACTTCCAAGACTTGAAGCAGGGCGACCTCATCGAAACATACGAGTTGCGCGAACTGGCACGCGACTAACACAACCTGCACGACTAAGGTCTAGGCATGGCCGCAGATCTTGATTTCTATTTCGATCCAGTTTGTCCTTGGGCATGGATCACGTCGCGTTGGGTGACCAATGTTCAGCAACTTCGCAATTACGAAGTGTCGTGGAAGTTCATCAGTTTGCGAATGGTGAACGCCGAGCGCGGTTATGCGGGCCATGAGGCTTACGAGAAAATCCACAATGCGGGGCTTTCTGCTTTGCGTGTTGCCAGTGCGGCTCGCGCGCAGGGCGGAAACGCGAGTGTTGCCGCTGTGTACACGGCTTTGGGAAATGCGATCCATGTTGGTGGTCGTCGCGAAGAACTGGTGAATGACCCAAAGTCATTCTTGTTGTCAATCGTTGCTGATGCCGGATTGCCTGCAGAAGTGGCAGCTGCATTCGAAGACTCGACACACGACGAAGTCATTCGTTTTGAAACCGAGGCTGCACTCAGCAAAACAGGAAAAGACGTGGGCACACCGATTCTTACGTTCAATCCAAAGTCGGGCAATGAGGCCAGCCTGTTTGGGCCAGTGATCTCTCAGGCGCCGAAGGGCGATGAGGCAATGAAATTGTGGGATGCAGTGCAAACCATCGCCGAATCTGGTGTTGCCGAAATCAAGCGTTCACTTCGTGCCGCACCGCAGTTTGACTAGAGGTCAAGATGAAAGTTGTCTATACCGAAGCGCATCTAGGTCATAATCCGCAGGAAGAAATTGCGGAGTCTGGGTCGCACTCACCGCACGAACACACCGCTCGCGCGGAAAACATTCGCGAGGTGTTGCAGGCCGATAAGTCCATGCAATTTCTTGCACCAACGCAATGGGGCGTTGACCCGATTAACGCCGTTCATAACCCTGGCTTGAACAACTTCCTGAATACCGCATGGGTCGATTATCAGCGCGATGTTCGACCAAGCAGGGAAGTGGTTCCAGATTTTTTCTATCGCCCGTCTATGCGGGAAGCCATGTCGCAACTGGAAGAACCGACCGCAACAAATGCTCGCCTTGGTTGGTGGTGTTTCGAGACCACGACACCAATTACACAGGGTTCGTACGATGCGGCACGTGGTGCGGTAGACACCGCGCTCACAGCAACGCAATTGGTGCTCAGCGGGGACAAGTTTTCGTACGGGTTGTGTCGTCCACCGGGTCATCACGCCACAACCGATTTGTACGGCGGGTATTGCTTCTTCAATAACGCTGCTGTTGCGGCTCACTACGTGGCTTCAACCACAGGCGCAAAAGTAACCGTGCTCGATGTGGACTATCACCATGGCAATGGCACGCAGCAAATCTTTTACGGACGTGACGATGTTCAGTATGTGTCGTTGCATGGCGACCCACGTCGCGCATATCCATACATCACGGGATTCGCAGATGAATTGGGTGAAGGCAAGGGCCGCGGAGCTACAACAAACATTCCACTCGCTGCAAAAACAGATGACGACATGTTTCTTGATGCGCTTGACAAGTCTTGTGAAGCAATTGAGGCATTCGGTCCTTCGCTGCTTATCGTTTCGTTGGGTCTCGACACCTATGTCACCGATCCAATTTGCGACCTGGCAGTAACGCGCGACGGGTTTGCCCGCAGTGGTGCTCGCGTGCGTGGACTGAATCTGCCAACTGTGGTGCTACAAGAAGGCGGTTACGACTTGGCGAACCTTGGCCTTAACGTACAGGCGTGGCTGCACGGGCTTGAGTCATAACGACTGAAGTCTGTTCAGTAGTTCCTGCGGCGAGCCATTGCACTGCTCCAATTCATCGGCATCAAGAACCAGGTGAATACCTAACTGATTTCTGCCAAGAACAATCGGGTACTTTCCATTCGCTGCTTGCGTTACCTCTGCTGGAGCATCGTTGATGTGAAATGTGGTGAACGGAATAGGTAGTGCAGACTCGCATTCTTGCCACTCCGATCGTTTTGTAAACAGTCCGTGCGTAATGTCGCAGAGCGAGCAATGACGCAGGCCTAAACGGGCGCCAATCCAGTAAGAAACCTCACCCAACACTGTCGATTCGGCGTTATACACCCCGATGAATTCGGAGAATTGACTTGAAGATTCGGTCATGGTTTGCACCGGTCACTGCAATAACGAACTTGCTCCCAGTCTTTCGCCCATTTCTTCCGCCACTCAAACGGGCGGTTGCAGGTTGCACATGTCTTTGGGGCGAAACCGTTCTTGGTCTGGGCAACGCGACTCATATCTGTGCAGAGTAATTCATGGTCAAGCCCATTGCTTTACGCTGAAGCAATGAGTTTGCCGACAATTTGGGTCTTCGGCGACCAACTGAATCGTGGAATTGGCGCATTGGCTGGTGCATCTCCGACAACGCATCGGGTTCTGTTTATCGAATCAACTTCGAAAATTGCTTCACGCAAGTGGCATGTTCAACGCGCGCATTTCATTGTGGCTTCTATGCGCAAGTTTGCCAACGAATTGCGCGCTGAAGGATTTCATGTTGACTACCGCTTCGCCAATTCAATGCGCGACGGGTATGACTCACACGTTCTTGAATTTCAACCTGACGAAGTGATTGCTACCGAGCCGAACAGTTATGGTGCTCGCCGGCTGGTCGAAGCGCTTGGGGCTCGAATCGTTCCGTCAAACCAATTTCTTTGTCACCCCGATCAGTATCAAGCATTTCTTGGAACTCGAAAGTCAATCAAGATGGAGGACTTCTATCGCTGGCAGCGCAAGCGTCTGCATGTGTTGATGGTTGGCGATGAACCGGCGGGTGGTCGATGGAACTTTGACGAAGAGAATCGCCAGCCACCACCAAAAACCGGGCACGATCGCTGGCCGGAACCACAGCGGTATGAGTTGGATGAAGTTGACCGGGGAGTGCTTGAGTCGGTGCAGAAGCATTGCTTCGGCAAGTTGCCTGAAGGGCAGTGGGCAACCACGCGCGATGGCGCGCTTGCTCGTTTACGTTTCTTTATTGATCGCGTGTTGCCAATGTTTGGTGAACATGAAGATGCCATGCTGAAATCCAACTGGCACCTCGCGCATTCTTTGCTGTCGCCGTATCTCAATGTTGGTCTGCTGCTGCCTGGCGAAGTAGTGAGTGCTGCAGAAACTGCATTCCAAGAAGGAAAAGTTCCGATGAATTCGGCAGAGGGGTTCATTCGCCAGATCATCGGCTGGCGTGAATACATCTGGAACTGTTACTGGCAGTGGATGCCTGAATACGCACAGATGAATTCACTCGGTGCAGGCAAAGATCTTCCACCAATGTTTACTGACCCTGAAAAAACTTCAATGGCGTGCATGAAGTCGGTGCTCACTGGAGTTAATGAGCGTTCATACTCTCACCACATTGAACGCCTCATGGTGCTCGGCAACTTTGCGCTCATTGCAGGCATTAATCCTCAGCAGTTCACACGCTGGATGTGGAACAGCTACATCGATGCAGCCGAATGGGTCATGGTTCCGAACGTTATTGGGATGTCGCAATATGCAGACGGGGGAATGCTTGCCACGAAGCCTTATGCCAGTGGTGGCGCGTACATCGATCGAATGAGTGATCACTGCAAGGGCTGTGTATATGACCGGAAGAAGCGAACGGGAGACGATGCGTGTCCGTTCACCGTGCTGTATTGGGATTTCTTCTTGCGCCATCAAGATCGGTTTGTGAAAAACCCACGTGTTGCTCGCCAAGTTCGTGCAGCCCAACAGCTGCAGGACAGCGAAGAACTACAAGTTGTTGCGGTGAAGATGTTGAAAAAGTTGGATACAGGAACGATCTAAATCGACTTGAGGTCGTGAATCACTTGAGTCCAGCGCGCAGGGTCGCTTGAATACGGTGCATAGAAGCTCAACCGGTCAATCACATCGCCATATCGCTTGTTCAGCTCTGGCGCAATTTGTTCAGGTGATCCGACAACTGCGAACGTGTTCAGAATTTCATCGGTAATGAGATTTCCCATTTCTTCCCACTTGCCAACTTTGGAAAGCGAATTCAATTGCCCTTGCAGTTCGCCCCAGCCATGCAGTTCAAGAACCCCGCTATACGCAGGAGTGCTTCCATAGAACGCAATTTGCTGACGAGTTCCAGATGCTGCGGTGTTCATTTCTTCATTGTTGGAACCTGTGACGACAAAACTTGGGCCGACTATTTCAAAATCATCCATCGTCTTGCCGGCTTTTGCGCGACCTCTGGCTAAAGCGGGAAGCGTCACTTCGCGTAGGTAGCGCTCGGTGGTAAAGCCATGGCAGATGAACCCGTCGCACACTTCGCCAGCAACCTCGGTCATCAGTTCGCCAACGCCTGCAAGAAAGATCTTTGGAACCCCAAAGTTTCCTAGGTCGCGTTTATCGGGAGTGAAGAACGGGGTCATCAGGGTGTGGGTGTAAAACTCACCACGAAATTGCAGCGGTTCGCCGGTGAGCCACGTTCCCCAAATAGCCCGTATCGCTTGAATCATTTCGCGCATGCGCGGAGCAGGGTGGCTCCATTCCATGCTGAATCGCTTGGTGATGTGGGGCTTGATCTGGCTGCCGAGCCCCAAGATGAATCTGCCTTGGGAGTACGACTGCAAGTCCCAGCCAATGTTTGCCAAGGTCATGGGGTTGCGTGCGAAGGCAACTGCAATGGACGTGCCTATTTCAAGATTCGACGTGTGCTCTGCTGCTAGTAACAAGGGGAAAAATGGATCGTGTGCGGTTTCCGCGGTCCATCCACCTGAATAACCAGCAGACTCAAGTGCTTGGGCAGACGATGCGGCGTTCGTCAGATTGCTGGAGATGCCTCCATCGAGTTTCATGCTTTTTCTCGACGCAAATGCAATAACTGCAGGCCATCCAAGTTTATTGCGGCCATTGAATTGGGTAGCTCTGCGCACTTACGCCAGTCATGTTCAATTCCTTTTGCTGCATCAAGTAGCAGTGGCAAATACTTATCACGGATGACATCTTTTGTCACTTCCGAAGTGTGTACGCCAATACCAATCGCTGCAACTACAGAGAGTTCTTCAGAACGAATAGGGGCAGCAATTGCGTGCACGCCGTATTGCAGGTCTTCGTCGCTTTCGGCCCAGCCATTTGCCCGCACGCGCTCAAGTCGCGGACGCAATTGTTCAGCTGTGAAATTGGTGCGTGGGTAATACATTGACATTGTCGGTGTACTGAGAACGTCAGGTAGCTCAGAATCGGGAATTGCTGCAAGGAGCACTCGACCCAATGCAGTACTTGCGGAAGGTAGTCGCGCACCAACAGTCACGCCAACGCTGACAATTTTTGGTACCTCTACGCGACCTGTGTACACGATGTCACTGCCGTCAAGCTCTGCAAGCGAGACAGTCTGATCAACTTGTTTAGAGAGCAATTCCATATGCGGTTTTGCTACCCCGTAGAGACCTAGAGCGGAAATGTATGCCATGCCTAGGTCCACCACTTTTGGGGTGAGTGAATACATATTGTCCTGGCTGCGCACGTAACCAAGTTCTTCCAATGTGAGCAATAATCGAAGAACAGTTGGTCGAGCAAGCAGTGTTCGTTCTGAAATTTGTGAGATGGTCTGCTTCATGTGCAGTCGATCAAAAGATCGAATGACTTCAAGTCCTCGCGCAAGTGCTTCTACGAAATCTTTCTTCGAACTTTCTTGCATACAGTTCCCCCGAATCAATGCTGCGTGTCCAATCGTAGTTTGGCAAACAGGGGGTAGACCTAGTCCGCTTGGTTGTCCCGCAGAAATTGCTCAAGTTCGGCAGCAAGTTCGTCACCACTTGGCAACGGCCCACCACCGAATCCCGAAGTTGGTATGCCATTGTCGCTATGCGTGGTGTCGAAGGCAGTTTCTAATTGGGCAAGCATTGCTAAGTGTTCACTATTGCCTCGAACTAATTCGTCCAGACGTTCGCGTTGAGCACCAGCCTGCTGAAGCAGTCCCTCACCGTTTATAGAGATACCTCCGGTGTCACAAACCGCTGCAATGAGTGCGGCTGCTGCTGCTGGGTAACTCATGGAAGCCACATAGTGAGGTACCTGCGCCCATAGGCCAACGGATTGAATTCCGGCATTGAACATTGCTTGCTCGAGCACGGCCTCCATGCCTGCGGGCACATCTACCGAACTTTTAATGAATGGAAGAAGCGATGATAAGTGCGCATCTGGAGAAGTGCACGAAATCTTCACGGCACGTGTGTGCGGTGTGGCAATTGGGTAGGCGCCCATGCCCAACATGC
>JACCEE011208483.1_pt1 | contig 16638 bp, 12 predicted proteins | sample 7449931 | NCBI WGS metagenome assembly JACCEE01 (sample SAMN15323457, study PRJNA562643) | freshwater metagenome | isolation source: river surface water | place: USA:Blue River Watershed | collected 2017-08-19 | reverse complement strand
GAATGGCATTCTCTCCACGCTGAGTATTCAATCAAATTAGAAGCTGGGGATTGTGTGTACGAAAGAGAATGGTCAGCGTGGAAGAATGACAGAAGTGGTTTCCAAAACTTGGAGAGTGGGTATGATAATCTATACCTTACCAAGCGAAGGAAACCCTTTTTATATGAGAGTCACGAATTTGGAAAAGCTGAAGATGTGCGAAGACCACGTTCTGCGAGGAAAGTCGTTATCGCAAGTCAGCAAAAATAGTTATAGTATTTATGCTAGTTGGGTACCCAATCTCTCCAACCAAAGGAAACCAGGTCAATAGGACAAACGGTGGTCTTTTATAACATTATTGGCAAAAAGAAAAGCGCCCCTGGCTGGGGCGCCTCTGAACCCCTTATTCGATGGCAATCTTCTTCTTGGGCTCTTCTTTTCGTTCTATCGTTTTTGGGACGGTCAATGTCAAGATGCCATTATCAAGTTTGGCTTTGATCTCTTTTTGGGTAACTTCATCGCCGATATAGAATCAACGACTCGAATTATTGTTTTTTCGTCGTTTTCCCTTGCACCAGGGTAACGTCAATGACTTTGTTTATGCGTTCGGTTCCGCCGTTTTCAAGCTGCTTGAACATCGTCTCGATGACTAACGTCGCCATATTGCTCATGTCGGCGTCGATCGTGGTCAAACGGAACGGATAGTTAATTTGACGTTGCAAGTTATCATATCCGACCACGGAAACTTCCTGGGGAATCTTTATTTTCCGTTCCATCAGATGGTTGACGACCTCAAATGCAATCAGGTCGTTAAAACAGAAGATGCCGTTGAGGTTTCCATCATCGGCAAGCGCTTTATCGAGCATGGATTTAGTGCTTTCGTTATCGTTATTGAAATATATGTTGGAGGTAAAGCCGCGTTCGGCTAAAGCCGCGGCAAAACCACGGTACCGATATTGGTTAATCGGCAATGTCTCAAACGCTCCGATATAGGCGAAATGGCGGCAACCCGATTCAACTAAATGCTGGCCAGCCAAGTATCCGCCATGGAAATCGTTAGACGAAACGGAATCGATGTCGAGTTCGGCGCCTTCGCGGCCCAAAATAATGACCGGAATATTATGGCGTTTGAATAAGGCGATGGCTTCTTGCGTCGGGACGAGATAGGTAACGACGCCTGATAGGTTAAACGCCGATATCTCGAGCGCCGTATCTAAACATAAGCGGCTGTCTTTGTTGAATTCGTTAAACATCATTGAACGGTAATTATGCTCGCGAATGTGCGTTTCGATCATGCCGGAAACGATGGAATAAAACGGGTTTTTGAAATTGTCGTGGACGATGGCGATGACCGGGAAATGACCGTTTCGCAGCGATTGGGCATGCGGATTGGAAATATAGCCCATTTCCAAAGCGATGGCGCGCACTTTCTCCTGTGTCGCTTTGGAAATGTTCGAGCAACCTTTTAACGCGCGGGATACTGATGTCATCGTAATTCCTGCCCGCGCGGCAATGTCTTTAAGACGTGCTCGACCCGAATTGTCCATTTGTTTTTTCTCCATAGTTATAAGTGTATCAAATAAAGAAGGGTCCAGTCTAACCATTCCAATCGAAACAATCGGACTGGACCTTATTCTTCTTTTGATGATTTAAGCAGTTAGGCTGGTAATGTTTCGAAAATACCCTCGGCGGTGACGTAGTATTGTTCGCCGGCATTGTTCGGCCAATGCATCGGGATAACCCAGTAAGCATCTTCGTTTCCGCCATTGGCGGCGCCGCCAGTAATTAAGTCGCCATTAGTTTTCCAAGCGAAACCGACGCGTTGCGAGGCTCCTTCTGGGAAGTAGGCGCCCGGAATGAATAGTTCGGCCACGGAGACGAAGTTAGCCGTTCCTTCAGAAGCGGTGGTCACGATAATGCCCGTGCCGCCAGCTTTGGCGCCGTTAGCGGCGATATACCACTGCGTGCCACCATTGGTGAACACTTCAAAGTTCGTGTTTTCCCACCAATTGCCGGCGTCAGTAATGGAAACGTCGTGATGGGCGACCGCGGCTAGATATAAACCTTCCGAGGTCCACATGGCATAGAATGTAACATCTTTATGGGAGGTCGCCAGCGTGCCAACGAGTTGCGCCTTGTTGGTCGTGTAAGCGGCATAAGTCGCCCAATCGGTCAAATCGCCATCCATCGTCAGTAATGTCGGGAGAATGTTGACTTGGTCATCGAGGAAAATACCATTGTAGGTAACGTAGGTCTGGTCAGCGTTATTGACCCAAGTTCCCGCGGGAACCCAGTAGGAGTCATAACCGCCGCCAGCAGCTTCGCCACCGGTAATTTGATCGCCATCGGTCTTCCAAGCGAAACCGACGCGGATTTGTCCGGCCACAACAGCATTCGCGGGTAACTTCGCCGTCGGTACGAACACTTCGGCGATTGATTCATAATTGGCTTCGCCACTATATTCGGTCGTGACGATAATGCCGGTCGAATTTTCATGGAGGAATGTCGAATTGGCTGAAGCCCAGAATTGGGCATCGCCACCTTTGACGAAGAATTCGAAGTTGGTGTTCTGCCACCAAGCATCGGGATCATCGTCGATGAGGATGTCGTGGAAGGCATGGGCCATCACATACAGACCTTCGGATGTGAGCGCACCGAAGAAGGTAACGCTCTTATGGTCGGTGTCTTCGGTTACGCCCGTAAGATTGAGCGGACGTTCATAGGCGCGGATGTCCATCCAATCTTCGATGGCGCCGTCGATTACGATGTCTTCAGCTAAGTCATACACTTTCTCGGTGAAGGTGAAATCGCTGAAAGCGAGCGTATTGGAAACTAAAGTTCCCTCGGGTTGACTGGCGACGATGGTGAGTGAAGCGTTTTCAGTTTCTTCGAAGTGCCACTCGATTTCATTGTCGCCACGCGTGAAGGAAACGGCCTCGCCGTTAACTAGTCCGTCAAAAGCCACGCCGGCATTAACCGTAAATGTCGTCGTATAACGTTTGCCAGTCTCGGCCCCCGAATTCTCAAGGAAGAATTTCATGTCGTTGTGGGCGCCGCCAGTGACCGTATAGCGGATCGTGCTGACGCCGTCTTTCTCATAAGCGGAGTTGACAGTGACCGTGGTCGTGTTGTTGCCGTAGAAAACGACTCCCGGATGGGCGACGGCTTCGGCGTCAAAGCCACGGCTTAATGGTGTCCCCAAGTCTTCGCTCGATGAGGGCGTGCTACTCGGAGTTTCGCTCGATGTGGTCGTCGAGGTCGAGGTGCTGCTTTCGGAAATCGAACTCGAGACGAGTGAGGATCCGCAGCCGGCCAGGAAACCAACACCAAGTAAGGCGACCAGTAATTTTGATGTAATGTTTTTCATTATTGCTCCTTTCATCAAAATATTAAAGCTTTGTATATTTACGTAATGAACCCGAAGCCGAGAATTACGGGCTCGCTACGCCAATAACCTATTTCGGCGATATCAAATCATTGATGGCCTTTATTTCTTCAACCGGAACCTTTGGTTTTCGGTCGTAAGTCAGAAGACCATTGACTTCATACTCGACATCCGTCAACTGGGTATAACAATACCCGGCGAGAACTTGGCTGTCTTTGATGTCATGAATCAGGCGGCGGTATTCATCGAGCAGCTCGTGACCCGATCGCACGCTCGTATATCCCCAGCCATCATCGGCGACGACATAACTGATGCCGCCGAATTCGGTCAGTAAGATCGGTTCGCCCTGATATGCGTAACCTTCGGCATAAAGCGGGCGATCCGCCGGCCGTGACGCCAAGACATCGGTTTTCGTCGCTAATTCTTTTTTAAACTGCAATTGCTTCTCAAGCTCGTCTTTTTTGCCATGCCGGTAATGATGGACGGCGCAAATGTCGGTTTTCACCATTTCCCATCCGTCGTTGCCGATGATCAGCCGCGTCCTGTCTTTTGAGCGAATGAAATCATATAAAGCAATCGCATGCCGCTGCTGCTCTTGATCGGTCCTGATTTCAGGCACGCCCCATGATTCGTTTAACGGGACCCAGGCGATGATCGATGGGTGATTGTAGTCGCGTGGTAGTATTTGCGCCCATTCATTCAAATCACGCCAGGCGCTTAAAGAAGAGAACATGACGGCGCTGGCCATTTCGCCCCAAACGAGATAGCCGATTTTATCGGCATAATAAGCGAAATACGGGTCTTCGCATTTTTGATGCTTGCGGGCGCCGTTGAAACCCATGGCTTTCGATAATTGAATATCTTTTCTTAAATCTTCGACGCTTGGCGGGGTCAAGAGGCCGTCCGGCCAATATCCTTGGTCAAGCACCATCTTGGGGTAATATGGCTCATTATTCAGATAGATGCGCCCATTTTTGGCTTCGACTTTGCGCATTCCGAAATAAGTGGTCACTTCGTCAGAGCCATATGTCAATTTGACGTCGAACAAATATGGGTTTTCGGGGCTCCATGCCTTTTTATAAATTTCATCGGCCGTTACGACAGGCAGCAAAACACTTAAGTGATTCGAAGATACCCTGTGATCGGTTTTGGAAATCAAAATGCCGTGATCCTGTATTTCGATTCCAAGCGTCTTTCCGGCATCGGACACCGTAACTTCCATTTGAATGCGACCAGAATCTAAATGCGGCGTCATTCGAATCAATTTGATGTATTCCAACGCCACTTCTTCAATCCAGACGCTTTGGTAAATTCCCGTCGTCCGCGTGTACCAAATCGATTCCGATTGCTCTTTCCAATATTGTTTACCGCGCGGGAGGAAAAGATCGGTTGATGGGTCGTTGACATAAACGACGAGTTGGTGTTCGCCCTCGTCCTTGATGAATGATGTTATCTCAAACGAGAATGGCGCTTGGCCACCGATGTGCTCTCCTATCCATTCGCCATCGACATAGACGCGGCATTGATAGTCGACGGCTTGGAAATGCAATAAGTAGCGTTTATGGCGATCGTAGGGCTTGACGCTAAACTGGCGGTGGTACCAGACATTGTCGTGGAATGACGTGTCATTAATGCCGCTGAGTTTCGTTTGGAACGCAAACGGCACTTCGATCTTCAGCGGGAAATCAGGATGCTTGTGCCATTCTTTTTGATGTCCGACGTTGTCGTCGTCAAACGCAAAATTCCAGGCTCCGTTAAGGGGCCACCAGGTGTTTCTGATAATGTCGGGACGCGGATATTCGTTTCGTTTCATAACCATATTATTTGATACCGGTCCGCGAGATGCCTTCGATAATCTTGTCCTGGACGAACATGTAGACGATCAGTACCGGGACGATCGATAGGATGGCAGCGGCCATTACTTCCCCATAGTTATAATTGTTTGATCCTTGCATCGTCGCCAAGCCCGTTTGCAAGGTGTAGAAATCCGGATCGCGGACGACGGCGGCCGTAATCGAAGGCCAGAGGTAATCATTCCAAGTTCCCATGAAGGCAAATAGTCCGGCGACCATGAGCGCCGATTTGCCGAGCGGAAGCACAATTCGTAAATAAACGCCGAAATGGCCTAAGCCGTCGATTTTGGCGCTTTCGATAATCTCTACGGGTATGTTTAGGAAAAATTGACGAATGATAAATAACCCGAAGACCCCGCCTAATCCCGGCAGGATCAGCGCCAGATATGAAGCGAAACCGCTATCAAGCCAGCCAAAGTTGATGACCATCGAGAAGAGCGGAATCAGGTTGACGACCGCGGGAATCATCATCGTCGCCAAGAGCATTCCAAATACCAAATTACGATATTTCCATTTCATGACCCCGAAGGCGTAGCCGGCCATCGAAGCGATGAATAAATAAAGAATCGTGTGCACGAATGAGACGAAGGCCGAATTTCGGAGCCAATTGAAGATCGGATACACATCGGTATGGGCGAAAAGAGCGATGTAATTATCGAACGTCGGATTGTGCGGAATAATGTTGATGACATCGGTGGTTATTTCCGTCGTTGACTTAAATGACGTTCCCAGCGCCCACAGTAACGGCAATATCCAGACAATCGCTAAAGTAAATAGGAGCCAAAAGGCAACGCGTTTTCTTCTTTGACGAACCGCTTTGATAGCCATATTCAGTTCCTCGCCTGCCGCCGGCTGTACACTTGTTGAATCAAGCTGACGGCGATAATAAGAATGCCGAGCAATAAAGCCATCGCGGCGGCCAAACCCGGCTGGGCATTGCTGCCCGTCAGGAGTCCGCGGATGACCATCATAATGACTGTCGTCGTCCGTTCGGGTCCGCCGCCGGTTAAGATATGCGGCTGCCCGTAAATATTGAACGAGGCGATGACCGTCGTGATCGTGCAAATGAACATTTGATTTCTGATACTTGGCAACGAAATATGCCATAACACTTTGAAATAATTGCAGCCATCGAGTTCCGCCGCTTCATAAAGCGTCTTGTCGACTTCCTTCAATCCGGCGCCGAAAATGACGGTGTTCGTGCCAATCGTCCACCAAATTGTGGTGGCGATAATGGCGACCCAGGCCCCCGGCTGCGAATTCAACCAAGAGGTATCGCCCAAGCCAATCAAACTTAAAAGTCCGTTGATAAAACCGGCATTCGTATCGAATTGCCATTTGAAGATGATGCATACCGCCGAAACCGATAGTACCGTCGGCATAAAGAAGATGACGCGGAACACTTTATAGAACCGCGGTTCCATATCGAGTAACACAGCGACGATAAGCGGCAAGATAACCAATAACGGCACCGAGAATACAACAAATAAGACGGTATTTTTCAGTCCGTTCCAAAAATACTCTTTGAATATTTGGACCTCTCCGAGGCCGAACAGGGCTTTCTGGTAGTTTTCGAAACCGACGAAAGTCGAGGCGCTCGGCTCAAACAAATTCCATCGGAAGAAGCTGATGTAAATGCCATAAAAGAATGGATAGATGAAGAATGTGAAAAACAAGGCGATATACGGGCCCAGGAAAATAAGTAAAGGCCAATGACGCTTGAGCGCCTTTAGGAAGCGGGACGGTTTTTTAACGTTGATTTCGGGCGTGTTCATCGCCGATTCCTCCCTTGTTTCGTTACGATTGTTTCGCTTCAGCCACTAATTGGACGCCTTCGGCGGCCGCCGCGTTAAGTAATGTCATCGCGTCATAGGTTGAAGTTGCTAAAGCCGTCGACACCCGTGAGAACACCGGGGCGAATGCTTCATAATAATAGGGTGAGGTGGCATTGAGCCGGAAATGGTCGACATCGCCATAGTTGGCGTGATGTTCCAACGCTAAATATTCGTCGGTTGCCCGGGCGATGTTACTGGCCGGGACATGGCCGCCGCGATCCGCCCATAGCGAGGCGTTTTCGGTCACGTATTTGGCAAAGACAAGCGCCGCTTGCTGCTTGATGGCGTCATTACGGCCGTCGGGCAACACGAAACAGTGCGACCGCGAGGCGATATCGTCGGCATATGCCGTTTCATAATTCGTGGTGAACATCTTGGATAACGTGGTGACGCCGAAATTGACGCCGGATTCGATGACGCTGTTAAGCATCCAGTCGCCATTAATATGGAACATGGCCTTGCCTTGATTAAATAACATCAAGTCGCTGTCGACAGACACGTTAGTGGGCGAGACATGATAGGTATGAATAAGGTCAGTCACCATTTGCAATGCGGTGGCCCCTTCAGCCGTATTGTAAGCCGGATTGTCTTCCGCATCGATTTCAAGACCGCCGTTTTGGTATAAGGCGGTTGTAAAGATATATTCTGATGGCCAAGCGGTCGCTAATGGCAAGCCCCAGCCTCCCGTCGAATTGTTCGGCATCGCTTGGGCGGCGGCAATCAGTTCTCCGCGGTTGGTGGGTACATCTAAGCTGCGGGCTGACAATAAATCTTTGTTGTAATAGAGGACGATCGTGTGGATATCAAGCGGAATTCCGTATAGCGAGTCCTCGAAATACATCGAGTCATAAACGGATTCGATGTAGTCGCTTTGCTGAATGTCGATATCGGCCGTATCGATGACGTTTTGTAACGGCACGATGAGATTTTTATTGGCGAAACTGGCGATTTTATACGAGTGGACAAGCGCGATGTCAAACGCCCGTTTCATCGGAATCGTTAACAGGAGCGATTCATAGTATTCGGTTTCTGACATGAACGTTTCCGTTACGTTGATGCGCCCTTCGTATTCTTCGTTGAAGCGACTGACGAGTTGGCGCATGGCGATGCCGTCCGCCCCGGTGATGGGGTTGCCGTACGTGATCGCGACATTATCGAAGACGACGCTGCCGCTATCGTCAAGCGAAGACGATGAGGTTTCGGTGCCGCTGCCGCCGCAGGCGGTTAATGCCATGACGGCAAACGCCAATGAGGATAAGAGTGTCATTGTTTTCATATTTAGGCTCCTTTTATGTTGGATTATTAATAAATGGGCGATCGCTTGTGACGCTCGCGCCATAATCTTGCACGTAAGGCCATAAGTCGTTAGTCCATTGTAATTTATCAATCAATAATGAACGGCGGTTTGTCGTCCCATAATGGGCTGGTTTATCTAAATCAAACCCATGGTAGACGATCCAATAATCGCCGGCATCGTCTTGGATGACGGAGTTGTGGCCGACGCCGACGAAATCATAATTGCTGGTTAAGACAGACGTCCCTTTGCCTGAGGTGTTCGCCATTTGATTGCCGAGACGGTCGGAATAGGGGCCCATGATCGAAGAGCTGCGGCTGACGACGACGCGATAACTTGAATTATGACCATCGCAGCACGTCCCGGTCGATAAAAACAAATAATAATACGAACCGGATTTAATGATATAGGCACCTTCGTAGTTCATGATGTCCCAACGGCCGTTGTCGATGCCGGCAATCAGCGTTTTCGTGTCTTGGGCATTTTCACCGTCTTTTAGTGCTAAACCATCAGAGGTCAATTCGACGGCGTAAATACCGACGAAGCTGCCCCAGAACATATAGACGCGATTGGTATCCGTATCGACATAAACGGCCGGATCAATCGAATTGACAACGCCGATCGAGGTCGAGTCGAATAGTTTGCCGTGGTCGGTCCATGGTCCTAACGGATCGGTGGCGCTGGCCACGCCGATGCCGGGATTGGGATCGCCCCAAGTCGAAAGCGAATAATATAAGACGTATGTTTCGCCGATTCGCACAATGTCCGGGGCCCATAATCCAGCGCCTAACGCTCCCCATGTCGGCATGTTTACTTGACGGAAAACAGAACCGGCAAATTCCCAGTCAACGAGATTCGGGCTCGAAAGGATTGGAATGTATTTTACCCCGAAGTAATCGCCCCATTCGGCATTGTCCTGAGTTCCGAAAGCATAGAAAATGCCATCGTCGCCCCGGATAATCGAGGGATCGGCTAGCACAGGTTCCCAAACGGGATTGCTATATGTCGTCGGAAGCGCTTCGCTTGACGATATCTCACTACTCGAAAGAGTACTCGGGGCACAGCCGGCGAGTAATGAAACTAATGTGATAATTGTAAAGAGTGCTCGCTTCATATCCTAACCGATGATGACGATGTTAAAAGTCGTCAAGGTAATTTGAGTCACTTCGGATGAACCGAGTAATAAGGCGACTTTGCCGAGCGTGAACGTCTCGGTCGGCGTGAACGTGATTTCAAACACGTTCATCGTTGTCGTAATGTTGATATCTTGTTTGACCAAAACAGTCGCCCCGTTATTGTTGGAGGCTTCCACGGCAACCGTGGTGGCCACGGTGGCGCTGGCCTCGATGACGAGTTTATAATTCACGCCGTTAGTGAACGTCTTGCCATCTTGGGCGATTTGGGCGTGCCAATCGGTTAAGGTGGGCGTCACGATATCGAGGACAATCAGTTCGTTCGGTTTGTCTTCGTTGAAGTTGACAACGGCTCCGTTGGTGGCTTCTTTGCTCCAACCGTAATAGCCGTATTTGAAATCTCCGTTAATCGTTTGATAGGGCTGATAAGTGCGTAAGTCGATCATCGTGGCTTCGCCCGCGGTTATTTCGATGTTCTTGAAATGATCGATGGTAACGACGTTATTGCCTTGCCCGCCCAGGAGTAACGAGAATTTGGCGGCGGCGTTCGTCTGGGCGACAAACTCAATGACGAATGTCTGATACTCGGTCGTCAAATGGACTAAGTCGGTCGCTAATTTGGCATAGCTGGCGGCCGGATTCGATATTTCAATCGTCATGTTCCGTTCGGCGCTTGCCTTGGCGCGCACCGTCGTCCGGTAGACATGACTCGCGGTCAACTGGACGTTCGATTGGAATAGCTGAATGTGCCAGTTGTCGGTCGATCCGTTCGTGATATTGGCGATAACCGTGTTATTTTCGGCATCGGAGGTAAATTCGGCGACGCCGGTTCCGTTTGTCTGATTGACGTCTTTGGTCCAGCCTTGGAAGCCATTGACGAATTCGTCGTTAATTAAATTAAAAGGATTATCACGCGCGAGGACAAAGCTGATGCGGCGGTTAATATAACCGAAATTGCCTTGGCTGTCGGTGACGCGATATGACACCATCATCCCCGTTTGCGCGTTAACGCTGTTCGGCACTTCGCCGATGGCCTGAATCGAAGAGGTAATGTTCGCACCTTGATAGTCTTCGGCCGTCACTGGCGGCAAGGCATCGAAGGCGTCTTTCGTGGATACGGTGGCCGTGTCGGCGTTAGCGAATACAGGCGCTCGTCCTGCTGGCGCCATCGTCACTTCCCTGACGCGGATGTCGTCGAGGGTGATATCGATTGGGTTGGTGACTCGAGCCTCAGAATCGATTTCCAAGTTTTGACCTAAATATAGGACGGCTTTGACAAAGCCGACATCGACTGTCGGAGTGCACATGACAGAATAAGTCATCCAATCGCTTGTTAATTTGACAGCTTGATAACCAGCGACCATCATTTGATAGTTGTTGGATACGTTTTCAAAACCGGCGGAAACCGAGCGCCCGTAAGTGCTCTTGGCTTTGAAACTCATTTCATAGGTTTTTCCGCCCACGAATTGTAAACCGGTTTGATATAACTGCACAGCCCAAGCTTCGGTGCCGGCATCGGTAATCGAAATGACCGCTTCTTCGCTGATAACGGAGAAGGTACCGTTTCCGCCAGGTCGGTCGAACTTCCAGTAAGCTTTACCCAAAGAGAACGCGCCGTTTTCGACGTTAACGCCTTTGACGACTTGAATCGTCCTGAGCTCGGTCGACGTCTGCTCGCGCGAGTTCGTGGCGGAATAGGTAATCGTGTAACTTGAAACGTAATTATAGGAGAAATAGTCATCATCGACCAAAGTGACTTCGAGTTCTCCGTCAATTGGATCAGTGGCCACGACTCCTTCCAGCAGATTAAATTCGTCGCCTAATTGGACGACGGTGTCTTCGGTGCCTGTCCAAACGATGCCGCCGACTTCCGAAGAGATCGAGTCCGAATCAGATGTCGTTTGGTTGCTGCCGCACCCACTTAAAAAAGAAAAAGCGAGAATCATGGCACCAAAATATGCGATTTTTTTCATTGGCATTGCTCCTTTGGGATTTCGAAATTGAAAAATATGTGGATGTTTACACCTCTACTTTATGTGGTTGAATTTCAGAAGTCAAGCATTTAGTTTAACGATAACCTAAAGCGCTTACAATTTTGTTGTTTTTTGCCTAACGGTACACGGCAGGGCCGGTTTTGCGATTGTTTGTCGGCGTAAAACCTAATAATGATGGGAAACCGTTGGCGTCCCAAGTCAATTTATCCATCAGCAATACGCGTTTGCTTCTGTCGTCTCCGGAAAAGGCGTGATAGAGCATCCAGTCAACCCCTTCATCATCCGTGACGACGGCGTTATGGCCGGGAGCCGAAAACACCGAGTTGCCATAAACGACGTATGATCCGACGTCACCCCCCAGAAGATTACGGCCGCTGCTGTCTTCGTAAGGCCCTAAAACGGAAGCTGATCTTCCCACGCGTACGTTATAAGAATAGGAACCCGAGCAACATTGGCCATTTGATAGAAATAAATAATAATAGCCGTTCTTGCGTATGATGTAGGCGCCTTCAAATGTATTGACATCGAGAGCGCGGCTTGTCTCATAACCAGCCAAATGAATTTTATTTTGAGCCGCGGCGGCGACGTTTTCATCTTTGAAATCAAGACCATTTGAGCTCAGTTCAATCGCATAGATGCCGCGAAAACTTCCCCACACCAAATACAAGCGATCGTCGCTATCTCGAAACGCCATGGCATCGATTGAATTATTGACGCCGATTTCGCTGCTGAGAAAGAATTTGCCTAAATCCGTCCATGGTCCTTCGGGATGTGGCGCGGTGGCGATGCCAATGCCGGGATTAGTATCGTCCCAGCGCGACAAAGAATAATACATGACATATTGTCCGTTTATGTAAGCGACATCGGGCGCCCAAATACCGGCGCCATCGCTGCCCCAGGTCGGACGGGTAGGAAGCGCCTGAGCGACATATGACCAATTGACCAGATCCATCGATTTAATAATGTGGGAGCCAGTGCTGTAGGCATAGAAAAATCCATCACTATGACGGATGATCGAAGGATCGGGAAAGTTCTCGTTATAGATCGGATTTTGATATATTTCAGTCGTTAAAATGGCCGAGCTAGCGTTACTGGTGGTATCGGAAATGCTGATTGACGAAGAGGCGCAACTGCTGGTCATCATCAATGATCCGAGTGAGACGAGGATGATCGAGAAGCGATAAGAGTTCATATTATGGTTCGCTATGCCAATAGGCAGGCCCTTGCGTTAAATTATAAGACGGGGTGCCACCTTCGATATAAGGCCAGCCGTCGACGCCCCAATTCAATTTATCCATCATCAAGACGCGCCCCAGGCTTGGATTTGCTACTTTATAGGCATGGTAGAACATCCAGGTGTCGCCGGCGGCGTCAACTAATATCGAATTATGCCCCGGGCCGGCGAAATATGCCGAATGATCGAGTATAAGCGTTCCGACATCCGCGCTTAACATACTTCGTCCGTTTCTATCGATATAGGGGCCGGTCGCATACGCTGAGCGGGCGACCACGACGCGATAACTTGAGGAGTTGCCTTCGCAGCATGTGCCCGTTGACAAGAATAGGTAATAGAAGCCATTTCGATAATGGATATATGAGCCTTCATAAGTCCCGACATGCCAATCGCTTGATGTGTCGTATCCGGCCACTCGCTGCTTAGTCAGGCTGGCGGCGGCGGGTGTCCCATCTTTGAGAGCAAGCCCATCGGCGGTCAACTCGACGATATAATTGCCTCGCATCGATCCCCAAATCATGAATACTTTGCCCGTTTCGGCGATGAAGACGACCGGGTCGATGCTATTGTTGACGCCGATGTCTAACGAGCGGAATAATGGTCCTTGATCAATCCAAGGTCCGTTCGGGCGGGGTGCGGTGGCCACTCCGATTCCGGGATTCGAATCGCCCCAGGTCGAAAGCGAATAGTACATCACATATTGATCGCTGATGCGCAGTACATGCGGCGCCCATAAGCCGGCGTTAGTCGTCCCCCATTGTGGCAACGTCGTAAACGCATAGTTTTGCTTTGTCCAGGTGACCAAATCAGGCGAGCTGATTATTTGCCCGTGCGTCGCAAAGACAAAATATTGATTGGTCCGTTCGTCATAAACAATGCTTGGATCGGGAAAATCAAAATTGTAAGTCGGATTGGCATAATTTTCATGTCTTATTTCCATCGTCGGTTCGCTTGAGGTAGAAACTTCGGCCGAACTGATTTCGCTTGTGACAGAATCGGAAAAAGAGTCGCTACTGCCCATACTGGATACCTCCGAGGCGCAACCGACGACCATCCACAGCAAGGATGTCATGAATAATAGGCGTCCCCATAGGAATTGTCGTTTCATCGTTATCTCCTTGTCGATGGCTCGATTATTAGAAATGGATTCACTAGTTTATCGTTAATCTTAGTATAGAACATTTAAGGGCAATAATGCCACATCGTCTGATGATTTCGTGGTTGGTCAATAAAACGGGGCGTTCGATTGTTTATCTATTGAAAGCATAAACCAGCTTTCGCAAGGAAAGGAAACTGTCTCGATATCTCGCCGACCGAGAACCTCTTCGGAAGAATGAAAGAAGTGATGGGGCATGGGCATGAGGGAGAATTTAGAAGCCCAGATGAGTTCATCAAAGCGATGGACGAATATGTTGATTACGATAACAATCAACGAATTGTGACGAAACCAAGGACAACACCTATTTCGTATCGCAAAAGTCAGCAAAAATAGTTATCGTATTTTCGCTTGTTGGGTACCCAATCTCTCCAACAAAAGGAAACCGGGTCACAATGAATGTAGCAGGACGAGTCCGTCCTCAAAAGGACAAGAATTTCCGTCCTCTGCACATCGAATAAGATCATCCGGAAGGGTGGTCTTTTTTTATGCCCTGACGGGGATCGAACCCGTTGCCTCGTCGTATGCTTTACTATGTAAGTCCCTCGGCCAAGACAATCATGGCCGAAGCTTTATCTATATGCTACTAGCTGAGTATATAGCGGTGGTGGACAGGACGAGAAACTTTGTCTCTTTCAGGAAGAAACGATTTGTCTCTCTACATTAAGGCTTTGATCAATCCTCTAGAATGAAATAAAAAGGATAAGAATACTGAGAATAGATCACGCGATCTTCGTTCACCACGCCCCAAAATCGGACCATGATTTTCGGGGCTTTTTCTTTGGCGTAAATCCTTAATGTTTCACCGAGTTTTTTACGTACTTGATAAAGCTTTTGATAGGAAGTCAACGGCTGATCGATGATGTCAAAATCATGCATCAATTCATCTTCCATCGGCGACTCAATGAGCACTTTGCCATAGCCAAAAAAAACGGACCCGATGCGTTCGGCGTGAGCTTCGCATAACGGATGCCCATCGGGGAAGAGCCTCTTTTGAACGTCTAAGGATAAAACCGAGTCTTTTTTCAAGGAAGCCACATCCTTGCCGTATTGCATATCCATGTCTTCTTCCAATCCCTCTATGGCGTCGACATGATTGGGATCAAATGGGAACGAAAACTCGATCACATGGATTTTCTGTTCTTTGACGAGCAAAGAAACTTTTAACTTTTTCTGGTATCGGCGGATTTTCTTTGGCTTTGACGCCAACAAATGATCCAACATCCACATCGTTTTGATGGCCTTATAATAAGCGGGTTGATGGCTATCTTTGATCCTTCCCACGGCTCTGAGGTAGCGTTGATAGGTCTTTTCGGATTCATGGAAACAATACAAGGCGTCCGCTTCCAGCCGGAAGACTTCATAACCTTCGAACGCTGACAAGCTTTCGATTTTTTGAAATGAAATATCCACCCAATAGCGAAAATCATCACGGATTAAGTTTTCTAGCGCCTTTTTTCCCCGAGACACTTCGCCAAGGCTAGTTCCGATGACGATGCAGTCTTCGTGAAAGAAAGAAAGCAACTGAGGAATCAGGTGACGGTCTCTTGTGCGATAAGCGCGCGTGATTAACTCATAAAATTCTTTCATAAGTGCCTCCAAAAATGAATCAGAATCCATAGTCACTATAACCCAATTTTGCCTTCCAAAGACGATGGAAAAAGAAAAAAGTTTCAAAACGAAAGGCCCGGCAGTTGCGACCTAAGCACCGAGGTCTTACTATCTTTGTCGGAAAAAGATGTCCGATACGGTATAATTATTTTATGCTTGGAGAGCTCACATGATAGAACTAAAAAACGTATCGAAGTTTTACAGTTCCGAAGGAAACATGGCGGTTGGCATCCAAAATGTTTCATTAACCTATGACCTCGGAGAATTTGTCGCCATCACCGGTCAATCCGGAAGCGGCAAATCGACGCTTTTGTCGGTTATTTCGGGCCTGGACAGTTACGAAGAGGGCGAAATGCTCATCGATGGCAAATCCACTTCGGATTATACCCGCGAGGATTTTGACCGTTATCGCAATCAAATGGTGGGGTTTGTTTTTCAAAACTATAACCTCGTCGATTCCTATTCGGTCTTGGAAAACGTGATGTTGCCCCTTTTGGCCAAAGGGATGAAACCTCAAGAAGCCAAAAAAGACGCAACCACGATCATCGAAAAAGTTGGCCTCAAAGGTCGCATTCGTTCCAAAGCCTCAAAACTATCCGGCGGTGAAAAACAGCGTACAGTCATTGCTCGCGCCTTGGCCAGTGGGGCACCGATTATCGCCTGTGATGAACCGACGGGAAACCTAGACAGCCACACGGGAAAAGAAATTTTGGATTTGCTCGACAGCATCCGCGAAAATCGCTTGGTGCTGATCGTGACCCATGATTACGAAGCCATCAAATCCTATTGCACACGGCATACCATCCTTAAGGATGGCCATGTAGCGGACGACCGCGTGATTGCCCCTAAAGGGAAAGTCACCCCGCAAACGACCGAACCGGGACAAGCCATCAATAAAGCGAACCTTTTCCATGTCGCTTGGACCAATGTCATCCATACTCCGCGAAGAACCGTGTTGTCCTTGCTGATGGCGACGGTCACTTCGATGGCCATTTTGGCAATCATCGGTGGTTTCATTCAAACCAGCGATGACCTTCAAGATGTTTATACCGATGACATCATCTCGATTTATAAAAACCACGCCACGAACCGGATTGTCGTGTACCCCGAAGGCGATGAAACGGAAAGTGTTTCCGAGATTCTTGGCACGACCGACGCGTACGT
>JACCEE011754055.1_pt1 | contig 16661 bp, 16 predicted proteins | sample 7449931 | NCBI WGS metagenome assembly JACCEE01 (sample SAMN15323457, study PRJNA562643) | freshwater metagenome | isolation source: river surface water | place: USA:Blue River Watershed | collected 2017-08-19 | reverse complement strand
TCCCTTCTGCGGAAATACAAGGAATGGACCGCCGTGGTCACAGGATTGGAAGCTGTGGAGGAAGCCGACTTTGTGAGCAGGCTCAAAAAACGCATCGCGGAATCAGGATTGCATGACCGAATTTTCATGTTGGGTGAGGTGCCTCGTGATGAGGTTCCTCTCTGGTTTCGGCGCGTTTCTCTCTACGTGGCACCCATGAGATGGGAAGGATTCGGGCTTACGACTCTCGAAGCCATGGCGAGTGGTGCAGCTGTTGTCGCCACGCGCACTGGAGCTTCTCCCAGAATTGTCAGAGAGGGTCGGACCGGGACTTTGATCGATCCTGATGACTTGGCAGCGATGGTGGCCGCGATCGAACCTTTTTTAGCGAACCACGGAAGTTGTCTGGAGTTCGGGCGAGAGGGAGCTACGGTGGTACGCGATCACCATGACATCGAGGCAGAAGTGTCCGGCATAGGACGTGTGTATGATTCACTGTTGCATTAAAACTGATTTTTGCCACAACTCGCTTGCTCATCCCATTGCTCGATTCGCCAACGCCATGAAATGCGAAATGATTTCTCCTCCAATTACCGGGAATTTCCCGTTTCGGCAGTCTTCGTCGGCGGACTCGCCAGTTGACACGTTGTCATCGTCGGCACTTGCAGATGATGCTGAAGGCGATCCGTCCAGAAAGTTTCTGACGCAACAACCATCCATGATTCCATGATAGATCGCTCTTCAGCTGGCGTCATTCCTCCGCGGGTGAAAGCTTACGTAATCAGCCTTCCCGATGCCGTCGAGAGACGGAAAAGCGTCTGTCGCCAACTCGAAACAAGTGACGTGGAGTGGGAGATTGTGGATGCCGTGCTGGCGGCTGGAGAGGAGGTCCGTGAGATGCTGGATCATTGTCGAGATTCGGATCACTGGCACAAGCCCCTGCAATCGGGCGAGGTTGCCTGCTACTTGAGCCATCGTCAGGTGTGGCGACGGATGATAGAGGAGGGAGTGGATGAGGCCATCATTCTTGAAGACGATTTCGAACTAACGCGACCTTTGGATGAAATCGTCTCGCTTCTATCGAATTTTGCCACACATGCGGACATGATCAAGCTCTATGGGGTGCCGAAAATTTCCCGTATCGTTGAGACGGCTAAGGATCATCGGGGAACGCATGCTTTGCTCCAAGCTTTCGCAGTCACAAGTGGCACGGTGGGGCAGTGGGTGAGCGCGAAATGCGTGCCGAGATTGTTGGCGCGATCTGAGCATATCAAGCGCCCGATCGATATGGATTTGAAACATCATTGGGAATTTCCGCTTGCTGTTTTTCATCTGTCTCCGCCTGTCGTGCATGAAATCTCTTCTTCGCTCGGGGGATCGAGCATTTCACATCGTCGATCCAAAAAAACCATCAAAATGCAACTTAGGCGCTGGAAATTCAAAGTGATTTTTTACCTTCAGAGCCTCAAATCCTACTATGGCAAATCGTTATGATATTGGATCGATCGGATGAATACAACGAGCTTTGGGAAGTGCTGCGTCAAGCACAGCCATTCTGGTATTTTCCCAGCTCAGGAAACGGCGGCGACGCTCTCATTTCCCATGCGACATTCGATTTTTTTCGCCGGCACGGCTTGCGGTATCGACTTTTCTGCCCGGCGAAATACGACGGCAAAGGCACGGTGGTGATCGGTGGCGGCGGTGGTTTTGTCGATGGCTATCGGAAAATGTCCGATTTGATCGAACTCTTGTCGGATTTGGCCGAATCTGTGATCATTCTCCCATCCTCATGTCTGGGCTATGAACAGACATTGGCCAAGATGGATGATCGGTTTCATTTTTTTGCGCGGGAAAGTGTGACCGCGGAGCATGTGGCGAGGAACAGCACCGGCGCGAAGGTTTCATGGTGTCATGACATGGCGATTTCCTTTCAGGTGCCTGAGGGATTCGCCGAACAGCCGTTACCATTCGCGTTGCGAGGGCAGCCCCTCGATTATCAGCTCAAATGGTGGTTGAAGCGACGTAAGCTGGTCGAGTTGCTGCGGAGCAACCTGACTACGACATGGATGCTCCGCGGGGACCGGGAATCCAGGCACGGGGTAGAATCTCGACCCGTGGATAATTATGATGTATCGCATTTGATCAAAGGGAAAATGGATCGAGAAGACCGCGCTGCTGCTCTGGCCCAGACGTTTTGCCATGTGATTGCGATGCAAAAAAAGATTATCACCGATCGCCTTCACGTCAGCATTGCATGCGGTCTATTGGGAATTCCCTGTGAGATGCGTGCCAACAGCTACCACAAAAACAAGGCGATTTATGATGAGAGCATCAGAAAGTTTTTTCCCTGTGTTGCATTTTCCTCCTGATTCTTGTAAAATTTTTTTACTGTCATGCCAATGAATTCGACTGCTGCTATCAAACAGATTTTTTGCATCAAATGGGGCACTTCCTACGGCGCCAGGGATGTGAATATCCTTTACGCGATGGTCGCGCGTCATATCACCGGTCCATTTCAGGTGTATTGTTTCACGGAAAGACCAGAAGGCATTCGACCAGAGGTCAAGTGCTTGCCATTGCCTGAACTGGGCTGTGAGATTCCGCCTGATGTTCCGGGAAAATGGCCAAAAATCGCCTTATGGGGGCCTGAGCTCTTCGGCTTGCAAGGAGTCGCCTTGTTCATTGATTTGGACTCCGTCATCATGGACAATATCGATTGTTATTTCGAATATGGTGATGAAGATGACGTGATTACCGCAAGGAATTGGCTTAATCTACTTGGCAGAAGTTGCCAGACATCAGTTTTTCGCTTCAAAATTGGTCATCACTCTTACATGCTCGAAAATCTTCGTGCGAATCCGGCGGAAATATCCCGCAAATACCAGTTCGAGCAAAACTATGTAACGCACAATGTGAAAGGAGGCGTGAAGTTCTGGCCGGAAAAATGGACCAGGCACTTCCGAGTGCACTGCCTGGGCTCTTTACCGTTTCGTTATCTTCGCAAACCAATCATTCCCGACGGAGTGAAAATTATCACTTTTCCCGGACTGCCCGGGCCATCTGATGCCGTGCACGGACGCTGGACAGAGGATGCGGAGTGCAGGACGCCGACGCAGCATTTGCGGCATGTCTATCAATTGTTTCTTGAGGGAAAACGCTGGCGCAAGGAACTGTCCAACTTCATGCACAAGCCTGAGTGGCTGGCAGAAAATTGGCGCGAGTAGACGAAATCATTTCTGCTCGGTTGGGCGTGCAATGCCCAATCGGTGAAAGAACTCCCACCATGTCGATTCCTCATCGAGCGCCCCATTGAGATCTACCGGAAAGGAAACATGCGCGTGTCCTTTTCGGGCAATGGCTGCGATGAAGGGTATCCGCGAACCAAGACCTTGGAGGCTTCCTTCCTCCACTGGTGCGATCCACAGCAGGATATCCAGCGGGTATGATTTCTCCGATTCGATATCTTCGACCAAAGCAACGAGATTGGTAAGAGTATGGTCCCTTTGGAAAAAACAGCACGGAAAATCGGGCATGCTTTGTGCAATCATGGTGATTTCCGCATGGGGTGCTTGAGCAATTGCGTAATGCAACGCTGGTCTCGCAGCGCGAGCAACCGTGGTGTTTGACGATTCCACGATCAGCCAACGCCACGGCTTGGTGACATCGGATGGCACAACAGAAGATCGCGAATGCTGCGTTTGCAACGGAGCGCGCCTGGGCAGTTTCCAGCGATTGTGGAACCAGAACCCATCCGCGGGACTTTGCGAAAGGGATTTTTCCAGGTAGCCCATGACACGAGGCGTATCGATCACCAGATCCGCAGGATGCGCAGTGATTTTGATTTGCCAGTGTGCAGGGGCATCACGTGCCATGGCGATGTAAAAGACGGCAGCGCCCGTGCGCCGATGAAGCAATTCCACAAGGGGCGAGCAGGAGGTGGGCCGCCCGAAGAAAGTGCTGAGGCAGCCAGTGCGGCCGGCATACTGATCAGCTAAGATCCCTAACACTCCGCCAGAACGGAGCAGCGGGCATGCTTGCGTCAGTCCTTCCTTGTTCGAGAAAAGTATGGTGCCCGAGCGTTGGCGTCGGCGCTTTGTCATCCGGTTCATCCATGGATTGTTGAGCGGCCGGTAAAATGCTCCTGCCGGGGCGCCCGGCGCAATGAGGTGAGCGATCCTTGCGAGGATCTCCCAGTTTCCCATGTGACATAGCGCAAATATGACGCCACTCCCTCCTTTCGCAAGGTGCTCTCTGACCTGTTCAGCGCCTTCCAGCGAGAAGTGCTTTTGCAGCACTTGATCGTCCATCACCATGCAGCGAGTCCCTCCTAACAAATTGGCACCGTTGCGCTGAAAAACTTGCTTGGTCAAATGTGTGAATTCTTGCCTGTTGAGCACATCACCCCACGCGATACGCACATTGCGCTCTACAATCGCTCTACGCTTTTTCATCAGATGGAACGCAGCCAGGCCCATGGCCATGCCAATCCGGTCCACCCATACGGGCGAGAGATAACGAAAGAAACACTCAAAGCAACGATAGAGAGCATACTCCAGGAGTAAAAGCAGCTTCGGACGTTGAGAGCGGATGCGTGACACGCCAGCACTGTGCACGAAAATCCATTGCGTGACAAGCTCTCGCCCTTACGACCAGTCGATTGCCATCAAAGCGGCAACTTGTCCTTGACTTAACGCGCTGGGAAAGTGTTCATAGCGAAATTTTTCACCACAAATCAATTTTGTTTTCCTGTTTTCCGGCATGAAAGTCAGCCACCTAGTCATCTTGCAAAAAAAAGAATCAACGGATGGTTCGGTGAGAATCTCGTCTCAACTCCGTTTGCCGGGCAAGAATTCTCACGACTTCTTCTTTGAGATCCCCTCGGAAATTTACGACTCGCGCATGGAATCACAGGCCAATCATCATTTGCTGGCGATGCTCATGCCTGCGATGAGAGTGGGCGGAAAACTCAGGATCGAAGGGGTGGTTGATCCTTTGCTGCTGAAAAACCTCGATTCCTATCTCCATTACTGGACGCGTTGGTGTCCTGAGCGGCTCAAAATGATCGAGATCGAAGCTGCGGAAATTCACGCCGCGCCGCGCTCGAATGATCCGGCCATGATCTCTTGTTTTTCCGGAGGGGTAGACAGCATCTATTCTTACCTTCGTGCCGAAAAAGACCTCGGCGTCCGCTTAAAAACCCTCATGTTTCTCCATGGATTTGATATCGACCTCAATCGCCATGCTTATTATCAGAAACTCGTGGAACAATACCGGGAATGGTTAAGGGCGCGATCCAGCAAGGTAGCGTTAATCTCATTGGTTACCAATGCCAGGGAAACATCGGAAAAATTCCAACTCAATTGGGGTAAAATGGCCCATGGAACTTACCTTGCAGCGTGCATGCACTTGTTTTCTCACCAGCATACCCTGGGTTGCATTCCCTCATCGGATACCCCATCGACTTTGACCTACCCATGGGGTAGCACTCCTGTGACCGATCCCTTGCTATCGACATCCGCATTGTCCATGCACCATCACGATTGTATGGTTTCCAAGTTCGGCAAATTGCTCGAACTGGTCAAACATTCCGACTGCTGTCGTGCTCTTCGGGTGTGTTATCAGGACCAGATGCAAAATTCGAACTGCGGTCGCTGCGGAAAATGCCTTCGTTCCTTGCTGGCCATGCATGTGGCTGCGGAGGATTCCTGGCGCGAAGCATTTCCCTCGGTGAACAGCTTTGATGAAGTGATGGAAAAAGTCACGAACACCCGATGGGACAAGTGGATGATCGAGCAACTCGATGATGTTCGTGATCATGCTTGGCGCCACCGAGATTCTTCCATCGCTCTTCAGATCGACGCCCTGATCGAAAAAAAACATCAAGAAATCAAATCAAGCGTATTATTGTTACGACGCTTATTTTACGATGCAAAAGTCAGACTTTATGCGCGATATCCTGCGTTGATCAAAAAATCCTGAATTCGATCGATTCATGCGACTTCATATCAAACCAAGTGTTCGGGATTCTGCCGGAAATTATCGACTGAGTTCCGAACTCTTGATTTCGCCGGCCATCAAGCACGAATTCTTTTTCATCGTGGAGGAGAGTGATTACCACCCGGCTATGGAAGCTGATGCAGGACCTTACCTTCTCAGTCAGTTGATGCATGCCATGCGATTTGGCGGGAATTTGCGTGTTGAAGGTGGCATTTGTCCGGTCTTGCGAAGAAACGTTGAAACTTTCATGCGGCGATGGATCTTATGGTGTCCCGAACGTTTCCGCTGGGTTGATATTGTGGCTGAAAAAGAATACTCCACGTCGCCTGCGGCCATCAAACGACAGGGCGCCATTTCTTGTTTTTCGGGAGGTGTCGATAGTTTTTACTCCTATGCTCGTTTCGATCAGGATCATGGTGTGCGTCTGCGCTCGTTGATGTTTCTGCACGGTTTCGACATTGATCTGGAATTATCCGATTATTACGAAGAGACCGCGAGGTTCTACCGCGAGAGAATACTTCAGCGTGATATCAAAATCATCAAAGTAAGAACGAACGCCTATGCATCTGCTCGCAAATTTCAACTGAACTGGGGCGCCATAGGTCATGGAATTTATCTCGGCGCGGCTTTGCACTTGTTAGGTCATGATCATGCACGGGCTTGCATTCCATCGTCACACTCACCGGACAGCCCGATTTTCCCATGGGGCTCGAATCCCGTAACCGATCCGCTCTTATCATCCGCAAGCCTGCCGATTTCGCATCACAGTTACTTGGTTCCTCGTTTCGAAAAAATTGCCGAGCTCGCCGAACGCGAAGATTGCCTCAGCATGGTTCGCGTTTGTTGGCGCACGAAGGGGAATCATTGGAATTGTGGAAACTGCCCCAAATGCTTGGCGACTTTGGTTGCCCTGGAGGTGGCCAAGCCCGACTCATGGAGGACGGGTTTTCCCTCGGTTTGTAGCATCGAGTCAGCCCTTGGTGCACTGCGTTCCTGTGAATTGAATCGCTTTCAGATCGAACAACTCGAAATTGCCCGACACCATGCGGTATTGAGAGGTAGAGATGTCCTTGCGGAATCTCTGGCGAATGTGATATCCCAAAAGCAGAGAAATAAATCATCACTCCGATTATTGTTCAAACAGTGGTTCTATGAAAAAAAACTGAATCTTCTTCTGCGATAACCATCAATCGATTGGGACAAAGGGAGGTTACTGTCCTGAACGGATGGACTGCTCTAGATCCACTTTTCCCCGGCAAGTATTTCTTGAACATTCTCACTTCATGGAATAATCCTTTTTCCGCGCTCCCGTAGTTCAATGGATAGAACGGCCCTCTCCTAAAGGGCAAATGCAGGTTCGATTCCCGCCGGGAGCATGTTTGACGCTGTTTTTACTGGATTTACAGGCTCGATACGGCTAGTTTTTCCGCGCGATGTCAACAACTCCAAAACCTGTGTATCTCTACGACACTACCCTGCGTGATGGCACGCAAGGGGAAGGCTTTCAGCTTTCCGGCTTGGACAAATTGCGAATTGCCGAGCGACTCGATCAATTTGGCATCGACTACATCGAAGGCGGCTGGCCTGGCTCAAACCCGAAGGATGTGGAATTTTTCCGCGAGGCGAAAAAGTTGAAACTCCGTCACGCGAAGCTCGCGGCGTTCGGATCGACGCGTCGGGCTGACACGCCCGTAGACCAAGACCCACAGGTCGCCCTTTTGCTCGAAGCAGAGACCCCTGTGGTGACGATTTTTGGCAAGAGTTGGGATTTGCATGTGACAGAAGTCCTGCGCACGACCGTCGAGGAAAACCAAGCGATGATCCGCGACACCGTGGCCTATCTGAAAAAGCACGGACGCGAGGTGGTCTATGATGCCGAGCATTTCTTCGACGGCTATAAGGAAAATGCCGAACATGCGTTGGCGACCTTGCGCGCCGCTGCGGAAGGTGGTGCCGACATCATGGTTCTCTGTGACACCAATGGCGGCACCTTGCCACACGAGATCGCGACCATCTGCCAAGCGGTGCAAGCGGCCATCCCGCACGTTCCCATCGGCATTCACACACACAACGACTGCGAATTGGCCGTGGCCAATGCCATCGCTGCCGTGCAGGCCGGGGCCGTGCAGGTGCAGGGCACGATCAATGGCTACGGCGAGCGCACGGGCAATTGCAATCTCACCTCGGTGATCCCGATTCTTCAGTTGAAGCTGGGACTCCATGTAACACCCCATTTGCAGAAGTTGAAGGATCTATCGTATTTCGTCGATGACGTCTCGAACAATCCTCACTTCGCTCGCGCACCGTTCATCGGTCGCACGGCCTTTGCCCACAAGGGTGGCATGCACGTCAACGCGGTGCAAAAATTGGCGCGCAGCTACGAACACATCCGTCCTGAAGAGGTAGGAAACACCCAGAACATTCTCGTATCCGAACTCGCGGGCCAAAGCAACATTTTGATCAAGGCAGAACAAATGGGACTACCGCTGGAAAAAGGTTCCCCCGCTGCGAAGAATCTGCTGCAAACGGTGAAGGAATTGGAAAACGTCGGTTATTCGTTTGAAGCCGCCGGCGGTTCGCTGGAACTGCTCATCCGCAAGGAAATCGGCCAATACCGCAAACCTTTCGATCTCAAGGAATACCACACCAGTTTCCGTCAATATCGTGATGGTCATTCGCCCGTCTGCGAGGCGACCGTGAAAGTCTTTGTCGATCAAACCCCCGAATATACCGTGGCCGAAGGTCACGGGGTGGTGAATGCGCTCGACGTCGCCCTGCGCAAGGCACTACTGCCGTTTTATCCCGAACTCGCCGAGGTCACGCTGGTGGATTACAAAGTTCGCATTCTCGATGGGCACGATGCCACCGCCGCCAAAACGCGGGTTCTGATCGTTTGTTCTGATGGCACCAACAACTGGGGTACGGTAGGAGTTTCCGAGAACATTATCGAGGCCAGTTGGATCGCTCTCGTGGATGGCCTTGATCTGTTCCTGCAGCGTCGCTGACTGCTCTTCCGCATGTTCTGAAAGATCGACCTACCGCATCGCGTAGGGATGTGATGCTCCGGTCCCTTTTTGTTCTTTTTGTGTGCGCGACCTGCCTTCATGCCGCTGAACCCTTGGCTTTGTTTGATGGCACAACCCTCAGCGGTTGGAAGCCATCCGCCATGCCGGAATACTGGTCGGTGAAGGACGGTGCCATCGTCGGCAAAAGCGATGACAAGAAAAAAGGCTCCATTTTGTGGTCGGATGCTCATTTCGACGACTTTATCTTGGAAGCGGAATTCCGCTACGAAGGTCATGTCGACTCCGGCTTTTTCCTGCGTAATGAAAACGAGCAAATTCAGATCGGTATCTCTGGTTCACTCAAGCGCGACATGACCTGTTCGCCCTACATCGGAAAAAAAGGCAAATACCCCGTCGAAGCCGTGGGGGTGAAGGATCTGCTGAAAATCGGCGACTGGAACCGCATTAAGATCGAAGTCGGAGGCAAAAAATACCTCGTGACTCTCAATGGCAAGCAAGTGCTCGATTACACCACCGACATGGACCCAGCGAAAGGCCCCATCGGCCTCCAGGTTCACCCGAACGTACTAATGGAAATCCACTTCCGCAACTTGAAGGTCAAGGCTTTGTGAGTTTCATGGCACGCTCTTCTCCCAAAGGCATCTTGTAGGGAACTGCTCGTCAGATATACGAAGAAGCTTTGGACGCTGATTCAGCGTTGATAGAGGAAAATCTTTTTCTCACTGTAGGTGATGACTGCATCAAGCTCACGCATGAAGTCGGCACCGAAGAGGCCGACGTAATCGAGATCCCGACCGCTGCGAGCGGACATGTCCGTGGCGAGCGTGCGGCGATTGGTGAGCTCGACTTTACCGAGGGTGATTTTTTTCATCACAGTTTCACCTGCGGGAGCGGACCCTCCGATGCCGTAAACCTTGTGATCCATAGGACCGACTTCGCAACCGCTTTGATTCGCCTGTTTCAGATCGAGCAAGGAACTGTCAGCACCGGTATCGATCATCCATGTTACCTCCGCATCATTGAGGGTGCCATCCACGAAAATGTGATTGCCTCGGCGTTCGTATTGGAAGGCATTATATTTGCGAAGGTTGAGCAGTTCCTCAATGGTCAAAGCGCCGCAGAAACGCAGGAAAAAATCGCCTGCCTCGGTCCAGGCATCGGCGTATTTCTGATCCTCATCCGACAAATTGGCGATGGGCACTTGTTGGGATTTGCCGCTAACTAAAGTGACTGTGAGCACTGTGGATGTCTTTGAGACAATGTTGGCGCGGAACGTTTTTCCATCCCTGGTTTTGAATATACGGAAGTTGAGCGATTCATCCTTGTGTTTCACTTCACCCTCAATACCGGCGTCCGCGGATTTCGCGGCATCGCCCTCGACCTCGGAACGATCCGATTTATCAGGGCGAAAGAAAATGCGGTTTTCCTTGTAGGATATCACCGTATCCAACTGCGACAACAGATCGGCACCGAAGAGACCGGCCGTATCGTTCGAACGCGCTCCTTCAGGCTTATCCTTGTCCATATCGGTGGCGAGAATTTTACGATTCTTGAACAACGATTCACCGAGAGACAAAGTAGGCACATCAACCCACCCCGCAGGAACATCACCCGCCACACCGGAAACGATTTCCGTCATGGGGCCGATCTTCAATTCGCATTTTTCCGCCGTTTTGGTATGCAGAAGACTGGTCCCCGCGCCCGTGTCGATGATGAACTTGGCGTCTTTGCCATTGAGTTTGGCGGTGATGATGATCGAATTCCCCTGAAGTGTCATGGGAAATGACTCGTAGCCGCGGAGCTCAAGAAGCTGCCTGACACTGAGTCCAAGGCACTTCTGGAGGAACAGGGCCTTTTCCTTGTTCCAGCTTTTGATGTATTCCTGATCGGCATCCGACAAACTCGTAAAGGGTACCACGGCGCGGCGCTTGTTTTCTAACAATAGCGTGGCGGTGGTATCGGTCTTGTCGATCAGCGCAGCTTTGATTTCCTTGCCGTTCGTGCCCTTGAAGACCCGGACTTCTTGCCCCGGAATGACATTCTGGGCAAAAACAGAAGAAATACCCAAAAGGACGGTCCATGCGAATGTGGTGAATTTCATGTCGGTGAGCGAGCGATGAGAGGTGGAAAAATTGTTCATTTAAAATCGTTGCTCTTGATGTATTCGATCCAGTCCTTTTCCATGGCTTCCACGCTATCGAACCCGTAGATTTTTGCCAGTTCTTCCAACTCGGGCATGGTGTTGTTCGACTCGATGCGCCGAACCGTACGAGCAAAGGCGCAAACTCGTTTGGGGGTGCTTTGCAGGTAATTGGCCAAGGAGTATACCAGCACGAGCTTGGCGGGATTGAGCGTATCCGATTGCACCGCGTAAATCTCCTCGAGATTGGGTTTGATTTTCTCACGTTTCACCTCGGACTTGAGGATTCTCGACCATGCGGTGCCATCATCGAAGCCGGACTTGGAGGAAATCTCATCACCTCCCGTGCCGCTGACATCGAGCAGGTGGGTTTCCGTCACGCCTGCGAGTTTGATTTCCTTGAAATAGGCATGTCCTGTCACAAATGTGAAGTATCCCTTCGACCCGATGCTGCTAGTACCACCCATTTGCTGATTCAGCAGGTGACCGGCGATGCAGTGTGTGGGAAACGCGGTGAAAACTTTTTTGAACTCACGACCCTTGTCCATGTTGAAGACTGAGGCCACCGGGTGGAATTTTTTCTCCGCACAGAGTTCATCGGGGAGTTCCACGCTCGTGCCGCCAACTCGACTCCATGTGGCAGCGTGCTGTTGGGCCCTTTGCTGACCGTTCGCATCGTTCGCCTGGGCGCTAAGAATTTCTCCATACCAGTCACCGAGCCACTTGTATGCTTCGCGGTCTTCACACAAAAAGATCACCCTGCGTTTGTCTCCCCAATCGCGCCGGAAATTCATATGATAAAATGCCATCCCATGCCACAGGCGCTCGGCAATCTCGGCAACCGTCTGCGGACGCACATCACCGGCATAAGCGATGAGAAAATGCTCGGTTTGCAATTGTTCGAAGAGGCCCTCGGACTGATCTTTGGACAGAACGAGTTTTTCCGGGAGCTTCTTGAACGTTCCGCTATCGATTTTCACTTCCTTCTCTGGTGTGCTCAGTTCACCTGCCGTGAGAATCGCTTCGGGAGCTTGAAAATTTTCCACGAGATATTGTCGGTCTGCCAGCGAGAGTTCCGTAACAGGAAGTTTGATTTCCTTGCGATCCTTTGTCACCAGAAAGGCGGTGGGGCCTTCGAGTTTACCCAGCGTGGCATCGACGGTGGAACCCTTGAGCGAAGTCCAAGTGCGGACATCCTCGGCATGAATTACGGCAGAAAAGGCTATGCCGGCTACAATAGCAATTCGAATGAATGGATTTTTCACTTGCTCATTCTTGTGATCCCGCATGGTGCGGGCAAGAAAAAAGACTCGCCCAATGCAGGAAAAAAAGTAATTTTCCGCATGGAATTCGATCTCGAAGGAAATGACCTCGAACGCGCATATCCGCTGCTGGCATCGCTTGTCTGCCCCCGACCAATTGCTTGGGTGACCACACTAAATGAAAATGGAACGGTCAACGCTGCACCGTTTTCTTTTTTCAACGTGGTAGGGGATGATCCTCCCATGGTGATGATTTGCCCGGGTAACCGTGACGATGGCTCCCCCAAGGACACTGCAATCAACATCAAACGGACCAGAGAGTTTGTGGTAAACCTGGTCGATGAAACTCTGGCACAAGCCATGGTGAGAACATCCGCATCGCATCCCTACGGCGTCAGTGAGTTGGATCTGGAGAACCTCACGACGACTGCGAGCACCTCAATTGATACGCCCCGTATCACCACGGCACCCGCCTCGTTGGAATGCGTGTTGCATGAGATCTGGGAGTGGCGAGGAAATCGCATGGTATTGGGTATCGTCAAACGCATCCACGTGCAAGAGGATCTGGTAGATCAGCCGACGCAACGGATTCGAATTGAAAAGTATCATCCCTTGGGACGCATGGCGGTGCCGGATTGGTATTGTCGGACGAACGATCAACGGGAAATTCCGCGGCCACGATCGTTTCCCTGCTAGCTTGTTTTCACTCGCACCATGCGCTTGATTCCACGCATCATGGCACCGAGGACGGGGAACTCGCCATAAAGCACGAAAGAGGCATCCCAGTAGTCCTCTTGTGACGTAACAAGACCTTTTTCATCAAAGCAAAAGTGACTGACACCAGGCAGTGATCGAGGTTTAGCACGGAATTGATAATGCATGGTCCATACGAGGCAGCCGGCATGCGCATCACCATGCGTTTCTCTCACGACGATTCGAATGTTTTTCAACTGATGGAACAGATCCGCCATCACCGCTTGAATCGACTTGGAACCCTGCGCCTCATTGATAGGATCACGAAAGGAAGCATTTTCCGAATAAAGTTCTCTGATTCCGTCCAGAGAATCAGAGGACATTTCCTCAAAAAATCTGGCCATACGCGCGAGCGGTTGCTGCTGGTTTTGTTCCATGGTGGCACAAGCTACACGGGTCCCGCGAAAATGCAAAAATTCCGGAGGTTCCCGACATCCGACTTTGGATGAATCGCAACCATCAGCGAAAGCGGTTGCGCTCCTTACCGAGACCTTCGGCAAGGTCGACAAAGAGCCTGCGGGAATACAGTAAATGCCGATGCATCGCCTCGGCGGCCTGATCAGCCTTACCGTTTTCGATCGCATCGAGGATGACTTGGTGCGAATTGACGATCGAGAGGAACCAGTCGCTGTCGCCGCGATTTTTTCTCGCGTAGTCGATGCATTTTTTCTCCAACGCACGAAGCACCGTGGCGTAAATACGATTTCCAGAACCGCGGGCGATGGCCAGGTGAAAAGCGATATCCAAGCGAGCAAACTCGTCGCGGTCGGATTTTGACTGACGCATGGCATCCATCACGAGGTGCAATTCCCGAATTACCCCCTCGCCCGCCCGCATTGCTGCCAATCGTGCGCATTCACTTTCGATGAGAATTCGGAAATCAATCAGCTCAAGAAAATCCATGTCCTCAGCCAGCACGGAATATGCCTCCATCGCGTTGGCGAGGGTATCCAGGTTTGACTCCGCGATGAACGTGCCTGAACCCTTGATGCTTCGCAACAGGCCACGTCCCCGGAGTTGCTGGATCGCCTCGCGGATCACAGTACGACTGACGCCATAGCGCTCGCACAACTTTTCCTCGGACTCCAAGCGTTGACCAACGGGCATTTTGCCGTTGAGAATTTCGCTTTCGATCAAACGGATGATTCTGGCGCTGCGTTGCATCAATCCCTTATAAGTCACATTTTTGCAGTGACAAGCACGGAATGGATTGTATCACCAATGCATCGCTTCTTACGCTTATGTTACAGACTGGAATTCTCAATCCCCACATGTTGGAACTCATCGCCCGCATCCGCCATACCAACACCCTTGTGATCGCCGACTGGGCCTTCCCCTATTGGCCCGAAATCGAAACGGTGGACATTTCCCTCACCAAAGGACTTCCCATGGTGCTGGATGTGCTCGATCTGCTGAAACCGAATTTCAAAATCGGTCGCATCTGGCAGGCCGAAGAGTTTCTCACCACGAACCCACAGGACACCATCGACCGCTTCGCACAATCCTTTGGCAACATTCCGCTGACCCGCGAGCCGCATCTTGATTTCAAAAAGCGCGTGCCGCAAGCCATCGGCCTGATCCGCACCGGCGACCCCACCGCCTACGGTAACATCATTCTCGAATCGGAATAATGAAAACCGCTGTCACGCTTTGCAGGGTCGCTGAAGCCGCCGCAGGACCCTTCGTTTTTCACGATTCATTGTCGGAAGGTTTTGCCAAGGCCGCCGCGCATGGATTCGATGCCGTGGAGCTTTTTCTGCCGACGGCGGATGCGGTGAGCGTGGAGGAAATCAAAAAACTGCAACAGCAATACGGCCTCGACGTTGCGGCAGTGGGCACTGGGGCAGGCATGGTGAAACATGGACTCTCGCTCACCGATGCCGATGCAGCCATTCGCGGAAAAGCGTTGGAATTCATCCTGTCGCTGGTCGACTTCGGCGGACAACTCGGAGCCCCCGCCATTCTTGGCTCCATGCAAGGCCGCAGCAACGCAACGGTATCTCATGATGTGGCGCTACGTTACCTAGCCGAGGCTCTGCATGTCATCTCGGCCCGTGCCGCGACGCACGGGGTTAAGTTCATTTACGAACCTCTCAACCGCTACGAGACGAACCTTTTCAACCGAATCGGCGATGCCGCAGCGTTTCTGGAAAAGCATCAGCTGACGAATGTCACGCTGCTTGCTGACCTCTTCCACATGAACATCGAGGAGGTATCGCTGGAACAAGCGATCGCAGAAAACTTCAGCAGCATCGGACACATTCATTTCGCCGATAGCAACCGCCGTGCGATGGGCTTCGGCCACACCGAATCCAAGGCCCTTTTGTTGCTGCTGCATCAACTCGGCTACGACGGGTATCTTTCCGCGGAAATTTTACCTTTGCCCAGCGCCGATGAAGCCGCGGCACAGTTCATTCGATCCACCCAACTCTAACAGATTATGGAAACACGTCCACTTGGCCTTTCCGGCCTGCAACTGCCCGTTCTCTCCTTCGGCGCCTCATCGCTGGGTGCGGAATTCCGCTCGGTTGATGTCAACGAAGCACTGCAATCGGTGCACACCGCACTCGAGCATGGCATGAATTTCATCGACACTTCACCGTTCTACGGACGCGGCATGTCGGAAGTTCTGCTAGGCATCGCCCTGAAACAACACAAGCGCGAAAACTATCTGTTAGGCACCAAGCTCGGACGTTATTCGCTGGAGCATTTTGACTTTTCGGCCAAGCGAGTGGAGGAATCCGTGCACGTCTCACTGCATCGACTCGGCACCGATCATCTCGACGTGCTGCTACTTCACGACGTGGAGTTCGTAACACTGCCGCAAATCTGGGAGGAAACCATTCCGGCAGTGCTGAAGTTGAAGGAAAAAGGCATCGTCAAGGCCATCGGCTTTTCCTGCTATCCGATGAAAACTTTCGACACCGTGCTTGATCATGTGGAAAACGACATCGACTGCGTACTATCCTACAACCAATACACCCTGCAAAACACCCGCTTTGCCGATCATCTGCTGCCGCGCTTGCAGGCTAAGGGCATCGGCGCCATCAATGCCGGACCATTCTCTGCCCGACTGCTCACTAACGCTGAGCTCCCTGCCTGGCTCAAGGAGCCCGAGGAAGTCAAAGCCGCCGCCCGCGCGGCCGCGAAACTCTGTGCTGACAACGGCGTCGACATCGCCCAGCTCGCCCTGCAATTTTCCTGCGCCAACCCCGCCATCACCTCCACTGTCGCCGGCTCCGCAAATCCGCACAACATCGCCAAATGGGCAAAATGGATCGCCGAGCCGCTGGATCGAAACTTGTTAGATCAAGTCCTGGCCATTTTTGCTCCTGTGAAAAACATCGGCCACAAAGAAGGCCTGCCCGAGAACAACTAATTCTTTTCTCGTTTCACTCTTCACCATTCACTCTTCACCATTCACTCTTCACCATTCACTCTTCACCATTCACTCTTCACCATTCACTCTTCACCATTCACTCTTCACCATTCACTCTTCACCAT
>JACCEE011962433.1_pt1 | contig 16664 bp, 14 predicted proteins | sample 7449931 | NCBI WGS metagenome assembly JACCEE01 (sample SAMN15323457, study PRJNA562643) | freshwater metagenome | isolation source: river surface water | place: USA:Blue River Watershed | collected 2017-08-19 | reverse complement strand
GGCAAATTCTTCAAACAGTTTGGCTGGACGGCTTCGCTGGCGGTGTTTGCCTCGCTGGTGGTGGCGCGGGTGCTCACCCCCATGATGGCGGCCTACATCCTCAAGCCCATTGTCACGGCCGAACACGAGCCGAAATGGCTGACCCGCTACATGGTCTGGGTGGCCTGGTGCATGCAGCACCGCGTCAAGACCATGGTCATGGCCACATTGTTTTTCATCGGCTCCATCATGCTGGTGCCACTGTTGCCGCAGGGCTTCATCCCGCCCGACGACAACTCGCAAACCCAGGTCTATGTGGAATTGCCGCCTGGTGCCACCCTGGCCCAAACCCAGGCCAGCGCCGAGCACGCCCGCACTTTGCTGATGCAGGTGGATGACGTGAAAAGTATTTACACCACGATCGGCGGCGGCAGTGCAGGCACCGACCCGTTTGCCGGTGGCGGTGCTGCCGAAGTGCGCAAGGCCACGCTCACCATCCAGCTCAGCGAACGCGGCACGCGCCCGCGCAAGCAGCTCATTGAAAACAACATCCGCACCGCGCTGCAACAGTTGCCTGGCGTGCGCACCAAGGTGGGCCTGGGCGGCTCGGGCGAGAAATACATCCTGGTGCTGACCGGCGAAGACCCGCAAGCCCTGCAAACCACTGCCATGGCGGTGGAGCGGGATTTGCGGACCATCGACGGCCTGGGCTCGATCGCATCGACGGCCAGCCTGGTGCGCCCCGAAATCGCGGTGCGCCCCGACTTTGCCAAAGCCGCCGACCTGGGCGTGACCAGCGCCGCCATCAGTGACACCCTGCGCGTGGCCACGCTGGGCGACTACGACGCAGCCCTGCCCAAGCTCAACCTGTCGCAGCGTCAGGTGCCCATCGTGGTGCGGCTCGATGCTGATGCCCGCAAAGACCTGGGCGTGTTGGAGCGCCTGATGGTGCCCGGCAGCCGGGGCCCGGTCATGCTGGGGCAAGTCGCCAGCATCGAGGTGGCCAGCGGCCCGGCCGTGATTGACCGTTATGACCGCCAGCGCAACATCAACTTCGAGATCGAACTCTCGGGCATGCCGCTGGGCGATGTGACGCAGGCGGTGCAAAAACTGCCATCGCTGCAAAGCCTGCCGCCAGGCGTGAAGATCGTTGAAGTGGGCGACGCCGAAGTGATGGGCGAACTCTTTGCCAGCTTTGGCCTGGCCATGCTGATCGGCGTGCTGTGCATCTACATCGTGCTGGTGCTGCTGTTCAAAGGCTTCCTGCATCCGGTCACCATTTTGGCGGCGCTGCCACTTTCGTTGGGCGGCGCGTTTGTCGGCTTGCTGATCGCGCAAAAGAGCTTTTCCATGCCTTCGCTGATCGGTTTGATCATGCTCATGGGCATCGCCACCAAAAACTCGATCCTGCTGGTCGAATACGCCATCGAAGCGCGGCGTGGCCACCCCGCCACCGACGGCCACCCGGCGGTGCCCGGCATGAGCCGTTGGGACGCGTTGATGGACGCTTGCCACAAGCGTGCCCGCCCCATCGTGATGACCACCATTGCCATGGGTGCAGGCATGCTGCCCATTGCCGTGGGCTGGGGCAGCGCCGACACCAGCTTTCGCTCGCCCATGGCGATTGCCGTGATCGGCGGGCTGATGACCAGCACCGTGCTGAGTTTGCTGGTGATCCCGGTGGTGTTCACTTATCTGGACGACCTGGGGCAATGGGCGGGGCGCATTTTCCGGCGTGTCACCCGGGCCACTCCCTGATGGGCGGGATGGGGGCAGCGGTCACACCCCGTCCAGTGCCAACCGCAGGGTCTCGGCCTGTTGCCCGATTTGCGCTTTGTCTTCGTCGCCCATGCGGCCCACATGTTTGACCATCAGCGCGGTGCGCGGGTTGGCTGCAAAGTCGCTTTCGTGGCGGATCAGGAAATCCCAATACAGCACGGTCATGGGGCAGGCGTCGGGGCCCGTGCGCACCTCGGGCTGGTAGCGGCAGCCTTTGCAGTAGTTGCTCATGCGGCTGATGTATTGGCCGCTGGCCACATAGGGTTTGCTGGTGAAGCGCCCGCCGTTGGCGTGCAGGGCCATGCCCAGGGTGTTGGGCATCTCCACCCATTCCACGGCGTCCACATACATGGCGCGGTACCAGGCGCTGACTTGCTGCGGTGACAGGCCCGCCAGCACCGCAAACTGCCCGGTGACCATGAGCCGCTGAATGTGGTGGGCGTAGCCGTGTTGCAGGGTTTGCCCAACCGTGGCGCGCATGCAGGCCATGTGGGTGTCACCCGTCCAGTACCAGGTGGGCAAATCGCGGGTGTGGCCGTAGTGGTTGGCCTGGGCCAGGTGGGGCATGTCGCGCCAGTAGACGCCGCGAATGAACTCGCGCCAGCCCAGCACCTGGCGGATGAAGCCTTCCACGCTGGCCAGCGGCAGGCCGCGTTCGTGATAGGCCTGCTCCGCCGCGGCGATGACTTCACGCGGGTGGAGCAAATGCAGGTTCAGGCTGCTGGCCACCAGCGCGTGCCAGCCAAAGGGCAGCGTGGTCCACATGGCGTCTTGCCAGCGGCCAAAGTTGTCCAGCCGCTGGTCGATGAAGTGCTGCAGTGCCACCAGCGCGTCGTCGCGTGTCACGGGCCAGGCAAAGTCGTCCAGGCTGCCGGGGTGGCTGGCAAAACGCTCGCGCACCAGCGCGATCACGTCTTGCGTGACGCGGTCGGGCGCAAAGCGGGCCGGTGGCGGCACGTCGCCCGGGCCTTTGGCCCCAAAGCCCTTGCGGTTGTCGGCGTCAAAGTTCCACTGACCGCCGATGGGCTCTTTGCCGTCCATCAGCACGCCGTGGCGTTGGCGCATCTGGCGGTAAAAGAACTCCATGCGCAATTCTTGTTTGTCGCCCGCCCATTTTGCAAATTCATGGCGGCTGCACATGAAGTGCGTGTCGACCACCCAGCGCAGCGGCACGCCGGCCTGAGTTGTGGCGTGTTCGATCAGCTGTTCCATGCGCCATTCCCCGGCTTCCAGCACCACCAGTTGCGCAGGTTGCAGGCTGTGCAGGGCATGGGCCAGCCGGCCGGCGAATTCATCGGGCAACGTGGCGTCGTCCAGCCGGAGATAGGTGAAAGGCCAGCGGCGGCCGTGCGCAAGGTTTGCAAAGTGCCGCATGCCCGACAAAAACAGCGCGATGCGGGCCTGGTGGCTCCAGACTTCGGCGGCTTCGCTGGCCGCCTCGATCAGCAGCAGGCGGTCTTGCGCCGGGTCAAAGTCGCTGAGCGCCGGGCTGTCCCAGCCCAGCTGGTCACCCAGCACCAACACCAGGTGGCGCGTCATGCCGGGGCCCGGGCGGTCTTTTTGGCGGCGCGGCAGCGGTCGCTGCAATACAAAACGCTGTCCCAGTTCTTGGCCCAGCTTTTGCGCCAGACCATGGGGCGGCCGCACACCGCGCAGGGCTTTTGAGGCAGAGCCTGTTTGTTGCCTTTGAAGCTGGTGTTTTGACCCATGTTTTTCCCGCTTGAATGGTGCCCGCGTGACAGGCGGGACAAACAAGTTTAAACTGATCAGTCACAAAATGAAGCTCGAAGTGCAATTCAATCACGCTATGGTCAAAAATCTGCTGATCGCCCTGTTGGGCGTGGCATGGGGCGCTGCCCAGGCCGCCACACCCGGTGCTGCCGCTTGCCCGGCCCTGCTCAACCACACCTTTGAGCGCCTGCAAGACGAAAAGCCCCAGTCGCTGTGCCAGTACAGCGGCAAGGTGCTGCTGGTGGTCAACACCGCCAGTTTTTGCGGTTTCACGCCGCAATACAAAGGGCTGGAAGCCCTGCACAGCCGCTATCAGGACCAAGGCCTGGTGGTGTTGGGCTTTCCGTCGAACGACTTTGCCCAGGAAAAAGGCAGCAACAAAGAAATTGCCGACTTTTGCGAGAACACCTTTGGCGTGAAGTTCCCGATGTTCATCAAAACCGTGGTCTCGGGCGATGCCGCAGTGCCGTTTTACAAGCAACTGGCCGCCGAATCGGGCCAGAAACCCCGCTGGAACTTCTACAAATATCTGATCGGGCGCGATGGCAAGGTGGTGGGCAGCTACAGCAGCATGACCGGCCCCGACAGCAAAAGCCTGCTGGCCGACATCGGCAAAGCCCTGAAGGTGGCCCCATGAGCGCGGGCGTGACGGGGCGTCGCATGAAGCTGGCCATTGTGGGCTCGGGCATCTCGGGCCTGGCCGTGGCGCACACGCTCAAGGGCCATGCCGACATCACCGTGTTCGAGGCGGGCGACTACTTTGGCGGCCACACCCACACGGTGGATGTGACACTGCCCACGCCGCAAGGCCTGGTCACGCACGGTGTGGACACGGGTTTTTTGGTGTTCAACGAGCGCACCTACCCCAACCTGATCAACCTGTTTGCCGAGCTGCAGGTGGACACCGCGCCGTCGGACATGTCGTTTTCGGTCCAGGTGCCGGGGGCGCTGAACGGCAAAACCCTGGAGTGGAGCGGCACCGACTTGAACAGCGTGTTCGCCCAGCGCAGCAACCTGGTCAACCCACGCTTTTGGCGCATGCTGGCCGATGTGCTGCGCTTCAATGCGCTGTGCACCCGCATCGCCAAAGAACAGCGCGAAGCCGAGCTGCAACAACCGCTGAGCGTGTTTTTGTGCACCCACAAATTCAGCGACCAGTTCCGCGACTGGTATTTCCTGCCCATGATGGGCTGCATCTGGAGCTGCCCGACCGATCAGCTGCTGCAGTTCCCGGTGGCCACCATGATCCGGTTTTGCCACAACCACGGCCTGATTCAGGTGACGAACCGCCCGCAGTGGTTCAGTGTGGTGGGTGGTGCGCGCCACTATGTTGAAAAGATCCTGGCCGACGTGCACGACAAGCGCCTGAACACCCCCGTGCGCCTGATCGAGCGCGATGCGCAAGGGGTGCGCATCGTCACCGATGGCCATGCCGAGCGCTTTGACGAGGTGGTGGTGGCCACCCACACCGACCAGGCGCTGGGCCTGCTGCGCGAGCCCAGCCGTGACGAGCGCAGTGTGCTGGGGGCCATCCGCTACCAGGCCAACCGCGCCGTGCTGCACACCGATGCCAGCGTCTTGCCCGCCAACGCCAAAACCTGGGCCGCCTGGAACTACGAACGCGCCGCCAGCAACGACCGCGAATCGGCCCGGGTGTGCCTGCATTACCTGCTCAACCGCTTGCAGCGCATTCCGTTTGCCCAACCGGTGGTGGTCTCGCTCAACCCGGTGCAGGCGATCGACCCGGCCACCATCGTGGGCGAATACGACTACGCCCACCCGGTGTTTGACCTGGCCGCCATCGAGGCCCAAAAACGCGTGCCGCTGCTGCAAGGCCAGCAGCACACCTGGTATGCCGGTGCCTGGACGGGTTACGGCTTTCACGAAGACGGCCTCAAGTCGGGCTTGCAGGTGGGCCGGGCTTTGCTGCGGCAAATTCACCACCCGGAAGTGGCGCGGGCATGACCGACGCAGGCGCGCTCATCGGCTGGGGCCAGGTGCGGCACACCCGCTTGCGCCCGGCCCGGCATGCGTTTGCTTATCCCACGGCTTTTTTGATGCTGCCCATGCGTCAGTTGCAAGCCGGTCAAGGCCTGGCCGACCTGGCCATCAACCGCCGCGCCTGGTTCGCGTTTCATGACGCCGACCACGGCGATGGCCGCCCCGCCGCCCAAGGGGGTGCCCTGGCCTGGCTCGATGACTTGCTGAACCGGGAAGGCATCACCGATGCCCAAGGCGAAGTCTGGTTGCAGACCTTTCCCCGCGTGCTCGGCCATGCCTTCAAACCCGTGAGCTTTTGGTACGCGCACCGCGCCGATGGCACGCTGGCCGCCATCCTGGCCGAGGTCAACAACACCTTTGGCGAGCGGCACTGCTACTTGCTGCCCGCGCCGCAATACGGCCGCACATTGCTGGCCGACAAGGTGTTCCATGTGTCACCGTTTTGCGATGTGCAGGGTGAATACCGTTTTCGCTTCATGCGCACGCAGCACAACGGGCAAGACCGCATCGTGGCTCGCGTGGACCATGCTGATGCCGACGGCCCCCTGATCGAAACCAGCTGGAGCGGCGTGCTCGAGCCTGCCACGGCGGCCACCTTGCGCCGCGTGGTGTGGCGCTTTCCGCTGCTGACCTTGGGCGTGGTGGCGCGCATCCATTGGCATGCCTTGCTGCTGTGGCTCAAAAAAGTCCCTTTCTGGCGCAAACCCGCGCCGCCCATTGAATTTGTGAGCCGTTGAACCCGGAGTTGATCTGATGCAAACCACGTTGAACACTGCCGCCCTGCCGGCCTCTTCCCTGCCCGCCAGCTTGCCCGCTGCGGCCCGCCGCGTGATCGGTTTGTTGGCGCGCCTGAAAGTGGGCACCCTCACCCTGCATGGCCCGGACGGCAGCCAGCAGGTGTTTGGCACGCATGCGGCCCCGTTTGCGAGCATGCACATCGAGCGCTGGGACGTGTGCGCCGCGGTGCTCAAGTCGGGTGACATCGGCTTTGCCGAAAGCTACATGGCCGGTGACTGGACCACGCCCGATCTGGCGGGGCTGCTCAGGCTGTTCATCGCCAACCGCCAGCAGATCGAAGGCGCGATTTATGGCCACTGGCTGGGGCGGCTGGCTTACCGCATCAAGCACCTGCTGCACCGCAACACCCGCACCAACAGCCGCAAAAACATCCACGCCCACTACGACCTGGGCAATGCGTTTTATGAAATCTGGCTCGACGGCACGATGAATTACTCGTCGGCCTGGTTTGACGGCGACAAGAGCCGCCCCATGGCCGAGGCCCAAACGGGCAAAGTGCACCGGGCCTTGCGCATGGTCAACGCCCAACCGGGTGACCGCGTGCTCGAAATCGGTTGCGGCTGGGGTGCGCTGGCCGAAGCGGCCACCACCGAATTTGGGGCCCACATCACCGGCGTGACCTTGTCCACCGAGCAGCTGGCGTTTGCCAAGGCCCGCATGAACTGGCATGGCGTCAAAGACCTGGCCGATCTGCGTTTGCAGGATTACCGCGACATCAGCGATGCGCCGTTTGACGCGATCTGCTCGATCGAGATGGTCGAGGCGGTGGGGCGGGAATACTGGCCGACCTATTTTCAGACCGTGAGCCGTTTGCTCAAGCCCGGTGGCCGTGCCTGCGTCCAGAGCATCACCATCGATGACGCGCTGTTTGAGCGCTATGTGAATTCCACCGACTTCATTCAGCAATACATTTTTCCGGGCGGTTGCCTGCCCAGCCCGAGCGAGTTCCGCAAACAGGCGCAGGCGGCCGGTTTGCAGGTGGTCGATGAGCTGAAGTTCGGCCCCGACTACGCCGAGACCTTGCGCCGCTGGCGCGACAGCTTCATGGCCAACCTGGACGACATCCGGCGGCTGGATTTTGACGACCGCTTCATCCGTTTGTGGACGTTTTATCTGGCCTATTGCGAGGCCGCGTTCGACGAGTCGAACATTGACGTGATCCAGTTCACGCTGGTCAAACCGGACTGAGCCCCATGCACCCCCGGCTGCACCGTCTCCGTGCGCAGGGCTGGCCGCGCTGGCAGGCTCGGCTGTGCGCCGTTTTTTGCAGCGGGGTGCTCAGCCTGGTGCCCGCACACGCCCAGACGCCCGGTGCACAGGCCGAGTTCAGTCGCCCCGAAGTGGCGGCGCTGCAGGGCGTGGTGCCCGGTGCGCCCGTGCGTTTGCGGGTTTGGGGTTTTGAGGTGTACGACGCCCGCTTGTGGACACCGCGAGGGTTTCGCCACCGGCAGGCCACGCAGTTTCCGTTTGCGCTCGAATTGCAGTATTTGCGTCGCCTTGAAGGCGCTGCGATCGCCAGCCGCTCGATCGATGAAATGCGGCGCGTGGGCAGCTTCACGGACGCCCAAGCCCAAAGCTGGCTGACCACCATGCGCGCGCTGTTTCCCAACGTGGGGGCAGGCGAGCGCATCACGGGCATCAACCTTCCGGGGGTGGGGGCCGAATTCTGGGTCAACGGGCGGCGGGCAGGCGCGGTGAATGACCCCGATTTTGCGCGTCTGTTTTTTGGTATCTGGCTCGATGAACGCACGTCTGAGCCCAAGATGCGCGCCCAGCTGCTGCAAGGCTTGCAGCCATGAGCACGGCCTCATCTTTGGCCCCTGTGGCTGTGCCACGCCCAGCCTTGGCCGCTTACGGCTTGCTGGGCTTGCCGCTGGCCTTTGTGGCTTTGCCGGTCTATGTGCACCTGCCCCATCTGTATGCGCAGCAATACGGCGTGCCTCTGGCGGCCTTGGGCGGCGTGCTCTTGCTCAGCCGCAGCGTGGATGCGGTGGTCGATCCGTGGCTGGGGCGCTGGGGCGACCGGCTGTACCGCCATTCGTGGCAGGCTGTGTGGCTGGCGGCGGTGTTGCTGGCGCTGGCCGTGGCGCTGGGGTTTGCGGCTTTGTTTTTTCCGCCCGCTGCGGCCCTGTCGCCAGCGGGTTTGCTGGCCTGGGTGGGCGGTGCCCTCACGCTCAGCCACCTGGCTTACAGCGGTCTGGGCATCTTGCACCAGGCTTGGGCGGCGCGTCAGGGCGGTGGCGGCATCGCGCAAAGCCGCTGGGTGGCCTGGCGCGAAGGCTTTGCGCTGGTGGGCGTGTTGCTGGCTTCGGCCTTGCCTGCGCTCTGGGGCTGGGGCATGACCACGGCTTTGCTGGCACTCATGCTGGCGCTGGGCTTGCTGGGCTGGCAGCGCACGGCGCAATCGGTTGCGGGTTCGGCGGTGCTGATGCAGCCCGGTGAGTCGGCCAGCAGTCTTTGGCAACCCTGGCAGCACGCCGGCTTTCGCCGTCTGCTGGTGGTGTTCATGCTCAACGGCCTGGCCAGTGCGGTGCCGGCCACGCTGGTGCTGTTTTTTGTGCAAGACCGTTTGCAGGCCCCCAAGGCCATGGCGCCTTTGTTTCTGGGTCTGTACTTTGCTGCCGGGGCGTTGTCGTTCCCGCTGTGGCTGCGGGTGATTGACCGCATGGGTTTGCTGCGTGCCTGGGCCAGCGGCATGGCCTTGTCGGTGCTGGCGTTTGTGAGCGTGGTCACGCTGGGCGCAGGCGACACCAGCGGTTTTCTGGCGGTGTGCGCCGTGTCGGGCCTGGCGCTGGGGGCCGACCTGACGGTGCCGGGCGCTTTGCTCAACCAGCTGATTGACCGCTGCGGCGAGCGTGGCCACACCGACGGCGCCTTCATGGGCTGGTGGAACCTGGCCACCAAGTTGAATCTGGCGCTGGCTGCTGGCTTGTCATTGCCCTTGCTCGGTCTTTGGGGGTACGCGCCGGGCCAGCAAGATGCCGATGCCGTGCTGGCGCTGGGCCTGGCGTATGGCTTGTTGCCTTGCGTGCTCAAGTTACTGGCCGGTGTGGCTTTGTATCTGGGCTTGATGCGGGGGCAAGGGCCGCAACCGGCCCGTCAGCCGCTTTGAAATTCAAAACAGGGAGTTGTCACATGCGTTCAATGATCCACCGCCGTACCGCTTTGACCCGTTTGGGCGTTTTGCCGCTGGCCGCAGGTGTGCCTTGGCTGGCAGGCTGTGCAGGCCCTCAGGTGCAAAACTACGCCCAGGAAAAACCAGTGCTCGATTTGCGCACTTATTTCAACGGCACGGTGGACGCCTGGGGCATCTTCACCGACCGCAGCGGGCAGGTCGTCAAGCGCTTTACGGTGGTGATGGACTGCCGCTGGAGCGGCGACGAAGGCGTGCTGGACGAAGCCTTTGTGTATTCGGATGGCACAAGGCAGCGACGCATCTGGAAGCTCAAGGCGGGACCCAATGGAACGTACACCGGCCGCGCCGATGACGTGGTGGGCGAGGCCTCGGGCCAGGTCAGCGGCAACGCGTTCCGCTGGGGTTACACGCTGGCCTTGCCGGTCGATGGCCAGGTCTGGCATGTCCAGTTCGATGACTGGATGTACCTGATGGACGATCGGGTCATGCTCAACAAGGCCACGATGAGCAAATGGGGCGTGAAGCTGGGTGAGGTGACGCTGTCGTTCACCCGCCGCGTGCCTTTGGCGGGGGTGCCTTCATGAGCGTGTTCAACCCGACTTCTGTGAGCCCTCAGGCGGGTGCAGGTCTTGCCCGCAAAGTGTCGCCGCAAGCGGCTGCACGACGAGCCCGCCAGCGCTGGTGGCAGCTCAACGCCCCGATGACTGACTGGTCGGGCCGCCGGGTCTGGCTGGTGGGTGCATCGAGTGGCATCGGTCTGGCGTGCGCCCAGGCTTTGCGGGCCGCAGGGGCCCTGGTGCTGATTTCGGCGCGCAACCCGCAAGGCGTGACCGCCTGGGCCGCACAAGACAGCGCGGTGCAGTGGTGGCCCATGGACGTGACCGACCCCGGCCAGGTACAGGCGGTGGCGCGGGCGATTTTGGCCGAAGGCCCGCTCGATCTGGTGGTTTACGCTGCCGGTTATTACCGCGCCCAGCGGGCCACCGCCCTGAATCTGGACGAGCTGCTGGCGCACGACCGCGTCAACTACCAGGGGGCCTTGCAGGTGCTGGCCGCGGTGTTGCCCGGTCTGTTGGCGCAGCAGCACGGCCACATCAGCCTGCTCAGCAGCGTGGCGGGTTGGCGGGGTCTGCCCAATGGGCTGGGCTATGGCCCGACCAAGGCGGCGCTGACCCACCTGGCCGAGACGCTTTACATGGATGTGCAAGACCAGGGTTTGGGCGTGAGTGTGGTCAGCCCCGGTTTTGTCGCCACGCCCTTGACGGCGCAAAATGACTTTGCCATGCCCGCCCTGCTGACGCCCGAGCAAGCCGCCCGCGCCATGCTGCGAGGTTGGGCGCGCGGGCAATTTGACATCCATTTCCCGCACCGGTTCACCTTATGGCTCAAACTGCTGCGCCTGTTGCCTTACCGGTTGTACTTTCCGTTGGTGCGGCGTTTTACCGGGTTGTGACCGATGAACACACGACAAGCCACCCAGACCCTGGCCACTTTTTTTGAGACCCTGACGCCGGACAGCGTGGCGCAGCTGCACACGCTGTATGACGCGCAGGCCACCTTCAAGGACCCGTTCAACGAGGTGCAGGGCTTGCCCGAGATCGAGTGCATCTTCCGGCACATGTATGTCGCGCTGGATCAGCCGTACTTTGTCATCACCGGTCAGCTGGTCGATGGCGCGCAGGCCTTTTTGACCTGGGAGTTCCGCTTTCGCTTCAAGCGGTTTGACACGGCCAAACTGCAAACCGTGCGCGGTGGCAGTCATGTGGTGTTCAACGCGCAAGGCCGGGTGACCCTGCATCGCGACTACTGGGATGCCGCCGAAGAGCTGTATGAAAAGCTGCCCCTGGTGGGCAGCGTCATGCGCTGGCTCAAGAACAGGGCCAACACCTGAAGGGGCTGATCAGGCCCGGCGCTGGCGCAGTTGGTGCAAGGCTTGTTGACCCAGGCCATGCACCATGCGCAGCAGCAGCAAGCTGGCCAGCAGGCTCAGACCGGTGATCAGCAGGGCGAGTGCGAAGCCTCGGCGCTCTTTGCGTTGCTGCCAGTTGACCCAGAATTGTTCGCGACGCAATTCAATGCTGTCATAAAAGCTGGGCACCACCAGCAAGGTCAGCAAGGTCGAGGTGATGGTGCCACCGATGATGGCCACAGCCATCGGGCGATAGAACTCACCGCCCTCGCCCATGCCGATGGCCACCGGCAGCATGCCGGCGATCAGGGCCAAGGTGGTCATCAAAATAGGTCGCAGGCGTTTGCGGCCCGCAGCCATCAAGGCTTCTTCCCGGTCGATGCCCTCGTGCTCGAGTGCGCGTGTGGCATCGAGCAGCAAGATGGCGTTTTTGGCCACCAGACCCATCAGCATGATGACGCCGATGAAGCTCATCAGGTTGAGCGTGCCGCCCGTCAGCAGCAAGGCCAGCACCACACCGATCAGTGACAGCGGCAAAGACAGCATGACAGCCAGGGGGGCGGTGAACGAGCTGAACTGCATGACCAGGATCAGGTACATCAGCGCGATGCCCGAAACGAGGGCGATGCCCATTTCCGCAAAAACTTCCTGCTGGTCGCGCGAGGCACCCGCCAGCTCCAGGCCAAACCCTTCGGGAAACGAGATGCTGCGTGCCAGTTTCAGGGCGTCTTCGGTCACTTCGCCTGCGGCGCGCCCCTGCACATTGGCCGACACGGCGATGGTGCGTTTGCCATTGGCGTGTTCAATGCTGGCGGGCGCAAAGCCGGTGGTGACCTTGGCGATTTGTGCCAACGGCACCACGGTCTGGGTGCCTGCCACCGAAATGGGCAGGCGTTCGATTTGCGCGGCATCGGCACGGTCCGCAGGTGCCAGCCGGATGGCCACATCTCGTGATTCACCCGTGGGGTCCACCCAGTCGCCGACTTCGACGCCCGCAAAGGCCACGCGCAAGGCGGTCGTGACATCCGATGCGGCAATGCCCAACGCGTTGGCCAGGCCCCGGTCGAGTTCGATCTGGAGTTCTTTTTGCGGGTCTTTTTGTGACAGCCCGACGTCGACGGCACCGGGGACCTTGCGCAACTGGGCCATGAAACGCTCGGTGATGTCGAGCAGTTGGCGTGAGTCGGTCCCGTAAAAACGGATTTGAACCGGCTTGGCGGCACCGTTGTTCAGATCGTCCAGCACCACGTACTCTGCTCCTACCAGCTGGGTCATGCGGGTGCGCAAATCTCGGCCAATGTCCTGCGCCGTGCGTTGCCGGGCGGTGCTTTTGCCGATGTCCACATAAATGCGGCCACCGCCGGGATTGACCTGGCTGTTGGTGGCCACGGTTTCAGGCAGTTCGTGTGCCAGCTGGATGGCGGCATCCAGTTTGCGGCGGGCGTATTCCAGGCTGGTGCTTGAAGGGGTTCGCACGTCGATGGCCAGGGTGTTGCCATCCATGCTGGGCAGGAAGCTGGAGCCGCCGAACCGGGCGTGCAAAGCCAGGGCACCGACCAAGCTCAGCAAAGCAAAGGCCGCCATCCAGCGCCGGTGGTGCAAGGCCCAATGGATCACGCGGCCATAGCGATCCGCCTGGGCATCAAACCAGGTGTTGAAGCGCGCCAGCCAGGCGCTGATGCCCCGGGCCGTTTGGCCATGTCCTGAAGTGGGTGCCGGATCGCCCCAATAGGCCGACAGCATGGGGTCGAGCGTGAACGAGATCAGCAGACTGACCAGCACCGAGGCCACCACGGTGAGCCCGAAAGGGCGGAACCATTCTCCTGAAACGCCGGGCATGAACGCCACCGGAATGAAGACCGCCACGATGGAAAACGTGGTGGCGGCAACGGCCAGCCCGATTTCGGCAGTGCCCTGCAGGGCTGCAGTGCGGCGGTCCAGGCCTTTTTCCATGTGACGCACGATGTTTTCCCGAACCACAATGGCGTCGTCGATGAGCACGCCAATGGCCAGTGACAGCCCCAGCAAGCTCATGAAGTTCAAGGTGAAGCCGCACAGCCAGACCGCGATGAAGGCGGTCACCACCGAGGTGGGCAAGGACAAGGCCGTGATCAGCGTGGAGCGCCAGGAGTTCAAAAAGACATAGACCACAAATATGGTCAGCACGGCACCAAAGGCCAGGGCTTCAATCACGTTGTTCAGGCTGCTTTGTGCGTCCTTGCCGCCGTCTTGCGTGATGGTGATCTGCGTGCCTTCGGGCAAGCTGGCGTTGAGGCTTTTGATCTGCTGGCGCACGTCATCCGCCACAGTGACGGTGGAAGCTTCACGCGAACGGGTGATGGCCAGACCCACATTGGGCCGTCCGTTGCGCAGACTCAGGTCGGTGGGCTCGGCCAGGCCGTCTTCGATGGTGGCCACTTCGCCCAGGCGGACCAGTTCAGCCCCGTTGCGCCGGACCACGATGTCACGAAACGCCATGGGAGATTCGATGCGACCGAGCAGGCGAATGCTTTGGTCCTGCAGTTCCCCCTTGATTTTGCCCACCGGCGCCGCGATGTTCTGGTTGCGCAGTGCCGCCACCACCTCGGCCACGGGCAAGTTCAGTTCGCGCAATTTTTGGGCATGCAACAGCACGCTGAGCTCGCGCTTGAGTGCGCCGGTGACCTTGACCTGGGACACGCCTGGAATGGCCCTGAACTGGTCGGCCAATTGGTCTTCTGCCAGCCGCGAGAGTGCCACATGGCTTTGGGTGGTCGATGACAAGGCCAGTTGCATGGCGGGCTCTTGCGAAGGGTCGAGCCGCAGGATCACAGGCTCCCGGATTTCGGCGGGCAGTTTGTAGCGCACACTGCCAATCGCGTTGCGCACTTCATCGCTGGCCTCGACCATGTTCTTGTTGAAATTGAAAATGACCCACAGTTGCGCACGGCTGTCATTGGCGCTGCTTTTGATTTCCTTGATGCCCGTGACGGCATTCAGGCTTTTTTCAATCCGGTTGAGCACCTCGCGTTCCACGGTCTCGGGTGATGCGCCTGGATAAGCCACATCGATCGACAGCAAGGGAAACGCCACATCCGGGTTTTGATTGACTTTGAGCTTTTTCAAAGCCAGCAGGCCGGCGGCCATCAGCATGAACAAGATGACCAGTGTCACCACCGGACGGCGGACACTGAAATTGGACAGGAACATGGCTCAGCCTCCTGTGGGGCGGGTGCGAAAGCGAAAAGTCTGGCCGTCTTGCAGTCCGCTGCCGGGGTGGCGCAGGATGCGGTCACCCGCCTTCAGCCCCGATTGCACAGGCCACAGGCCGGTGCGGGCCTCGCGTTCACCCAGGGTCACGGCTTGCGATTGAATTTTGTCGGCGGCCAACAGCCACACCCGGACTTGCTCATTCTGACGAACCCAGGCCCCATCGGGCAGGGCCAGTGAGGTGGTGGACTGTGTCTGGATGACCCCCTCGGCGTACAGTCCTGCCACCAGGCCGGGGACGGGGCCGGTGAAGTCGACCAGAACGGCCACCTGCCGGGTCACGGGATTCACGGCCGCATCAATGCGGCGAATTTTTCCGCCGATGGGGGTGTTGTCCAGCCCGTTGACATGAAACCGCACGGACTGTCCGGGCTGCAACGCGCGCATGTGCTCGGCGGACACCAGTCCCTCCAGCCGCAGGCTTTGGGGGTCGATGATCTGCACCAGCTCCTTGCCCATTTGCACGGTATCGCCCGCAGACACTTTGCGCGCACTGACCACGCCCGCAAAGGGGGCACGCACCTGCGTCCGGTCGAGTTGCTGGCGTGCTGATGCAGCGCGGGCTTTGGCCGCGACCCATTCACTTTGGGCGGTGTTGCGGCGAATCTCGGCTTCTTCCAGTGCCTGCATGGACACCATGCCCTGGGCTTGCAATGATTTTTGACGCTGGTGTTGCCGTTGCGCGCTGTCCAGCGATTGAGCGGACGCACGCACGGCTTCATCGGCCGAAGACAGGTTGTCGCGCAGCACCGTGTCGTCCAGGCTGACCAGCAAGTCACCTTGTTTGACGGCATCGCCATTTTCCTTGTGCACACGCAGCACCACGGCGGCCATTTCAGCCCGCACATCGGCTCGTCTTTCAGGCTGAACAGAGCCGGTGATCACAGGCCCTGTTTGGGCATCGGAGGTGCCCAGTGTCACCACGTCTTCCGGGCCCAGAAGCAGGGTTTGGGCCACTGGGGCCGTCTGGGGGTTTTGATCGGGTGATTTTTGGCAAGCTACAAGACCAGCGGCCATGCAGACCCCGATGAACAATTTTTTCAAAATGGTCTCCTGAATCAGGACAGGGCCTGCCACGGGGGCCGAGGGTCTGTGACCCATGGATGCACTTCAGGCGGGCAGGCTGTCGATGAAGCTTTGGCGTTGCGACAGCTTGTCGTAGAGCTTGTGCAAGTTGGGATGGGCGCTGCGCCAGTCGAGTTGCGGGAAGCGGAAGTCGAGGTAACCCACGGCGCAGCCCACGGCGATGTCGGACAGGCTCAGGTGGATGCCCGAGCAAAATGCCTTGTCGCCCAGGCCGTGGCTCATGGCCTTGAGGGCGTGGTCAATCTTGCCCATCTGGCGGTCGATCCAGGCCTGGCTGCGCTCATTGTCGCTGCGGCCTGTCCAGATGGCTTCCATGCGCGCCAGCAAGGCGGCGTCGAGCAGGCCGTCAGCCAGCGCCTCCCAGGTTTTGACTTCGGCCCGTTCGCGGCCACTTGTCGGGATCAGCTTGCCCACGGGTGAGAGGGTGTCCAGGTATTCCACGATCACTCGGGAGTCGAACACGGCCTCATGGCCTTCCATGATCAGGCAAGGCACTTTGCCCAGTGGGTTGCAAGTGTGGATGGTGGTCTGGTCCGACCAGACGTCTTCGGTCACAAATTGGTAGTCGAGCTTTTTCTCGGCCATGACGATGCGCACTTTGCGCACGTAGGGGCTGGTGACGGAGCCGATCAGTTTCATGCGGGGACTCAAAATGAAGTTGCGAGGATTCTAGAGGACGTCCCGGCCCGGAAGGGTCCTGTCTTCACAGAGGTCGGGGTGCAGGGGGGTGGATTCAGCCCCCTGACAGGGCGGCCACCTACAATCGGGGGATGAATTTCTCCCCCATTTCCGCCCTTTCGCCGCTGGATGGCCGTTACGCCAGCAAACTCAACGCCCTGCGCCCTCTGGTGAGTGAGCTGGGTTACATGCACCGCCGCGTGCAGGTTGAGATCGCCTGGTTCATTGCATTGTCGGACGCTGGCTTTGACGAGTTCAAGCCGCTCTCCCCGGGCGCCCGCGCCTATCTCACGGGCCTGGTCAAGAACTTCTCTGAGG
>JACCEE010389810.1_pt1 | contig 16666 bp, 16 predicted proteins | sample 7449931 | NCBI WGS metagenome assembly JACCEE01 (sample SAMN15323457, study PRJNA562643) | freshwater metagenome | isolation source: river surface water | place: USA:Blue River Watershed | collected 2017-08-19 | reverse complement strand
CTACCAAATTAACCCTTCAACCGCGCCGCCCTGCTGGCTAATGCCTTCATTTGCTCCGCTACTTCTGCCGCGATTTTCTCGTCAATCAAATTACCTTCCGCATCACCCCCGCCCGCAAACGCATTCACAAAAACTTCAGGCTTATTCAAAGGATGCAAATTCACATACACACACACTTGCCGCAAATGATACTGCGCCCGCGAAGTGCCCATTCCGCCGCCCGCACCTAAAATCGCTACAGGTTTATCATTCAATAAAACATTATTCGGCTCACGCGATGCCCAATCTAAAATATTTTTTAACGCTGGCGCAATCGAAAAATTATACTCAGGACACGCTAACACCAACGCATCCGCCCGCGCTAACTGCGCAAACACCTGTTGCACCGCAGGCGGGGGCGTGGGCGCGTCAGAATTGAAAAAAGGCACATCGTGCAAATTTGCAATTTCCAAAGAAACATCGGGCGGTAAATTGTTCTGTGCTGCCCGCAATAAACCTGTATTACAAGAAAAACGCCGTAAACTGCCTGAAATACCTAAAAAATTAAGTGCCATGTTATTTTTTCTCCCGCGTAAAAAACATTAAAAAAAATAAAGTGCATTTTCAGTCCTTTGAAAATGCACAATACTCACTTTACTCTTTCACAGCTTCAATTTGAATGGTGATTTTCACGTCATCACCCACTGCTGGCAAATACTTGGTAATACCAAAATCAGAACGCTTAATCATAGTCACCGCATTTGCACCACAAGTGGGCTTTTTCGTAATCGGATTGTCGCCGCATTTGAAATGGTCAACTGTCAACACTACAGGCTTAGTTACACCGCGTAAAGTTAAATCCCCTTCCACAGAAGTTAAGATTTTATCCTTAAATTTCACATGGGTAGATTTAAAAGTCATTGTAGGATATTTTGCGACATCAAAAAAATCTTCGGCTTTCAAATGTTCTTCTAATTTGTCTAAACCAGTATCTAAAGAGTTTGTATCAATACTCACTTCTACACTGCTTTTCGCGCCATCTAACACAATTTTCCCTGTAGTCGTGTTAAACCGCCCGCGCTGCATAGAAAAACCTAAGTGGCTGATTTCAAAGCTAGGGAAAGTATGTGTGGATTCTACAACGTAGTTATCAGCGGCAAAAACATTAGCAGATAATACGGAAGCGATTAATAATGTTGCAATTTTCATGAGAGTGTATCCTTATTGTACGGAGGAAAGAGAAGAAACTTTAAATTTAAAACGAATTTTGACTTCATCGGCGACCACATCTGTTGCCGCCCAACTGCCTGAACCTAATCCAAATTGTGAGCGTTTCAATTCAAAACCGCCTTCTAATAACGCACCAGAAGCTTGAGTTTTTAAACTAAACGGCGCACTGACTTCTACAGTTTTATCTTTAATGGTCATGCTACCCGTGACATTAAAATGTGTATTATCAATAGCTTTTACTTGTGTCGCGACGAATTGCACGCTGGGAAATTGCGCTACATTAAACCAGCTTTTACCTTTCACTTCGTCAGTCGCTTCACTACTGCCTGCATCTATGCTATTGACAGGAATCGTAATTTTTGCTTGTGCACTTTCAGCATGAGCGGGGTCAAACTGTAATTGCACTTCAAATTGTTTAAATCGTCCTTCAATCGGCACGCCCATTTGCGTAGAAACGAAAGTCAATGAACTATCCGCTGTTTGTACTTGATTAAAAACAGCCGCTTGCGAATTTAAACCTACTAAAGCCAACGCTACAACAAGGGGTAAACGAAACATGTTAAGAATTCTCCCGCCGTAAAAAAGGCAACATGTGCGTTAAAACTGAATCACGGTCAATAAAATGATGTTTCAATGCCGCGCCGATGTGCATACAAACCAATATCACTAATCCAACATTTAAAACAAAATGTAAATTTTTAAAAATTTCTGTTAATTCAGGGCTTTTTTCAATTAAGTTCGGTAACGGCAACACCCCAAACAGGACAACAGGAAAACCTGCCGCCGAACTCATTAACCAACCCGACACGGGAATTGCAAACATTAAAAAGTACAAAACCCCATGTGTTAACTGTGCTGCCCGGCGTTCCCACGCTTGCATTGTTTCAGGCAACGCGGGGACAGGATGTGTTAATCGCCACGTTAAGCGGATGATTGCAAATGCAAAAATACAAACACCTAGCCATTTGTGCCATGAATACAATTTCAATTTAAAGGGTGATAAAGGTAAATTCACCATCATAATTCCCATGCCAATCGCGGCAAAAATACCGAAAGCAATGAGCCAATGCAGCGCAATCGCGGTTTTAGTATAACTGTGTGTCATAAAACACCTCGTTAGTTAAAACTAATTAATACATTACTAATTAGTACAATTTCCCTTAAAAAATAGGCGTAAATTACGCCCACTTTTATAAAAACTTATAAGTTATTCAATACTTGCATTAGGAAACAAACCTTTTAAACGTTGCAACGCTAAAATAATTTGTTGTCGTTCAATTGGATTCAATTGGTCAAACTGTTGTTTTAAATGTAAAATATGCTCAGGGAAACATTTTTGGAAAAACGCATCCCCTGCTTCAGTTAAAACCACCATCGCTGTACGGCGGTCTGGATTACCTAACACCCGTTTAACTAAATTTTTAGCTTCTAAACGGTCAACTACACCCGTTAAAGTCCCTTTAGTAATCAAAGTTTTTTCGCCTAACTCTTTAAAATTCATGCCTTGCGTATTGCCTAATGTTGCAACCACATCAAACTGCGGCACGGTTAAATCAAAGCTGCGAATATGCGCTGCACTAAAATTAAAAAAAGCCTGATACGCTAAGACAAGTTCTAGCATTAAAGGTAAAAATGCTTCTTGAGAAGCTTGGCGTGAGGTGTACATATTTTTATATCCTGCGAACTATTTGAATCAGTATAGTTCTAACAAAAACTAATTACAAGTATTTTTTTATTGGATTAAATAATCGGCGGGTCATCTTGTTTAATTCGTTCTAACTCATCCATATCGGGATTAATATCAACGCTGGTTATTTCCTTATTGTCAGCGTCTGCATTATCAATCCGCGCAATGTGAAATAACGCATCTCCTTCATTAACCAGTGGTAATTTAGTTACACTAATAATCATCCCTGCCGCGCTTGAAAAGACTTCAATTTCTTCTTGGTCAAACGGGTCAGAAATAATGCCAAGCAACTGCTGTTTTTTAACCCATTGCCCTAAAACCGTAGAACTCCGCAAAATGCCACCATGCGGAGCGCGTATCCATGTACTTGAACGGGCAAATAAAGGCTTAATAGCATGTTTTCGCAGTCGTTTTGTGGGCAACATGCCCAATTCCCGCATGACATTAAAAATACCATCTAATCCCGTTTGAATACACAATTCATCAAATCGCAACGCTTCCCCTGCTTCATACAACAACATTTTCACCCCTTGCTCACTTGCCGCTTCTCGCAATGAGCCATCGCGCAATGTTGAATGTAACATCACCGGCGCATTAAATGCTTGTGCTAATCGCTCCGTTTCTTCACTCGTAAAATTCGCCCGAATTTGTGGCAAATTATAACGATGAAAAGCACCTGTATGTAAATCAATACCATGCGTGCAATGAGCTACAATTTCATTCATAAAAATATACGCCAAACGAGCAGCTAATGAACCCTCTTCTGAACCTGGAAAAGAACGATTTAAATCGCGGCGGTCGGGTAAATAACGCGAATGACTTAATAAACCAAAGACATTGACAATTGGAATCGCAATTAAAGTTCCTTTCAATTGATGAATCGGAAATTGCTTAAGCAAGCGACGAATAATTTCTACACCATTTAATTCATCGCCATGAATTGCAGCACTGATAAATAAACAAGCTCCAGCTTCTTTACCATGAATAACTTGTACTGGTAAATCAATAGGCGTATGGGTGTATAAATGCGCAATTGGAATATCTAAAATAACATGACTGCCAGGACGAATTACTTTACCATTAATTTTTAAATTTTTAGGTTTAGTGTCCGCCGTGCTCAACGTGGTTTTCATGCCTTTCCTTAATACTCAAAATAGGATTTGCTTAAAACGATTTAAACAAATCCTTTAAAAATTAAAACTTAGGCAATTTTAAATTTTTCAAATTCGGTGGTAATTTATCCTGCATCCCTTGCATCATTTTGTTTAAACCACCAGATTTTGCCAATTTATTGAATTTCTTCATCATCTTTTGCATTTGTTCAAATTGCTTCAGCACCCGATTAATATCTTGCACTTGTGTTCCAGAACCGCGTGCAATGCGTTTTTTACGCGAACCATTGAGCACCGCAGGAAATTTACGCTCATGCGGAGTCATAGAGTTAATAATGGCTTCCATCCGAACCAGTTCTTTATCATTGACTTTGCTACGCACTTCTTCGGGAATCTCGTGCATTCCTGGCATTTTATCCATTAAACTTGCCATGCCGCCCATATTACGCATTTGCGATAATTGCTCACGAAAATCTTCTAAATCAAAGCCTTTGCCTTTTTGCAACTTCGCTGCTAATTTTTCCGCTTTATCACGGTCAACTTTACGTTCAACTTCTTCAATTAAACTGAGCACATCCCCAAAGCCGATAATCCGCGAGGCAACGCGGTCAGGATAAAACGGCTCGAGTGCAGTTGTTTTTTCGCCTATCCCAATGAATTTAATTGGTTTACCCGTGATGTGTCGCACCGATAACGCCGCCCCACCGCGTGCATCGCCGTCTGCTTTAGTTAAAATCACCCCCGTTAAAGGCAAGGCATCATTAAACGCTTTCGCCGTTTTTGCCGCATCTTGCCCCGTCATACTGTCCACAACAAATAGTGTTTCGGTCGGATTGACTTCGGCATGTAATGATTTGATTTCGCCCATCATTTCATCATCAATATGCAAACGACCCGCAGTATCAATAATCAACACATCGGCATAATGACGGCGGGCGTGGTCAATCGCTGCTTTGGCAATATCAATCGGTTTTTGACTGTTATCACTGGGGAAAAAAGTCGCGCCGACTTCACCAGCAAGAATTTCTAATTGATGAATCGCGCTGGGGCGATACACGTCACAACTGACGACGGTTACTTTTTTCTTTTGTCTTTCAATCAGTAAGCGGGCTAATTTGCCGACAGTAGTGGTTTTTCCCGAACCTTGTAAACCTGCCATTAACACGACGACTGGTGGGACGGCGGCTAAATTGAGTTCATCATTTTGCTGTCCCATTAATTCGGTCAATTCGTCGTAAACGACTTTGATTAATGCTTGTCCAGGAGTTAAACTGCCAATCACTTCTTGCCCGATTGCCCGCGCTTGTACTTGCTCAATCAATGCTTTAACTACAGGCAAAGCAACATCTGCTTCTAACAAAGCCATGCGAACTTCGCGCATTGCGTCTTTAATATTGCTTTCGCTCAAACGCCCTTGTCCGCGAATATCTTTCCAAACCTTACCCAATCGTTCTGTTAAACTATCAAACATACATGATTCCTTAAAAGATTTTTTAATGTGTTTTATTGTTGAAAAAGTATAATAAGTTACTAAAAGGATAATATGAATTATTACATTTCCAACGATAGATATTAAAATCACTATCGATAGTTAAAATCTTATCTTGTTTTAAATTTTCTGCTAATAAAACTAATGAAGCATCAGCAAAATCCATTGGAACATCACTATATTTGCTTATTAACTCAGTGAGACGATTTAAATGCACATCACTAATAGTAAATAAAGTAATTTTCATATCTTTTAAAGCAGATAAAAAAGTAACTACTTTTTGAGATTTTTTTTGAGAATCACACTCCTGCAAAAAGTAACACACTTCTGTTATCACAGGCATAGTTGTAATTAATGGAGCGTCAATTTTTGTAAAGAACTCCTCTACATCAGCATGATAGTTGTCATCTTTATTGAATAAAGCTACCCAAAAACCAGTATCAACAATAATTTTTTGTTTCATTTATTGCGCCATAAATATTTTTCATAATTTTCAGCTAAATCTTTTTCGCCATTATGAATACAACCTACCAATCCTGCCTCTTTCAAAACTTGTAACATCCGCTGCCCTATCGTTTCTTGTTCATGCTGCTGTATTGCATGAGTACGATTTAAAAATGAAGTTCTTGTTCCAATCTGTTTTTGCGGTTTATTAGAAACAGAAACACGTTTTAATACACCCTTTTGTACCGTTGCTATTCTAGCATGGTTATTTTGTGGACGTTGTTGTAAAGATTTCTGTTGAACAATCTCAACAATTTCTTCTTGCGTTCTTTTATCTAAAGCTGAAAAACTTTTCAGCATTTTTTGAGTCAAAGTATTCATTATATTCTCCTTTAATTAATCAATTTCTTTAAAATTTGCTCAAGCACAGCAACACGCTCTAAATACGCTAATTCACTATGATTCAAATGCAACTTGTCTTTACCATCAAATTTAAATAATGATGGATTACTTTGAATCAGTTGTATTAATTTTTGTGGTTCAACAGAGGTGTGTTGATAAAATTGAATATAACCGCCATTTTCACTAAATTCAATTTTACGCAAGCCCAAAGAATGGGCTTGCAATTTCAATTCAGTAATTTGAATTAAAGCTTGTGTTGCTTCAGGCAATAAGCCAAATCTATCAATCATTTCAATATGAATTTCTTTAACTTCTTCTAAAGAAGTTGCACTCGCCAAGCGTTTATATAAAATCAACCGACTGTGAATATCAGGCAAATAATCGCTAGGAATTAATGCTGGTACGCGCAAATCAATATCTAAAGTATGTTTTGTGACTTGCTCTAAATCAGGCGTTTTACCCGCTTTTAAAGATTCAATCGCCCGTTCTAATAATTCTGTATATAAAGAATAGCCGATTTCTTGAATTTGTCCGCTTTGTTCCTCGCCTAGCAATTCGCCCGCGCCGCGAATTTCTAAATCATGGGTTGCTAGTCTAAAACCTACGCCTAATTCTTCTAAAGAAGCAATCGCGTCTAAACGTTTCACCGCATCTTGTGTCATTAATTTTTTAGCTGGAACAATTAGATAAGCATAAGCGCGATGATGTGAACGTCCTACCCGCCCGCGCAATTGGTACAACTGCGCTAAACCAAATTTATCCGCCCGATTAATGATAATCGTATTTGCTGTAGGAACGTCAATCCCCGTTTCGATAATGGTTGTACACACTAACACATTGAATCGCCGATGATAAAAGTCTTGCATAACCCGCTCTAATTCGCGTTCACGCAATTGTCCATGGGCAATTTCAACCCGCGCTTCAGGTACAAGCTGCATTAAATCTTGCGCAATTTTTTCAATATTATCAATGTCATTATGCACAAAATAAACTTGTCCACCACGGCGCAATTCACGCACAATTGCTTCAGCAATCGACGGCGCATGCCATTCTTTAATAAAAGTTTTAACTGCCAATCGTTTAGACGGGGCGGTTGCAATCACTGATAATTCGCGCAAATTAGACAAAGCCATGTTTAACGAGCGCGGAATCGGGGTTGCGGTGAGGGTTAAAATATCCACTTCAGAACGTAATGCTTTAAAACGTTCTTTTTGTTTTACGCCAAAACGATGTTCTTCATCAATAATTACTAAGCCTAAGTTTTTGAATTTGATATTATCTTGTAATAATTTGTGTGTACCAATCACAATATCAATTTGACCCACTTCAATTTGCTGCAAAGCGTGAGTTTGCTCTTTTTTGCTGCGAAAACGCGATAATTGCTCAATTTTGACTGGAAATTCAGCAAAACGGTCTAAAAAGTTTTGATAATGTTGTTGTGCTAATAAGGTTGTCGGCACTAAAACCGCTACTTGTCGCCCATCTTGTACTGCAACAAACGCGGCACGCATAGCCACTTCTGTTTTACCAAAGCCCACATCACCGCATACAAGTCTGTCCATTGGGCGTTCAGACAGCATATCGTCTAAAACGGCATTAATTGCATCCGCTTGGTCAGGGGTTTCTTCAAATGGAAAGCCTTGCACAAATTCACGATAATCTTCCATATCACATTGAAAAATGTGCCCTTTACGCGCTGCCCGTTTGGCATAAATATCAAGCAATTCCACTGCAACATCAGTAACTTGTTGCGCTGCTTTGCGTTTGGCTTTTTCCCATTGTCCTGAGCCTAATTTGTGCAACGGTGCATGTTCTGGGTCAACGCCCGTGAAACGACTGATTAAATGCAAAGAGGCAACGGGCACATATAATTTATCGCCATTGGCATATTCTAAATGTAGAAATTCCGCAGGAAAACCACTGAGTTGTAAGGTAATTAAGCCTTGATAACGTCCTACGCCATGTTCTTCATGCACAACTGGCGCGCCGATAGTTAACTCGGTTAAATTGCGAACTATAGTATCCGTATCGCGTTGCGTGGCAGAGTGACGACGGCGGCGGCGTTGAGTTACACGCTCTCCCAGAAGTTGGGTTTCAGTAATTAATGCTAATAAAGGTGTTTGTAGAATAAAACCGCGTTCTAAAGGCGCGACAGTCACGCATAAATCTGCGTTAGTCTTTAAGAAATCTTGCCATGTTTCTACTAAAGTCGCTTTTAATTCAGCTTTTTTAAGCAACTCTAATAAGTTTTCACGCCGTCCTAATGTTTCTGCAACTAATAATATTTTTGCTTTAAAACTATTAAGAAATTGCTTAAATTCAATAAAAGGCGTAGTAGCATGGGAACTACTCGCTAAATGGGGTGGTAAAGCTTGAACTGCGTAATTTAAGGTATTTTTTTCTATTTCTGTCGGTGTTTCAGTTTGTAGTTGAATATGGGGATAGTGTTTAAAATAAGCAAATGTTTCTTCAAGCCGTAAACAAAGCTGATTTGGAGTTAAAATTGGGCGTTCAATATCATGGCGTAATTGTTCATAACGTTCTTGTATTTCTTTAATAAATTGCTGTGCATTTTCATAAACAGAAGGTAAAGTTAAAATAACTGAATTCTTAGGTAAGTAATCAAATAGTGTGTTAGTTTCTTTAAAGAAAAAAGGTAGATAATATTCAATGCCTGCTGCCGCAGTATTTTCTGTCATTTGCTGGTAAACAGGACAACGGCGTGGGTCGCCTTGAAAAGTTGAACGCCATTGTGTTTTAAATAAACTAATCGCTTCGGGTGTTAAAGGAAATTCGCGAGCAGGTAATAAATGAATTTCATTGAGTTTGTTTAAAGAACGTTGTGTTTCAGGGTCAAAAGTTCTAATACTGTCAATTTCATCGTCAAATAAATCAATTCTAAAGGGTAAATCACTACCCATGGGGAATAAATCAATTAAACTGCCGCGTACGCTAAATTCACCATGTTCAACTACTTGGGAAACTGAGCGATAACCACTGAGTTGTAATTGCATTCTAAATTGTTCTAAATTTAAAGTTTGTCCGCATTTTAGCAATAAACTATTATTGCGAATATAATCGATAGGCGGTAAACGGTGCATTAGGGTAGTCATATTTACAATTAATACCCCATGTTTAACCAGCGGCAATAACGCCAAAGTCGCTAATCTTTCAGAAATAATGTCTTGATGCGGTGAGAAAATATCATAAATTAGCGTTTCCCAATCAGGAAAACTAAACACAGGATATTGCAATGTGGGTGAATTAGCAGTTGTAATGTCTGGCATAGCACTTGCTATGTTTTGTGTGCTAACTTGGGGTTTAATTGTTGATTTAGCACTAAAAAAATGTAGCTCTTCGCGTAGTTGTTGTGCAGTTAAGGCATCTGTTGTGACAACAACCAGTAAATGTTGCTGTTGTTGTGCAAGTTGATTTAACAGTAAACCCATGCTACTGCCATGCAAATTTGTCCATGTTTGCCGTTGTTGTGGTTTTAGGCTTAAAGTAGGCGATAAAGGAGATAATTCAGCATTATCTAAAAGTTGTGGCGTTTTTGACATGAGAAGGTATCGTCTTTTAGTGTAAAAATGGGGGCGTTGAAATATTTTTTATTCAGCAGGTGTTAGTGTTATTAACTTTTGAAGTTTATAGAAATTATGCAGTTAATTTTTATCTCAATTACAATTTATGAAATGAGTTTAATTTTTGCAAAAATGATTTTAAATTTGAGAAAATCAAGTTAATTATCTGCATGAGGATTTAGATAAAAAACTCGTTAAGTCAATCATAATTTTCTGCGCAAAATTCTAAATATCTTTAAACCATTAAAAGAAAATTGTGTCTTTTTTTAAGCAAAATTGTTTTATTTATTCTTCATAAAGCAGAATTTGCTTTTAATAAAAACTAAGGGAAATAAAATGGATGAGTTAAAACCTATTCATGGTTTAGCCGAGGTTTCAATCTTTCCGCTCGCTGTAGGGTGGTGGTTTGTTTTAGCATTGCTGTTAATTAGTTGTTTGTTAATTTTAGTTTATTTTTTACGTTCTAAAGTTAAATTAAAACGGGAGGTTACGAAAAATTGGGAATGTTTAGCGCAGCAAGCGTTTACTCCTTTAAAAAGTACGCAATTTACCGCTGTTGAGCGTTTAACGCAAGCCAGTGCAATTTTACGATTTGTCGCAATTCAGCGTTATGGGCGTGAGCAATGTGCAGGCTTAAGTGGAGAGGCTTGGTTGGTTTGGTTAGCTGCTCATGCGCAAACAAAGGCTGTGCAAAATACTTTTAATTGGCAAATAGATGGACGATTATTAATTTCTTTTCCCTATATGCCGCCGCAAATTCCGCTTGAGGATAGCCAAATCGTACCGATTATTAACGCTATTGAACAATGGTGTTTTTTTAACACTGTTGAAAATTAGGAAGGTAATATGAAAAGAAATCTATATTGCCAAGGGGTATTTAGTTTGATTTTATTGGCAATAATAACTGGTTGCAATCCCTCTCCTCCTAGTTCGGATGAGACATTAACACTAAAAGTTGCGAGTGAGGGAGCATATTACCCCTTTGATATGAAAAATGCACAAGGAGAAGCAGAAGGATTTGATATTGATATTGCAAAAGCAATTTGTGCAACGTTAAAAGCGCAGTGCGTTTTTACTTTAAATGAATGGGATAAATTACTTCCCGATTTGCTTGCTCATCATTATGATATGGTTATTGCAAGTATGACCATCACAGAAGAACGGGCGCAGAAAGTTGCTTTTAGCAATCATTATTATTCAAGTAAATTAGCGTTTATTGGAGGGCGACAATCGAATAATAATAATACAGAAACTTTATCTTTATTAGTTGGTAAGCGGGTGGGAGTGCAAAGAGAAACAACCATGGAGAAGTTTTTAATTGATAAAGTTCCACAAGCAAAGATTGTTTCTTATGAAAACCAAGAGTTAATTTGGCAAGATTTGGCTTTAGCTAAATTAGATTTTGTATTAGTTGATATGTTAGTTGGATATACTTGGTTAAGAACTGATACAGGTAAGAATTATAATTTTGTAGGTAATTTAATTGATACTGGAGAGCGGATGGGCATTGCAATGCGCCCAGAAGATAAGCAATTAAAGAAAAAAATAGATACAGCATTAGAAGAAATTTTAAGCAACGGTACTTATCAAAAAATCAATGCTAAATATTTTCCTTTTAGCATTTATTAGTCTCTTAGGAAATGAGAATGAACGCTTCTGAATTAAAATTGTCAGCACATTCTTTATCGCAGCGACAATGGCGATACTATACACAACGGTTTGTTAAATTAAATAATCAGTGGTTAAGTTTTAAAGTAAAAAGAAGTTTTGATATTTTTGCATCAGGAACAGCATTACTTTTACTCTCGCCGTTGTTGTTATTGGTTATGTTGGCAATTCGCATTGATTCGCCTGGTATTATTTTTTTTCATCAAATGCGGGTAGGACGTGATGGTAAAGTGTTTAAAATGTGGAAATTTCGCTCAATGTTTAAAGATGCAGAACAACGGCGGCAAGCCGTTATTGCAGAAATGAAACGACGCGGTGAGCAAATTGATGAGGTGCGTTTTAAATCAGAAAATGACCCGCGTATTACTCGAGTCGGGCGTTTTATTCGTAAAACTTCTATTGATGAATTGCCGCAATTATGGAATGTTTTTGTGGGCAATATGTCACTGGTAGGGCCTCGTCCGCCATTACCGAGTGAAGTGGCATTGTACACCCCTTATCAGCGGCAACGTTTATCTGTTTTGCAAGGAATTACTTGCATTTGGCAGGTTTCTGGACGTTCAAAAATTCCATTTGAGCAACAAGTTGAAATGGATTTAGAATATATCGGTAAGCAATCTTTGTGGATGGATATTAAGATTTTATTTAAAACTGTGCGCGTTGTTTTAAAAGGCGATGGGGCATATTAAAGAAACTGCAAGCAAGTTTCTTTTAAGATAATAGAAATTACGCAATTTAAATTGATTAAAGAGGAGTGCAATCGCTTTAGCGATTGCAAAGGTTGTCGAGAACTCAATAACCCAAGTTCGGCGATAGATTCAAATTAACACAAAGACCTATTAGGTTTTAAAAACGAGCAGGTTTGCCAATTACAATCGCTAAAGCGATTGCACTCCTCATTTCAACTGCGTAACGCCTAAGAATTATTATTGTAAAATTAGAACTATCTATCATTACGCTAATTAACATGAGTTCAGCAAGTTTTTGAGCTTGTACTAATAGAGCTGCTAGCTTTTGAAAGCTAGCAGGTCTTTGTTTTAGTTTAAATAATTTACTTAATTCAAATTAATTAAGATAATTTTGTAAATTGGAAGTTAGATTAAAATTCTAACGGCAATAAAGGCAGCCAAACACTGACAATAACGCCTTTTTCTGTCTCATGATTACGCGCTTTCACTGTCCCGCCGTGATAACCCGCAATTAAACGCACGATGTATAAGCCTAAACCTAAATGCGGTTCTTTCTTTTGAATCGCGGGCGGGCGCATAGAAACCATAGATTCAAAAAGTTGTTCTTGCATTTCCGTCGGCAAAAACGCGCCGCGATTGATGACATCTAAACGCGCCATGTTCTTATCACGGTGTAGTTGAATTTTAATTAAACTATTTTCTTCTGCAAAATCAACGGCATTAGCAACCAGTTTATCTAATAACTGTACAATTAAATCTGGTACACCTTGCACCATTAAACTATTCATTTCTAAGGTTGCTTGAAATTGTTTGTGCGGATAAACCATTCTATAACCGCCAACACAACTGCTAATAATGTCAGCTAAATCAAAAGGTTCACGTTCTCCTTTTTGTAAAGCTTGTTCAATCCGCGTTGCTTCACTTAATCGATTAATAATTGTATTTAAGCGGTCAATGCCTTGTTTAGCACGTTCTATGTACACAACTGAATCATTTGGCAAAATTTCTTTTTCTAACTCTAAATTTTCCAAAGAAGAACGGACAACAGCAATCGGCGTGCGCAATTCGTGCGATAAGCGACTCGCCATAGTTTCTAAATAAGTATTGTATTGTTGTAATTTCTCTAAAATATTGGAAAAACTACGCGCTAAATCGCCGATTTCGTCACGCGCTCCACTATCAATCGAGGCAAGGTGAATTTTCCCATTAACATCGATTGCTTTTTCGGCTTGATTGCGCAATTTTCGCAGGCGTAGTGATAAATGTGTGGCAAATATTAGCAAAGAAAGGGTGACAATTGACACTAATAAGACGGTACGATTGAATAAATCTACCATCGCTTGCCGTTGCACAGTTTGAATACTGTTTGTCGTTTCTTCTACGACTACCGCGCCAACCACTTCTTCATTGACCCAAATAGGATGTGCGGCGGAAACAATGACCGCTTGTTGGTCAGACGTGGAACGCCAACGGGTGCTACTTTGCCCGCCTAATGCTTGATTGACCTCAGCTCCTACAAGATGTGATGCGCCCGCTTGGTCATCTTTAAAATGTTGTGAGATTGGTGGCAATAATAGGCTATATAACCAGTTTAACGGATGGGTTTCCATCGCTTGTCCCAAATCGCCCGTTTGCGATAACACTCGCCGTTGCCGGTCTAATACCCACACCCGCCGACCGATGGTTTCTCCCATGCTTTGCATGAGTTGGTCAATTTCAGGCGAGGGAATGAAAACAGTGCCCAACTTATCCATATTGTGGATGGCGGAAGTGCCAATTAAGGTTTTAATGGTGCGTTGGTTCTCATTATCTACGTCAGCAATTGCGAAACCGAGTTTTTCACCAATCATGACCAAAGGTAAACGAATTTCAATTAAATAACCTTTATCAATTGTTTTCCATACACCTTGAATGCGTGTTTCAATTTGTGGACTTAAATCACCCACTAAATTATTGACTTTATAAGCATTTACCCAGCCATCATTTAAAGGAGAAATAATATAACGGCTGAAAATATGGTCAGGTTGACGCATTACAATTTGCAAATGGTCACTTTTATCTAAACGTAAGCTAGAATTTGTACGATAAATCAGTTTCTCATCTTTTATGATAAATAAAACATAAAGTTGTCCTTTATATTTTCCTTGCACATGTTGAAAAGAAAGAGAGTCAGGGGAATAATTGCCTTGGTTTTTTAAAATATGTTTTTCTGCATATAAATTTGCTTTGGGTAAATAATCTTCCCAATCTTCTAATTTTCCATCTAATTGAATAGCGTTTCTTAAAGAATAAGTGAATAAAACGCTTTCTTTTTCTAAAGTATCTGTTAAGTTACGAGTGAATAATTCACTGCGATGATTTAATGCGCTGGCATGAGTTCGCGCTGCTTCTTTTAAAGAAACTTCTAAATTATCGCGTAAATAACTTTCCATTGCTCGAATGTATTCATATCCCATGTAAGGAACACTGAGAAAAGTTAAAGACAGCAACAAAACTTTACTGCGAATGCTTAAAGACATTGTATGGACTTGTGATTTTTGCGCACGTTAAACTGCTTTCCCCCAATCTAATTTTTCCCGCAAAGTGGCGTAATGGTCATGCGATTGTGGATGAATTAAACGAATATGTTGGCGTTTTTCAATGACAATGCGGTCTCCTGGAATCACTTGTTGACATAACATCCCGTCGCAACTGAGTTGTGCTTGTCCGGTTTGATTGGCTTCAATGCTAATATTAATTCTACTATTCCCATCAATCACAATTGGGCGATTACTTAACGTATGGGGACAAATGGAAACTAGCACTAACGCATCGAGCGCAGGATGCACAATCGGGCCGCCACCTGAGAGCGCGTAAGCAGTTGAGCCGGTGGGGGTAGCGACGACTAAACCATCTGAGCGTTGACGATTGACAAAATGCCCGTTAATCGTCGTTTCAAACACTAACATGTGAATCATGTTCCAGCGGTGAATCACCATGTCGTTTAAGGCGTTAGATTGAGCGATACATTGCCCATCACGATACACTTCGGCATAAATTAAAAAGCGGGATTCTTCAGTATAAACGCCGCTTAAAATTTCATCTAAATAATGTTCCAATTTAGCGGGATGAATGTCGGTTAAAAAGCCTAATTTTCCTAGATTAATACCCACTAAAGCGACATCATGTTTTGCTAATAAGCGAGCTGCTTGTAATAATGTGCCATCTCCCCCAATGACAATCACTAACTCGCAATGAATCCCCAACATTTCAGTGTTAGGTACAACACTGAGATGATGACGTTCAGTCAATAAGCGAGCACTGGGCGCATCAATCAAGATTTCTACATTTTGTTTTTGTAGATATTTGATTAATAAATCAAGTGTGTTTTTTACACGCGGGTCTCCGCGTTTAGCAATAATTCCAATATTATTAAACATAAGTGTGTGTACGAAGCTAAAGGCTGAAAAGGCAGAATAAATTTACAAGAAATCCCGTATTCTCTGCGGCATGTTTAATTGCTTTATACTATAGATAAATCGGATAATAAAGAAACTGTTTTAATTTTATTATTTATTTTAATGAGTTATAAAGTTTAACGCGCAAAAATGATTTCTAATATTATGAGATAAATTCGCAATCACTTGAATATCAGGTAAAATAATTTATATAAAGCTTATCGGATTTATACAGAAACTTAGTTAAGCGGCTTAATTATAAATACATAGAAAATCCTTTGTTTCTTTTTAAGTCTAAAACAGAGACAATCGCTATTTTAACGACGTTTAAAAGCGTTATTCCACAGTTCACAGGGTTTTATCAGTGCAAAAGGCAGTGAAGTGAGATATTTATTATGGCACGTCGTCATTCAGCAAAATTAAGTGAACGAGCCAAACAACTTTTTACCGTGCTCGTTGATTTATATATCCGAGAGGGACAGCCCATTGGTTCGCGAACACTCTCTAAAGACTTAGAAATTGATTTAAGTCCTGCCACTATTCGCAATGTAATGTCTGATTTGGAAGAGATGGGGTTGATTTTCTCGCCTCACACCTCGGCGGGGCGGATTCCTACTCAATTAGGCTATCGTTTGTTTGTCGATACCTTATTGCAGGTGAATCCTTTAAAACAAGAAGAAGAAGCAAAAGTCCGCCAACAATTTTTTACTGAGTTACCGCGTAAAACCTTGAATGCTCAACAGCTTGTAGAACAAGCTTCAAAAATTTTATCTGAAATTACCCATTTTGCGGGTATTGTGATGTTACCTCGGCGGCAAACGGTCACTTTGCGCCATTTAGAGTTTTTACGCTTATCAGAAAAGCGGATTTTAATTATCTTAGTGATTAATGACCATGAAGTGCAAAATCGAATTATTCATACTAATCGTGAATATTCAGCGGCAGAAT
>JACCEE011421507.1_pt1 | contig 16670 bp, 6 predicted proteins | sample 7449931 | NCBI WGS metagenome assembly JACCEE01 (sample SAMN15323457, study PRJNA562643) | freshwater metagenome | isolation source: river surface water | place: USA:Blue River Watershed | collected 2017-08-19 | reverse complement strand
TTGATAACCAATAGCAATATTATTATTGCCAGTCGTACCAATATTTTTTAATGTTTGACTACCGACAGCAGTATTATTTGAGGCTGTAGTAACCGTGTTTAAAGCCTGAAAGCCAATTGCAGTATTTTCACCAGCACCGGTTGCACCGCCTGTAGTTCCTGCTTCCTGACCAATAAAGGTACTGTGACCACCGTAATTGTGAATGAAACGGCTGCCCGATACATTGACAATAACCCCACCAAAACCGTTAGGTGATGAATTAATACTGCCACTTAAACCTATATCTTGCGCATTAAAACTACCGCTAGCATCACGTTTGACAACCGTACTCACTGTATTACTACTGGTTGCTGTGCTATCGGAAATGTTGGTTAAGCCTGAACCATCACCCACAAATGCGGTGGCGGTAATTGTATTACCCGAAAAATTTCCAGTGACTCCACGTTTTACAATGGCACTAGCGGTATTTGCATCAGTCGCCGCGTTGGCGAGTAATTCAGCATTATGCAGATTAGTCGCCGATGAACCACCAACGCTGTTCACAACCGTAGCCGTTTGCGTTCCGCTGACATCACCACTTAATGAGCCGGTAAAATTCGCATTACTCGGTAAATTGGTTAATCCCGAACCATCAGCATGTAAAATGCCGCTTAAATAAACATCGGTGTGAGAGGATGATCCGATACGAATTACATTGTTTTCTCCAGCAACACCATTGTTTCCGATATTAATATTATTACTATCGCTATTGCTATGAGTAGAGCCAGCTTGATAACCGACAAAAATATTATTCGATCCACCGCTGATATTTTTTCCGGCTTCAAAACCCAATACGCTGTTATTGCTACCGATTAAATTGGTTAATAAGCTATTATTGCCCACCGCAACATTCGCGTTACCTCTGGCGTTGGTTGATAAAGCCGCTACGCCATAGCCCAAATTATCACTACCACTCATAGAAAAATTGCCGGCATTTTCACCGACAAAAGTATTGTTTGTACCATAATTATGAATAAATCGATTACTGGCTTTGAAAATATTACCCGCTGTTGCCGAAGTCGAAGCGACTAAAGTTAAATTGCCTGTTGGCGAGGTTGTTCCGCCGAAAGGAACTCCCGTTCCCCAACCTGTTGAGCTTTTAGGTCCATATAAAACATTAGCGGTAATATCCATATAAAAATCATTAAGTTGTCCCACAGTAGCACTGGGTGCGCCTGAACCATTCAGAATAGTATTGCCATTAACTCCCGTTGCGCCAGTAGCTCCGGTGTCGCCTTTTAAACCTATTGCACCGGTATCACCAGTATCGCCTTTATCTCCTTTCAATCCCGTATCGCCTTTTACTCCGGTCGCGCCAGTATCGCCTTTATCTCCTTTCAAGCCTTGAGAACCAGTAGCTCCTTTAGCACCCGTATCGCCTTTTGCACCGGTCGCGCCAGTATCGCCTTTATCTCCTTTCAAGCCTTGAGAACCAGTAGCTCCTTTAGCACCCGTATCGCCTTTTGCACCGGTCGCGCCAGTATTTCCTTTAGCACCAGTTGCCCCCGTGTCACCTTTTAAACCTTGAAATCCGGTATCGCCTTTATCGCCTTTTAAACCAGTAGCTCCGGAGTCGCCCTTGTCACCTTTATCGCCTTTCAATCCTTGAAGACCGGTATCGCCTTTGGCTCCGGTTGACCCAGTATCACCTTTTAAACCCATTAACCCCGTCGCGCCAGTCGCTCCGGTGTCACCTTTCAAACCTTGTAAGCCGGTATCTCCCTTATCACCTTTCAAACCGGTATCGCCTTTCGCACCCGTCGCGCCATTTAACCCAGCGCTACAGCCAGTTGTTCCTAGTTTTCCCGTTGCATCTACACAAACGGCAATTCCACGATTGACGGTTGCTTGATAAATGCCAGCAATATAAGTATTGCTTTGAGTCAGTCCTAAACGAATCACTTGATTATCGTTGGCAGTACCTTCATGTCCAATCATAATATTATTATTGCCATTAACAATATCACCACCGCTGCCAAATCCTAAAGCAATATTATTTGATCCGCGATTATTGCTTAATAAACTTTGATTGCCAATTGCAATATTTTGCCCGCCATTTACATTATTATTTAACGCACCACTGCCAATTGCAATATTATTATTACCCGATATATTATTTAATAAAGCATTAAAACCAATCGCATGATTAGAATCCCCTTTATCATTCGCTGATAACGCTTTTGCCCCTACAGCAATATTACGATGTCCTTCGGTATTATTAAATAAAGCTCTAAAACCCACGCCAACATTATTGTCACCTTTAATATTATTCGTTAACGTTTTATTTCCAATAGCCGTATTTCCACCGTCGCCAGACATTAAAAAATTACCTGCGTTTTCACCGACAAAAGTATTATTGATGCCATAATTATGAATAAACGGAGAATTATTTTTATAAATGTTACCTATTGTCGGATCATCGGATTCTTTTAAAATAATATTTCCTTCAGGCGTATTCGGTCCGGCAATTCCGGTATCGCCTTTCAAACCTTGAGAGCCAGTATCGCCTTTTAATCCTTGAATACCGGTATCGCCTTTTGCTCCAGTTGCACCGGTATCGCCCTTAGGTCCGATAAAATCAGTCGCGCAGCCTGCGGTGCCTAATTTACCCTCAATGTCAACACAAACCGGTATTCCCGCGTTGGTTAATTGATGGTAAACCCCTGAAATATAAGCAGAAGTTTGATTTGAACCTAAGCGTAAAGTAGAAGATTCGCCTGCAATTCCGGCATGACCAATATCAATATTATTGCTGCCGGTAGTTAAATTTTTACCCGCTTCAAAGCCTAAAGCAATATTATTACCGCCGGTGGTATTTGATAATAAACTATGGGTGCCAATAGCTAAATTATTACTGCCTAAATTATTCATATTTAACGCACTACTACCGATCGCAATATTGCTAAATCCTTTGGTATTATTTAATAAAGCATTCACTCCAATTGCATGATTAAATCGCCCTGAAAGATTAAATTGTAATGCGCCAGTGCCAATCGCAACATTATCATCGCCATATAAATTATTATATAAAGCACTTACGCCTAATGCAGTATTATTATCGCCATTAATATTTCGCGTTAAAGCATCTGATCCTAATGCCGTATTATATCGACCATTATCATTATTATGTAACGCTCGCGTTCCTATTCCGGTATTCGCGCCAAAACCGGTCATTTTAAAATTGCCGGCATTAATTCCGATAAAAGTATTATCAAATCCGTAATTATGAATAAAAGGCAATTGTGATTTATAAATTCCACCCGTGGTTTCGGTGGTGGTTGATTCTAAAATCACATTGCCTGAAAGTGCAGTGGCAATAGAAGAAGAAGGATATAAATTAAAAAAAAGACTAAAACTGTAAAACAAACGCCAATACGTTTTCATTATTAACCTCATGAATCCTATTTATTCATTTCGTTATTGAAACGAGGTCAAATAGGATTACGATTGATTTTAATTAAATTTTTAAAAATAGGTTTTTAATGTTTGATCAAACTCACAAACCTTATCTTTATAAGTTTAGCTTAAAAATTTAATGAGGTAATAATTATTTTTAAGGAATTAATCGAAAATTATCAGGTGTTGTTAAATCGCCCCCTTTATTAAAGGGGGAACTCCCTCCTTTGCTAGAGGAGGGTTGGGGAGGATTTCAAAATAGGAATATCTGATAACTTATGTATTTCTATTTAGCAATTTTCAGTACCGCTTGATTTTTAACTGTGATTTATATTAAGCCGCTAATGCCATTGCCAAATCTTTAGCTGGTTCGCCATTCGCTTTAATTTCAAATTTATCGATTAAAATAGCTAATAAATTCGGTGTTAAAAAAGCAGGTAAAGTCGGTCCTAAATGAATCCCACGAATACCTAATGCCAATAAACTTAATAATACTGCGACAGCTTTTTGTTCAAACCATGAAACCATAAAGGATAAAGGTAATTCATTTACCCCACAATTAAATGCACCGGCTAATGCACTAGCAATTTGAATTGCGCCATATGCGTCATTACATTGTCCAATATCTAATAAACGTGGAATGCCACCAATATTGCCAAAATCATGGCGATTAAAACGATACTTACCACAACCTAAAGTTAAAATAACCGTATCTTCTGGAGCCATTTCCGCTAATTCTGTATAGTAATTTCGTCCGGGTGCCGCACCATCACAACCACCGATTAAAAAGAAATGTCTAATTGCACCACTTTTAACCGCCTGAATGACTTGATCCGCTACGCCTAAAACCGCATGATGTCCAAAACCCACCATGATTGTGGTTTCAGGTTCATCTTGATGGAATCCGGGAAGAGCTAAAGCTGCTTGAATCACCGGCGTAAAATTGCCATCGGTAATATGTCTAACGCCCTGCCACCCTACAGGACCTGAGGTAAAAATTCGTTGCCGATAACTTGCGTCCGGCTCAATCAAACAATTAGAAGTCATTAAAATTGCCCCGGGAAAAGCCGCAAAATCAGCGACTTGATTCTGCCACGCATTGCCGTAATTCCCTACAAAATGCGAGTAAGCTTTGAGTTCAGGATAAGCCGCAGCGGGTAATAATTCGCCATGCGTATAAACATGAATTCCTTTACCTTCGGTTTGTTTGAGCAATTGAGCTAAATCATGTAAGTCATGACCGCTGACTAAAATAGCTTTGCCTTTAATTGCGGAAGTACGCGCCTGAGTCGGTTGTGGCTGACCAAAATTCCCCGTATTAGCGGCATCTAATAATTCCATCACGCGCAAATTAATCGATCCTACTTCTAAACAGCCGGCGAATAAAGCTTCCATATCTGTGGGATCAGTGGCTAATAAATCTAAAGCGGATTCTAAACGTGCATAAACCGCTTGATCTTCATAACCTAATACATATGCGTGATGGGCATAAGCTGCGACTCCTTTAATGCCATAAATCATCATCGCGCGTAAACCGACTACATCATCGCCAACCAATTCATGATCTTTATTAATCGCTGCCCATTGTGCTTGCAATAATAATTCGGGCGTTTGACTGGCTGGCATCCAATGCGCAGCAGCCGATAAAGGGTCTAGTGCTAATCCTTGTTGTGTTGCAGTAGATTGAGACCATTGTTGTAATTGTTGACGAATTTCAATCGCTTGATGAATTAAACTAATAAATCGATTTGCATTAAAATTTACATTGGTTAAAGTGGTAAATAAGCCGTACAAAATAAACCGATCCGCTTCGGTATTATCGTGACCTAAAGCTCTAGCGCGTTTCGCATATTGTGCAATGCCTTTAATCGCATATACCAATAAATCCTGTAAATCAGCGGTGGTGGTATCTTTACCGCAAACGCCTTTCGCACTGATACAACCAGCACCTTGATCGCTGCGGGTGGTTTGTTCACATTGATAACAAAACATAGAGGACTCCTTAAAAATAGTAATAAATATTTTATAAGAGTGCATTAATTATGCCACAATTTAACTAATTGATTTTAATTAATTAAATGCTAATTATTGTGAAATTGACAATAGTTAATAAATTGTTTAAAACACAATAATATTGTTAAATTCACAATTACAAACTTAAACGAATCCCTAGCCATCCGGCCCTGGGTGCGCCAGGGGACACAAAACGGCGATTGGTGTAACTGTCACCTAATACTTCGGTTGCATCGCCATAAACGCCGAAGGTTTGATAACGCTGATCAAATAAATTATTGACTCTAGCAAATAAAGTTAAATAATCCGTTAATTTCGCTTCGGTTTTTAAATTAAATAACCAATAACCGCTTAATGGCGAATTTAAATTCGATTCATCACTGCGTAAAAATTGATTACCTTGATACATGCCATCTATTCCTAAAGAATAACGTCGCCATAATTCTACCGATAATGCGGTTTTAAAAATATGCTCTGCTAATCCGGGAATCCGATCTCCGCGGTTTACTGTCGCGGATATTTCTGGAAATTGGGGATTTTGAATCGTAAATTCATTTAAATAACGCGCATTTAAATAAGTGTAATTGGTATTAAAATGCCAATCATCAATTTCACTGAATAAATGAGAATAATCAATCGATAATGACGCTTCAATACCATAACGACGAGTAGAGCCAATATTATTAAAATAACCCGTGCTAATATTTGTACCATTTCGACGAAATACAATATCGTTATGATTTGTGGTATGAAAAAAACCTAAATTCCAAGCACTATCGGTTTTGGCGGGTAATAATTTTATTAATGAACCTTTAAATCCCGCTTCCCAGGTTTTAGCAACCACTTGTTTTAACGGTGGATCAGCCAAAAAAGCATTCGGTAATTTACAAGGATCATTAATATCTGCACAACTTAATTCCATAGGTGTAGGAATTCGAGTCGATTCACTATAATTTGCATAGTGCGTTAACCAAGGAGTGAATTGGTAAGTTAAACCGATTGCTGGATTGAATCGATCAAAGATATGAGTGCCGCTTAATTTATCAATCCCACTAATAAATTGATTGTTTAATTTTAATTCACTATGATTATATCGACCTGCAATGGTTAACGTTAAAGGCTTAGTGATTGAGAAACTATCGGTAAAATAAAAGCCATAGGTTTCGGTTTGAGTATTCAATCGTACATGATCATCTAATGTTAAAATACCGCTGCCGATTGTGCCTCTGGTATCAGTTAAACTGGCTAATTCCGTATCCGCCGCATAATGTGTATTCGCGGAATCGTAACTCGCACCAATAATGAAATGATTGTCATAACCTAATATAGCTTGATTGATTTGTAATTGTAAATTGCCACCGGTTGAACGCATATTCGTTTCGGAAAAATTATTAATTGCCCCTTCAACAGCATCGCCTGCTTTTACATAACGATTTTGCATATCAATTACTCGTTCTCCGGGTTCTACACATAAAAATTTTTGATAAGGGCAAGGCGCGAAATCACTATTATCACCATTAAAAGATCGCATTTTATTTTGCCGAAAATAACCATTTGCACTAAACTTAATTTGCGAATTGAATTGATAATTGAGTTCTAATTCCGAAAAGAATAATCGATTAATCGTTCTATCTGGATGCGTAAAAATAGTTTGTGAATTTTGTTGATATAATTGAATCGGCAATGGGCCATTACCAAATAGTGTATTATCACTGTTCATTACGGTTAAATCAGTGGATAATTTATCACCATGCCAACTTAAACTGATTAATCCGCGTTTGGCTTCGGTCGGAGAAAAATCGCGCCAGCCGTCTTCATTTAAATAATTTAAATTGACAAAATAACCCCAAGAACCAAAATGTCCACCACTACTTAGGTCTTCAGTATGTCTGCCCCAAGAACCGCCATAAACTTCCAATTGATGCTGCGGTTTATAAAAATCAAATCCATTTTTAGTACGTATTGATAAAGCCCCACCTAAAGTATTTAAACCATAAATTGGATTAGACCCGGGTTGTAAGGTCATGGTTTGAATCGCATTTTGTGAAAATAAATCCCAATTTACCGAATCGCCAAAAGGCTCATTAAAACGTATGCCATTTAAATAAATGGATAATCCTTGTGGCATTCCCATTAACGGCGAGGCGACAAAACCACGATAATAGACATCTGGCTGTAAAGGATTGGATTGGGCTTCGTTAATATTGACACCGATTAAATAGCGATTCAGATGCTCGGCTAATGATAAGCTCTGTCCTTGAGCTAGATTTTTTGCTGACACGGTTTGTACTGAATGTGGTATTTTGTTGTTATCGATTTGACTACTACTGAATGGCGTTGCCGGAACTAAAATTTCTTCTAATTCAATCGGTTCTTCGGTAGCGGGTGCAGCAATCGCAAAAGGGGTTAATCCCATGCTTATTAAATAGACAAACGAGGGTAAAATTTTTTTCATAAATAAAAAAATAAATGCAAGAAATATTTTTATTGTATGAAATTTAAAATTATTCGCCAATATGCTGAATAAAATTAGGAAATTTTCCTAAAAATTATTTGGCTTATTTTCCTTTTTATTCATTGATCTTAACAAACTTATAATGTCAGAACTCAGCGTATCTACCTTGCAAAATCATTTAGCCACTTTGATCGATCCTTATACAGGAATTGATTTTATTTCGGCGAAACAAATTAAAAATATCGTTATCGATGCTAACCAAATTCATTTACAGATTGTTTTAGGTTATCCCGCACAAAAACAAACGGAATATTTACAAAAATTAATCATTGATCATTTAACAATCATTGCTGAAAATTACACTTTTGATATTCAAATTCAAACTCACATTGTAGCTCATGCAGTTCAACAAAATTTAAAGCCTCATCCCCAAATTAAAAATATTATTGCGATTGCTTCAGGTAAAGGTGGAGTGGGTAAATCGACAACTACCGTTAATTTAGCATTAGCCTTAATTGAACAAGGAGCTTCCGTCGGTATTTTAGACGCTGATATTTATGGACCTAGTATTCCAATGATGTTGGGATTATCCGGTTTGCCACAAACTTTAAATGGCAAAACCATGTTGCCTAAAATCGCTTATCAATTACAAACCATTTCAATGGGCTATTTAGTGAATTCCGATCAAGCAATGATTTGGCGAGGACCTATGGTGACGAATGCATTACAACAATTATTACGCGATACGGAATGGCAAACACTCGATTATTTATTTATTGATTTACCTCCAGGAACTGGAGATATTCAACTCACTTTAGCGCAACAAATTCCAGTCAGTGGCGCAATTATTGTTACAACGCCACAAGATATTGCTTTATTAGATGCGCAACGTGGATTAGCCATGTTTCAAAAAGTTAATGTGCCAGTTTTAGGCATTATTGAAAATATGAGTACCCATATTTGTAGTCATTGTGGATTTGAAGAAGCAATTTTCGGTAGCGGCGGTGGACAAATCATGGCAGATAAAAATCAAGTTGAATTATTGGGCGCATTACCTTTGGCTTTATCAATTCGACAAACTTCCGATCAAGGTCAGCCAATAATGATTGCACAACCCGCCAGTCGTTCTGCGGAGATTTATCGCCAAATCGGTTTAAGATTAGCGGCTAAATTAGCGTTAACCGCTAAAGATTTTAGTGCTAAATTCGGTAAAATTGTGGTTGAAAATCGTTAATCAATTTTTATTGCGTTTTTAAGATTAAATGGGCAAAAATAATTTTTATATTGCTATGATTAAATAGTTTATCAATGAAAAATTTTGTTATTCGCTAAGAAGTAAATTATGAATAAATTATTATTCTATTTTGTCATATTTATTCTAGTTATACGTATTGTTTATGCTAGTGATATTCAATTAGAAAGAGAGCTAGATTATTTGCGTGCAGAAAGAGAAGCTTCAATGATTGAAGTGGTTTCTAAAAAATCGGAAACGGTTAATAATGCAGCGGCAATTATTAATGTGATTACTCATGAAGAAATTGAACGTTATGGTGGCAATAGTTTAATCGATATATTAAATCGAGTAACCAGTATTTATATGCTTGGCGATCGTATTACCAATCAAGGAATATTATCCATGCGTGGAGATTTATCTGATGTTTCTTCTTTACATACTTTAGTTTTAATTAATGGTCGTCCTTTTCGAGATAATGGTTTAGGCGGATATTACGAAAGTATTTTTCGTGATTTTCCAATTCACCAAATTGAAAGATTAGAAATTATTCGCGGCCCCGGTTCTGCTTTATATGGTAGCAATGCTTTTTCAGTTGTTGTTAATATTGTAACTCGACAAAAAGAACCCACCGGATTAACGCTTCGCGGGCGTTATGGCAGTTTTCAAAGTTGGGGGGGTGAAGCTGAATTTTCTTGGCAAAATGCCCAAGCATTCACCACTGGCGCGATTCGTTATCGTGGCTCTAAAGGATGGAAATCCAATTTAAAATCTTCGGTGGATTTTGAAAATCATTTACGAATGGATGATAATGATTTCAGTGCAAATTTAACGGCACAATGGGACGATTTGACCCTCAATAGTTATGTTGCAAAATTTCATCATAATACTCTTGGTGCCTCTGGTTTTTTAAAAGCCGACGGCAATATGATGAATAATGAACGATTCTTTTTAGATTTAGGTTATAAACAAGAAATTAATTCACATTGGTTAGTACAATCTAATTTTACTTATAATCAATTTATTGATGAGGAACAGATTCCCGCCTGGACTGGACAAGCTTTAGAACCTACTTTAATTCGATTATCGGAAAATAATCTGTTATTTGAACAAACCCATTTCCTAAATTATTTTCACAATGATTTAAATATTACTTTCGGTGGATTAGTTGAATGGCAAACTGGAAGAATTAATCAGGTTTCAGCACCACCACCTTTATCACCTTATTCACATATTCGCTCCAGTCTTTATGGAGAAATCAATTATCAATTATTAAAAGATTTGAAATTAGTAGTAGGTGGACAATGGCATCATTTTGAACATTTAGAAAAAGATAATGACTACAATGACAAACCGATTCAAGGCTTAGTGGGTAAATTTGGATTAGTTTATCAATTTAATCAAAATTGGGGGATGAAATTATTATATAACCAAGCTTTTCGTTCGGCAGCCAGTTTTGAATTAGAAGCCAATGCGATTCCCATTCAAGGCACTCGAAATTTACAACCAGAAAAAGTTAATACCATTGATGCACAACTGTTTTATCAAGACAAAAAATATCAATTGGCTATCACCGCTTTTCGGAGTCATCAAAAGGATTTTATATCGACTAAAGATTGTGATCCAGGACCCTGTGTTTATACAAATCAAGGTAGTCTTATTTATCAAGGATTAGAAATCGAAACTCAGGCTGATTTATTAGATAATTTACAGTGGCAGGGAGCTTATACTTTTCAAACTAATTGGAATCATCAAGGACAATATCATATTTCAATTATTCCTACGCATATGGCTAAAATTGGTTTGAATTATGAAATTACGCCACAATGGCAAATCAGTATTTTTGATAGCTTTTTCAGTAAATCCTATCTTGATCGCAGATATGAATTGTTAAATCATATTCCTTCGAGTTATCACTATATGACACTAAATAGTCGGTATCAATTGAATCGTTTATGGGATCATTATTTACAAAAACCAATTACACTCACTCTATTTGTCGATAATTTATTAAATGAAAAGATTGATTATCCAAATTTTGAGTTTAATTCTTTACCCGGAAGACCAGGACGCAGTATTTATGGCGAAATAGCCATCACATTTTAACTAAATCATATTATAGAAGGTTTTATCATGAAATTGATAAGTAAAATAAGATTACTTATGTTAATAAGTGTCAATAGTTACGCAAATGATGACCAAGCATTAGAACAAGAATTAAAATGGTTACATGCAGAAAAAATGGGTTTGGTTATTCAAGTCGTTTCAAAACAATTACAAAATAAATATAATGCAGCGGCAATTGTGAATGTCGTTACCGCAGAAGAAATTGAACAATTTGGTGGCAATAATTTAGCCGATATTTTAAATCGCGTAACCAGTATTTATATGTCCGGAAATGCACGGAATCGATACAGTTTAAGTATGCGTGGTGATTTATCCGGCGGTTCTGAAGCGCACACTTTATTATTAATTAATGGGCGACCTTTTCGCGATAATGGATTTAGTGGAACTTATACCCCTATTTTTCGTAATTTTCCTATTCATCAAATTCAACGTTTAGAAATTATTAGGGGTTCTGGTTCTGCTTTATATGGCAATAATGCGTTTTCAGCAGTAATTAATATTGTGACTAAAGAGTCGGATAAATCTTTTTTAACCTTTCGTGAACGGATGGGAAGTTATAACAATACCCAAACTGAAGCCGAATTTGGCTGGAAACAAAATGATTTAAACGTCAGTGGTGCAGTACGTTATCGATTAAGTAAAGGTTGGCGTTATGTTAATTCATTTATCAATAATGATTTACGTTTAGATGATAATGATTTAAGTGCAACTTTTACCGCTAATTGGCAGGATTTTAGTTTAAATACTTTCGTTTCTCATTCGCATTATTTTAATCCCAGTGCGAGTGAAATGTTTTTAAAAAATGGCGCGCCATATGATTATCAACGATTCTTTTTGGATTTAGGACATCAGAAAAAAATTAATGATCAATGGGAAATTAAAACCAATTTTACCTATAATCAATTAGTTAATACGCAAATTGTTCCCGCCTTTATTGCTTTTGGCAATCCACCAATTATTAGTCAAAATCCAGCGCGTTTAAATGAAAATAATTTATTATTAGAACACACGCATTTTTTGAATTTTTTTGATCAAAAACTTAATCTATTAATTGGTAGTACCGTGGAATGGCAAACCGGTAGAATTCATCAAGTCGGTGTTCAAGATTCCATCGTACCGGACTATTCGCATTTACGTTCTAATGTTTATGGTGAGATGTCTTATCAAGTATTAGATAATTTAAAAGTAACACTTGGTGGGCAATGGAATTATTTTAAACATTTAGAAAATTCATTGGCTAATTTACCTACAATACCGAATTCAGAATTCTCTTTTAATTCACAATTGAATGACTCACACAATTCAAAATCAGGCTTTGTTGGTAAAGCAGGATTAATTTACGATATTACGCCAAATATTGGGCTTAAATTACTGTACAATCAAGCTTTTCGTTCTGCATCTGCTTTTGAAATGGAAGCGAATGCTGTGCCTATTAAAGGACAACATTCTTTAAATCCAGAACGAGTAGAAACCGCTGATGCACAAATTTTTTATCATGATGATGATTATCAAGCGGCATTTACCATATTTCATAGTCGGCAATCACAATTTATTACCACTGATAATAATTTTCCACTCAGATATATTAATTCCGGTAGCGCGATTTATCAAGGATTTGAATTAGAAACTCAAGCGACTTTATTTAACCATTTTCATTGGCAGGGTTCTTATACTTTTCAAACCAATAAAGATCATGAAAATCAAAATAATGTTTCGCCAATGCCGAATCATTTAGCGAAAATTGGCTTAAGTTATCAACCGATTCCTGAATGGCAAATCGGAATCTTTGATCAATTTTTTAGTAAATCACGCGTAACAGGAAATAAAACCCCGAGTTATCATCAATTAAGTTTAAATATGCGTTATGATTTTAATCATGGTATTCATTTTGCAGAACAATATCCTATGACTTTCACGTTATATTTGGATAATTTAGTCTATGAAAAAATTTATTTTCCGGTGATGAATTCAAGTTATCCCTATATTATGGGACAACCCGGGCGTACCATTTATGGAGAATTTGCCATCCATTTTTAATATTGCCCACCATTTTTTTACGATATAAACCTATCCTGTTAAATTTTTTTAGATTTAACAGGACTTTTTTTTAATTCCTGTATTTTTTGTAAATCCTTATGTCAGATTTTGCTAAAGAAATTATTTCAATTACGCTTGAAGATGAAATGAAACAATCTTATCTCGATTATGCGATGAGTGTGATTATTGGTCGAGCTTTACCCGATGTGCGAGATGGATTAAAACCGGTGCATCGTCGAATTTTATTTGCTATGTTAGAGGAAAATAATGATTGGAATAAATCGTATAAAAAATCGGCGCGGATTGTAGGCGCAGTGATGGGAAAATATCATCCGCATGGTGATATGGCAATTTACGATACGATGGTCAGAATGGCGCAACCTTTTTCGATGCGGCATTTATTAATTGATGGACAAGGGAATTTCGGTAGTGTTGATGGCGACGCGCCGGCTGCACAACGATATACCGAAGTGCGATTAACGAAATTATCTCATGAATTATTAATTGATATTGAGAAACAAACCGTCGATTTTGTGCCTAATTATGATGAATCAGAATTTGAACCTAGCGTATTGCCTACGCGAATTCCCAATTTATTAATTAATGGTTCTTCAGGAATTGCGGTAGGCATGGCGACGAATATTCCACCGCATAATTTAGCTGAAGTGATTAGTGCTTGTTTAGCATTATGTGATCAGCCTTCGATTTCAATTCAAGAATTAATGAATTATTTACCAGGTCCTGATTTTCCAACCGCTGGATTTATTAATGGAGCGAATGGGATTTATGAAGCTTATAGCACAGGTAGAGGGCGAATTTATTTACGCGCTAAAACCCATTTTGAAGAAATAGGCGATAATCATCGTCAGGCAATTATTGTCACTGAATTACCGTATCAGGTGAATAAAGCGCGTTTATTAGAAAAAATTGCCGAAATGATTAAAGAGAATAAACTTGATGGCATTTCGGGATTGCGTGATGAATCCGATAAAGATGGAATGCGGATGGTTATCGAATTAAAACGCGGCGAATCAGCAGAAGTTATTTTAAATAATTTGTATAAACAAACTCAATTAGAAACCGCGTTTGGCATTAATATGGTGGCGATTGTGGACGGTCGCCCTTATTGTTTAACTTTGAAAGAAATTTTACAAGCGTTTATTAATCACAGACGTGAAATTATCACTCGCAGAACCCTATTTTTATTAAATAAAGCCAGAGAAAGAGCGCATATTTTAGAAGGATTAGCGGTCGCTTTTTCTAATATTGATGTAATGATTGGTTTAATTAAATCCGCTTCCCATTCACAACAAGCTAAACAACAATTATTAGCGCAATTATGGCAGGGAGGATTGGTTTGTGAATTATTAGCCAATATCGATCATTCCCATTCTCGTCCAGAATTATTATCTAATGAATTCGGTTTACAAGATTCAGTCTATCGTTTATCCGAAATGCAAGCGCAAGCGATTTTAGAATTACGTTTACATCGTTTAACCGGTTTAGAACAGGATAAATTATTAACCGAATATCGCCAATTATTAATTCAAATTCTGCAATATTTAACGCTATTAGCCAGTGATATTGAATTAATGTTAATGGTCAAAAAAGAATTAAGCGATATTAAAAATGAATATACCGATTCACGCCGAACCCAAATTTTACAAGATCAATTAAATTTATCGGCTGAAGATTTAATTACTGAAGAAGATTTAGTGGTCACAATGTCGCATCAAGGCTATGTAAAAACCCAGCCTTTATCCGATTATAAAGCGCAACATCGAGGCGGAAGAGGCAAATCCGCCACTGCAACTAAAGAAGAAGATTTTATTGATAAATTATTTATTGCCAATACGCATGATACGATTTTGTGTTTCTCTTCATTGGGAAAAGTTTATTGGTTAAAAGTGTATGAATTACCTTTAGCCAGTCGTGCTTCACGCGGGAAACCTTTTGTTAATTTATTGCCTTTAGAAAATGGTGAAAAAATTAATGCATTATTAGCCGTACGCGAATATTCTGAAGATAAATATGTGTTTATGGCAACCTCTTCAGGTACGGTTAAAAAAACCCCATTAAAAGAATTTGAAAACCAAAGAAGTAATGGCAAAATCGCCATTGATTTACGCGAACAAGATACTTTAGTTGGCGTAGCAATTACCGATGGACAACAAAATGTTATGTTATTTAGCAGCGATGGAAAAGCGATTTGTTTTCATGAATCAGATGTTCGTTCAATGGGAAGAACGGCGGCGGGTGTGCGTGGAATTCGTTTAAATGCTGAACAAAAAGTGATTTCATTAATTATTGCAATTGAAGGCACGGTATTAAATATTACTGAAAATGGTTTTGGCAAACGTACTACAGTGGATAAATTCCGTCAACAATCGCGCGGTGGTCAAGGTGTTATTGCAATTCAAACTTCAGAACGTAATGGAAAAGTAGTGGGCGCATTATTAGTGAATGATCAAGATGAATTAATGATTATTACTGATGGCGGTACTTTAGTCAGAACTCGTGTCACTGAGATTTCAGTGGTGGGGCGTAATGCTCAAGGCGTGACTATGATTCGTTTAGATAAAAATGAAAAAGTGGTAGGCGTTGATCGAATTGAAGGGTTGGCTGAAGAATTAATTGAAACTGAAATGGTGTCGGTATAAATCATTCTTTTTTCAATAATTAATCTCACTTATTCTTTATGAAATTAATACAACAAGGCATCGAAAAAAATTTAATTAAATTTGATGAAGAAAAAAAATTGATTACTTATCTTTATCAAAATAAAAAACGTAATTATACGAATCCCGAAGAACAAGTCCAAGCGGAAACGTTTTTAAAATTGGTGTTGGAATACGGTTATCCGGTAAAAAGGATACAACAATTTGTTTCTGTAAAATCGGGGGTATCAAATTTAGAATCCGATATTGTGGTTTATAAAGATGATGCGCAAACTCAGCCCTATATTGTGGTGGAATGTAAAAGCAAAACCATTAGCGAGCTTGAATTTAAAGAAGCGATTAAACAAGCTTTCAGTTATGCGAATCTTTTAGCCGGAACAACGAAATTCATTTGGGTGACAAAAGGGAATACACAACGCTTTTTTCAGTTTGATAAAGAGAAGAATTTACGAATTAAAAAATCTAATATTCCTTATTACGGTGAAAATAGTGTTAATAAATATAGCTTTGCGAAAGGCGGCTATTATGTTGACAAAATCCAAGGCATTCCAAAACAAATTAAAGTACCTGATTTGCAGCCAGTCAGTGAAAAGGAATTAAGTGATGTTTTTAAACAAGCCCATGATGCACTGTGGGCAGGCGGTGAACTCAATCCTTCGCAAGCGTTTGATGAATTAGATAAACTGATTTTTTG
>JACCEE011466158.1_pt1 | contig 16692 bp, 17 predicted proteins | sample 7449931 | NCBI WGS metagenome assembly JACCEE01 (sample SAMN15323457, study PRJNA562643) | freshwater metagenome | isolation source: river surface water | place: USA:Blue River Watershed | collected 2017-08-19 | reverse complement strand
GCCAGGTGGCAGGCGGCGAGGCCGCACCAGCGGAAAAGCGCGCCGGTCTTCATGACCGCTATGCGGTCGGCCTGCTCGGCGCCTATCAGCGAGCCGCGTGAGTTCTCCTCCAGCAGCGCGCCCTCGGTCATGCGGCGCACGGCGTGGGCCAGCTCGGGCTGCAGTTCCGGCGAGGCCCTGCCGGCCATGTCGAAGGCCAGCGCCACCAGCAGGTCTCCGGCCAGCACCGCGCGGTTGGGACCAAGGCGCGCGTAAAGGGTGGGCAGGCCGCGGCGGCTCGGCGCGCGGTCCAGGCAGTCGTCATGCAGCAGCGAGGCCGTGTGGGTCAGCTCGGCCGCGGCCGCAGCCTTGCGCGCCCTGGCCCGGTCGGCGTCCAGCGCGGCCGCCAGCAGCAGCGTGAAGCGCGCGCGGGCGGCCTTGCCGAAGAAACTGAAAGGGTTGCTCTTCAGGTCCAGCACGTCGGACGGGATGGAGTCCAGCGCGGCCTCCACGTCCCCGCGCACTTCGTTCAGCAGTCCCTCTATGTCCGGCGCTGTCTTTTGCATTTCGTTAATTATATAATTCTTGCATGGAACACGGCCACGAACATCATCACGACCATGACCACAGCCGCGATCACGGCCGCGAGGGGCACGCCCACGGGCATTGCCATCACGGCCACGACCACGGCGCCACGCGCCGCGCGATATCCATAGCCTTCTTCCTTACCGCCGGCTTCATGGGCGTGGAGTTCGCCGGCGGCCTGCTGACCGGCAGCATGGCGCTGCTGAGCGATTCGCTGCACATGCTCACCGACGCGGCCGCGCTGGGTATGAGCTTCTTCGCCGCGCGGCTGGCCTCGCTCAAGCCCGATTCCGCGCGCACCTTCGGCTACCGCCGGGCGGAGGTGGTGGCCGCCCTGGCCAACGCGATGCTGCTCTGGATACTGACCGGCTACATGTTCCGCGAGATATACGAGCGCTTCCGCGAGCCGGTGCCGGTGCTGTCCGGGCCGATGCTGGTGATAGCGGTCATCGGCCTGCTGGTGAACATCGCCAGCGCCTACATACTGCACGCCCACAGCGAGGGCAATATCAACGTGCGCGGGGCCTTCCTGCACGTGCTCGGCGACCTGGCCGGTTCTGTCGCGGCCATAGCCGCCGGCGCGGTGATCTGGCTTACCAACTGGACCAGGGCTGACACCATAGTCTCGCTGCTGATAAACCTGCTGATACTTTTCAGCTCTACCAGGCTGCTCATGGAGGCTTTCCATATACTGATGGAGGGCGCGCCGCGCGGCCTCTCGATGGCCGCGCTGGAGCGGGCCCTGCGCGCCGTCGACGGCGTTTCCGACGTGCACGAGCTGCACGCCTGGAGCCTCTCCTCCGGCTTCAACGCGCTCAGCGCCCACCTGGTGGTCAAGGACCCTTCTCTGCAGCAGTCCGCGCTGAAGGCCGCCACCGGCGTGGCCGAGGCGGAGTTCGGCATCAAACATTCGGTATTCCAGGTCGAGAGCGAGCCGGTGGAGAACTCTTCCTGCGATATCTGCCCGCGCTGAACCCGGCGGGACATGAAAAAACCCGGCCTGCGCCGGGTTTTTTCATTTTATGAAATCCTGGTCGGGCCAGTCGCCCGGGGAGCCGTCCACCGAAGAGAGGCGCTGGTCCTCCTGCGCCACGTCGTGCATCCTCTTGAATGATTCTTTAAGTTCCGCCAGCGAGATGTCGGTGCGCTTTATCTTCATCAGCACAGCGTAGGACACGGCGCCAAGCGCCAGCGAGACCGGCGCCACGTACAGCCAGGCGGAGGCTTTCAGCTTTATCAGCAGCGCCGCGCAGAGCAGCACCCAGAAGCTGATGGTGAACGAGACCCCGGAGAGCGAATAGGCTATCACCAGGTTGTGCTCATCGGCGCGCGACAGCGAAAGTATTATCGCGAGCATGGCTATGTTCACCAGCGCGAGGTAAAGCGCCCTTGATACCCAGTTCTTCCAGCGGTGCTTCGACAGCATGATGGTGCCGTACTCAGGATGGTTCACCATCTCGGCGTCGTCGTAGGTGGTCTCGGCCACCGGCTGCTCCAGCTGCGGCGCCGAGCCGTCGTCGGGATTGTAGTCGAAGGACTGCTCCTCGGCCGAGGAACCCATCTGCGCGCGGGCGCAGGAGGGGACCAGCACGGCGGCCAGGGCCGCGGCGGCGAGGACGAGCAGGAGCCGCCTCATTCCCCGTCCCCCAGCTTGGGCACCGACGGCAGGGTGTCCTCCTCGAGCTTGTAGTATTGCGTCGCGCCTACCTTGAGACGCGCGGGCGTGTACTGGACCTCGCGGAGTTTCTGCGTCTCTTCCCCGGGCTTGATGCGCTCGTTGATCTTTATGTCCTGCTTGACCGAGACGCGGTCGGTGAAATGCCAGTAAGAGGAGACGAAGGTGCCTATGGAGCAGGCTATGATGACGCCGCCCAGGAAGTACTGCTCCCTGTCCTTTCTTATCCAGAATCTGGGGGCTGTCACAAGGCTCCTTCCTCTCAGACGAATTCGCGGAATACCGCGTTGGAGACGTAGAACTTGTCCTCTTTTATCCTGATCCGCCGGCCGGCCCTTTCTATAAGGCCGGCCGCCAGCAGGCGTTCCAGCTCCGGTCCAAATTCTATAAATATATCGTCGGCGAGTTCAATTCCCGCGGCCCTGCGCAGGCCCAGCATTATCCGTTCCGCCCTTTTCGCCCTGCCTTCGAGCCTTTCCGAATACTCCAGCGGCGGGCGGTTCCCGGACGAGAGAGCCGCCTCGTAGGCCGCGGTAAGGGGGGAGTTGGCGCGGCGCTCGCCGTCCAGGTAGGAGGCGGCGGACGGGCCCAGGCCGAGGTACTCTCCCTGGTCCCAGTAGTTCAGGTTGTGCAGCGATTCGCGGCCGGGCCTGGCGAAATTGGATATCTCGTAGCGGGGCAGGCCGGCCGCCTTCAGCGCGGCCGCGCCGTGATCGTACATCCCGGCCGCCATATCCGGCTCCTCGACTACGCCCGCGGCCGCGAAGGGCGTGCCCTCGTGCACCTCCAGCGCGTAGAAGGAGACGTGCTCTGGGGCGAAGCCCAGCAGGAAATCCAGCGAGGTCCTGAAATCCTCGTCCGTCTGGCCTGGAAGGCCGCACATGAGGTCGGCGTTGATATTGTCGAAACCGGCGGCGCGAAGGGCGGCCCAGGCCGCGGCGAAATCGGAAGTCATTGCCACGCGGCCGAGCCGCTTCAGCAGCCGGTCCTGCGCCGCCTGCAGGCCCATGCTGACGCGGCTGATACCGGCCTCCTTCAGCAGCGCGGCCTTGGCCGCGTCCATGCTTTCCGGGTTGGCCTCGAAGGTGCTTTCCGCCAGGCCGGCTATGGGGCCGGTAAGGCGTGCCACGGCGGAGAAGAGCCTGCGCAGCTGCCCGGGAGAGAGCAGGCTCGGCGTGCCTCCTCCGACGTACAGCGTGCCGAAACTCCCCGCCAGCCCGGCGTACAGGGCGGCCTCCGCCTCCAGCGCGGTAAGGTAGGCGTCAATGTCCGCCGGCGTACCTGGCGCGGACGCGAAATCGCAGTAGCCGCACTTGGAGCGGCAGAATGGTATGTGTACGTAGAGTCCGCGCATAACTGGTTTTACGAACAGCCCGGGATAAAAAAGGACGGGAGCGAATGAGAGCTCCCGTCCTTCGTCTTTGCCCCGGAGGTTATTTCTGTTCCTGGGCTTTCTTCATGAACATGCTTACCAGGTCCATAGGCACCGGGAAGATCGTGGTGGAGTTGTTCTCGGAAGCGATCTCGGTGAGGGTCTGCAGGTAGCGCAGCTGTATGGCGGCGGGCTGGCGGCCGATGATCTCGGCGGCGTCGGCCAGCTTCTGGGAGGCCTGGAACTCGCCGTCGGCGTGGATGATCTTTGCGCGGCGTTCGCGCTCGGCCTCGGCCTGGCGGGCGATGGCGCGCTGCATCTCCTGCGGCAGGTCGACGTTCTTGACTTCGACGCTGGAGACCTTTATGCCCCACGGCTCGGTGTGCTGGTCCAGGATCTGCTGCAGGTTCTGGTTGATCTTGTCGCGGTTGGAGAGCAGGTCGTCGAGCTCCTGCTGGCCGAGCACGCTCCTGAGCGTGGTCTGCGAGAGCTGCGAGGTCGCGTACATGAAGTTCTCGACGTTAAGTACCGCGGACTGGGGGTTGACGACGCGGAAATAGACCACGGCGTTCACCTTCACCGAGATGTTGTCGCGGGTGATGATGTCCTGCGGCGGCACGTCCAGCACCACGACGCGGGTGCTGATGCGGAACATCTGCTGCACGCCGGGGATCAGTATCACCAGGCCGGGGCCTTTCACGCCGGTGAAGCGGCCGAGGGTCAGCGTGACGCCGCGCTCGTACTCGTTCAGGACCTTTATGCTGGCGAACAGGATCACTACGATTATTATTACCAGAGGAATCAAGCTCATTTTCTGCCTCCCTGTAAATTCTCGCTGCTACGCCTAAAGTCTACATTAAGCGGGGCCCCGCAGGCAATGCCGCCGCGCCCCGACGCCGAAATTTGATATCATATAAGTAACATTATGAGCAAAAGAAGATTAGCGAGGGAGAACTGCCTGCAGTCGCTCTACAGCACCGACATCTCCAGCCTGGAGCCGTCGGCCGTGCTGGCCAGTTTCCAGATGGAGGAGTTCGCCCTCGAGGAAAAGGTCTTCGAGTTCTACAAGACGCTCTATTCCTCCACCGTGGCCAACAAGGCCAGGATAGACGAGATCATAAAGAAGACCAGCCGCAACTGGGAAATGGAACGCATGCCGGCCATAGACCGCTCGATACTGCGGATGGCCGTCTGCGAGATGATGATACTTTCCTCGGCCCCCGTGGCCGTCATAATCGACGAGGCCATCGAACTCGCGAAAAAATACTCCACCGAAAAATCCGGCAAGTTCGTCAACGGCGTGCTCGACAGCATAGCGCGCCAGAACGACCTGGTAAAATGACCCCAGGGCAGGACCCCCGCGGGGAGATAGAGGCGCTCAGGGCCGAGATAATCCGGCACGAGCGCCTCTACTACGTTAACGACGCGCCGGAGATCTCCGACGGGGAGTTCGACGCGCTGATGAACCGGCTGAAGGCCCTCGAGGCCGCGCACCCGGAGTTCGCCTCGCCGGACTCGCCCACGCGGCGCGTCGGCGGCGAGCGCTCCAACACCTTCGCGCCTGTCCCCCACCGCGTGCCGATGCTCTCCCTCGACAACTGCTATTCCCCGGACGAGTTCCTGGAGTGGTACGCCCGCGTGGAGAAGGGCCTTAACGGGGAGCCTTTCGAGCTCGTCGTGGAGGCCAAGATCGACGGGCTGTCCTGCTCCATCGAGTACGAGAAGGGCCGGCTCGCCCGGGCGTCCACGCGCGGCGACGGCGAGACCGGGGAGGACGTGACGCTGAACGTCCGCACGATACGCTCGGTGCCGCTGAAGCTCGACCTGGCCCGCCCTCCCGCCGCCTTCGAGGCGCGCGGCGAGGTTTACATGGACAAGAAGGATTTCGAGACGCTGCGGGAACGCTCCGTAGCCGCAGGGGAGGAGCCTTTCGTTAACCCGCGCAACGCCGCGGCAGGCTCGCTCCGCCAGAAGGACCCCTCGGTGACCGCCGCGCGCAAACTGCGCTTCATCGTGCATTCCTACGGGTATATCGACGGCATGGTCGAGCCAGACTCGCACTGGGAATACCTCAACATCTGCCGCGGGCTGGGTTACCAGATCTCCACGCTGGGCAACCGCCCCTGCCGCGGCTCGGCCGAGGTGCTGGCGATGTACGCCGAGTACGCCGAGAAACGCTTTACCCTGCCTTTCGAGATAGACGGACTGGTGATAAAGGTGGATTCCTTCCGCCAGCGCCGCCTGCTCGGCTTCACGGCCAAGAGCCCGCGCTGGGCCATCGCCTTCAAGTACCCGGCCCAGCAGGCCACCACGGTCCTGAAGGGCGTGGAGTTCTCCGTCGGGCGCACCGGAGCCATAACCCCGGTGGCGCAGCTGGAGCCGGTCAAATGCGCCGGGGTCACCATCTCCAGCGCGACACTGCACAATTTCGACGAGATCGCCCGCCTGGGCCTGAAGATAGGCGACAAGGTGGTCATAGAGCGCGCCGGCGAAGTCATTCCCAAGGTGGTTAAAGCCGTGGCCTCGGCCCGCACCGGCGGCGAGAAGGACATAGTCCTGCCCAAGGCCTGCCCGGCCTGCGGTTCCGAGGTGTTCCGCGACGAGGAGGAGGTAGCGCTGCGCTGCGTGAACCCTGCCTGCCCCGTGCAGCTCAAGCGCTCGCTCCTGCATTTCGCTTCGCGCGACGCGATGAACATCGAGGGGTTCGGCGAGTCCTCGGTGGAGCAGCTCGTCGACAAAGGCCTGGTGCGCAGTTTCCCCGATATCTACCGCCTGAAGAAGGAAGACCTTCTCGGCCTCGAACTGTTCAAGGACAGGAAGGCCGACAAGCTGCTGGGGCAGATAAACAAAAGCAAGGAGCAGCCGCTCTCGAGGCTTATCTTCGCGCTGGGCATACGCCATATCGGCGAGAAGAACGCCCGCGTGCTGGCGTCGCATTTCAGGACCATGGAGGCCTTCATGGCCGCCGGGCCCGAAGAACTTTCGCGGATCCCCGACATCGGCCCCGTCATAGCGGAGGCCGTGGCCGAGTTCTTCAAGTCGGAGGCCACGCGCGCCATGGCGCGCTCCCTGGCCGCGCTCGGCCTGCGCATGGACGAGCCCGAGGCGAAGACCTCGGGCGGCCTCGCCGGCAAGACCTTCGTCTTCACCGGGGAGCTCAAGGGGCTTACGCGCTCCGAGGCGCAGGAACTGGTGCGCTCGCTGGGGGGGAAGGAAACGTCCTCCGTTTCGGCGAAGACGTCCTACGTGGTGGCCGGCGCCGAGCCGGGCTCCAAGCTGGACAAGGCCCGCAAGCTCGGCGTGACGGTCCTTACCGAAGAGGAATTCCTCAAGATCGCCGGCCGCTGAGGCCGGCTACCTGACCTGGACCCAGTCCAAAGCGGACCGGGACCATTCGTACGCCTTGAGCGGCCAGAACTTCAGTTCCGCCGTCACCGTCCGCTGCCTGCGGGAGCGGTCGGCGGAGGAAAGGTCCTTGTAGGCGAAGGTGAGGCTGTCCCCGTCCTTTACGGCGGCGGCCGCCGCCTCCAGGTCCGCGAGGCTTTTCAGCTGCGTGCCGTTGAATTCCATTACCAGCGTGCCGCCGGGGTTCTTGCCGCGCGGCATCCGGAACGGCGAGCCTTTCTCGGCGCTGACCAGCAGCACCCCTTCCGAGGCGTCGCCGGAGGCCAGCATCTCCTCCGCCGTATAAGGGGTGAACAGGGCCCCGCAGAAGGTAAGGAAGCGGTTCACCTTGCCGGCCTCCGCGTCGGCCACCTCCACGGGTACCTTCTCCTTCCTGCCCCCGCGGTATACCTCGGCCTCGGCCGAGGAACCGGCCTTGTTGTTCATCAGCTTGTCGAAAAGGTAGGCGTCGTCGCCTATGCGCACCCCGTCCACCGCCATGACTATGTCACCGGCCTTCAGCCCGCGCCCGGCGGAGGTCTCCACGGCTAGCAGCCGCCGCTGGGCGCCGGCCGCGCCCCTGGGCAGCCTGCCCGAGCGTTCCGCTTCGGCCGCGCCGACGGGCGCCAGCCTTACCAGCGGGTCGCCGCGGCGCGGCATGGCCCCGGCGCGCAGCGCGTACAGCGCGTCCTGCACGTAGGCGGCGCGCAGCTCGAAGCTGGAGGTGTCGCTGCCGCTGGCGTGCATGCCTGCCACCTCGCCGCGGGAATTGAAGACGGGGCTGCCGCTCGAGCCGCCGGTCCTGTCGAAAGAGGTCTGGAAGTTGAGGTCGTGCCGCCGGCCCTTGTGCACCCTGGCGTTCACCACGGTCCCTGTCTTTACCGAGAAAGGATAGCCCTCGTTGTTCCCGACGAGGAATACGGGCTCTCCCTCCGAAGGGGAACCGGGAGGGGCGAACACCGCCTGCCTGGCGCCGGCCAGCGCGGCGGTGGAGACCTTCAGGAAGGCGAGGTCGCTGAAGGGGTCGTAATAGAGGGGGCGCGCCTCCGCCGAGCGGCCGTCGCGCGCGGTAATGGCGAAAGAGGCCGGGCTGGTGCCGGTGACGTGCCTGTTCGTCGCTATGATTCCGGCCGCGAGGTCCACCACGAAACCTGTGGCCCTGGCGCGTCCCGCGCTCTCGCCGCTGAAGGCCACCGTCGTGCGGCGTTCCACGCTGACGACGCAGTCCTTGGCCTGTTCGATGACCTTGGGGGATATTTCTGCGGCGGCGGCGCCGGATATGAGCAGGGGGAGCAGCAGCAGTGTTCTCATGAACGGATTATACAAATAACGCCCGCCGCATAAAAAAAGGACGGGGCCGCGCGGCCCCGTCCTTAACGGTACGGTGAGGCTCTCAGATTATGGAGAGCTCCTTGCCGACCTTCTTGAACTTCTCGACGGCGAACTTCAGGTCCTTCAGCGTGTGGCCGGCGGTCACTATGGTGCGCAGGCGCTCCTTGCCGCGCGGCACGGTGGGGAAGCCCAGCGGCAGCGCGAACACGCCCTCCTCGAAGAGGCGGTTGGAGAGCTTCACGGCCTTCTCCATGTCGCCCACCATCACGGGGGTTATCGGGGTGACGGAGTCGCCGGTGTTGAAGCCGGCCTTCTTCATCTCCTCCTTGAAGAAAGCGGTGTTGTCCCAGAGCTTCTTGAGGTACTTGGGCTCATGGAGCAGTATGTCGAGCACCGCGAGGCACGAGGCGGACACGGCCGGCGGCTGCGAGCTGGAGAACAGGAACGGGCGGGCGACCGAGCCCAGGTAGTCCCTGAGGTCCTGCGTGGTGGCGGCGTAGCCGCCGACGGCCGCGAAGGCCTTGGACAGCGTGCCGATCTGTATCTCCACCTGGCCGTCGAGGCCGAAGTGGCTGACGGTGCCGCGGCCTTCCTTGCCGATGACGCCGGAGGCGTGCGCGTCGTCCACCATCACGAAGGCGCCGTACTTGTGCGCCGTCGCGACGATCTCGTCGAGGTTGGCGATGTCGCCGTCCATCGAGAAGACGCCGTCGGTGACGACCATCTTGCGGCGGGCCTTGCGGGCCTCCGGGGTCTCGAGGATCTCGGCCAGGTGCTTGACGTCCTTGTGGCGGTAGATCTTGCGGGGGGCCTTGGCGAGGCGGCCGCCGTCTATGATGGAGGCGTGGTTGAGCTCGTCGGAGATCAGCAGGTCCTGCTCGGAGGACATCAGCGACTGGCAGACCGCGACGTTGGACAGGAAGCCGCTCTGGAACAGTATCGAGGCCTCCGCGTGCTTGAACTCGGCGAACCTGCGCTCGAGCTCGGTGTGTATCGACATCGTGCCGATGATCGTGCGCACCGCGGCCGAGCCGACGCCGTACTTGCGGGTGGCGTCTATCGCCGCCTTCTTCACCTTGGCGTTGTCGGCCAGCGCCAGGTAGTTGTTGGAGGTCAGGTTAACGACCTCCTTGCCGTCTATCACCGAGACCGGTTTCTGCGCCGACTCGAGTACGCGGGGCTTGAGGAACCTGTTGTCCTTCTTGAGCGCCGCCACTTCCTCGCCGGCGAACTTCAGCGTGTCGAATGTCATTTCGGTATTCTCCTTTCCGCTCGCGCGGAACAAAACGCCGCGGCTCAGGGCTTGAGTATCACCTTGCCGCACTTCCTGTCCTTCGAGTTGATCAGCGCGAAGGCCTTCTTGAAATCCTTCATCGCGAAGGTGTGCGTGACCGCCGGGCGGGGGTCGACGGCGCCCGACTTCAGCAGGCTCTCCATCTTGTACCAGCTGCGGAAGATCTCGCGGCCGCTGACGCCCTCGAGGCGGATGCCGCGCTTCACGATGTCGCCGGCGTAGTCTATGCTGAGGTTCGTGACCGGCAGGCCGAAGGCCACGAAGCGCCCGCCGGGGCGCAGCGCCTTGAGGCCCAGCGAGACGGCCTTGGCCGCGCCGCTCATCTCTATCACGGCGTCCACGCCCTCCTCGCCGCAGGTCTTGTGTATCTTCGCGAGGCAGGCCGCGTGCTCGACGGGGTCCATCGCAAGGTCGGCGCCCATCTTGAGGGCGAGGTTCCTGCGGTAGGCCGAGGTGTCGAGGGCTATGACCTTCTTGGCGCCGCCGGCCCTGGCTATCGCGGCGGCGAACAGGCCCTGCGGCGCGCAGCCGGAGACCAGCACGCTGCGGCCCACCAGGTCCTCGGCGAGCACGGCGTGCACCGAGCTGCCGAAAGGCTCCATGATCGGGCCGATGTCCTTCAGGGTATCGTCGGAATGCTTCCACGCGCAGCGGGCCGGCACGGCCGCGTACTCGGCCAGGCCGCCGGGCACGTCGCGGCCTATGACCTTCAGGTTCTGGCAGATGTGGCGCTGGTCGTTGCGGCACTGGCCGCAGACGCCGCAGAAAACGTGCGACTCGACGGAGACGAAGTCGCCCTTCTCGAAACCCTTCGCGAGCGAGCCTATCTCCACGACCTCGCCGCAGAACTCCTGGCCGAAAACGAAAGGCAGCGACGGCACGGCGAAATCCGGGCCGGAGGAATTGAAGATCGCGAGGTCGGTGGGGCTTATCGAGGCGGCTGTCACGCGCACCAGCAGCTCGTCCTTGTTGATCACGGGGACGTCCACGTCCCGGTAGCTGGCCCCGCGGGCGCGGGAGGTCTTTACGATGGCTTTCATTTCGGCTCCTTGGGTCGGACTGCGGTATTGCTTATACAATTATGATATAAAAAAAAGCCCGCGAAAAAAACATCCTTAAGGCGGGCTAAATTTGGTAAATTATATTCAACGCTATGGCCGGACTTTCCAGACCGCTGCCTGCCGAGGACAGGCTCGTACTTCTCCCGAAGAACCCCGGGCTGTTCTTCGTGTTCTGGCAATTCTCCTCCGGCCGCGCCGAGTCCTTCCGCAATTCCGTTTTCTCCGCCGAGGTCGAACTGTCCCTCGCCGCCACCGACGGCGGCCCGTCGTCGTCCCCGGTGAAGGCCCGCTGGGACGAGGGCCGCGTCTACCTCCCGGTCCCGCAGCAGGGGCGTTCCTACCTGGCCTCGCTCTACGTGACGCGCAACGGCGCCCGCGAGCGCCTGCTCGAGTCCAACCAGGCGGCGGCGCCGTCGGCAGGCGGTTCTCCCGACGACAGGGCCTACGCCAGCCTGGAATTCCACAAGAGGGTGAACAAATGAGCTCGCGCGGATCGCTGATGTTCCTGCTCCACGCGCACCTCCCGTACGTGAACCACCCGCAGGAGTCCAGCTTCCTCGAGGAGAACTGGTTCTTCGAGGCCGTGGTAGAGACCTACGTGCCGATAATCGTTTCGCTGGAGCGCCTGGCCGCCGACGGCATACGCCCCGGCATAGCCGTGTCCATATCCCCGACGCTCGGAGCGATGCTGGAGAACGAGGCGCTGGAGGACAAGCTAGCCAACTACATAGAGTCGCGCCTGGAGCTGATAGAGAAGGAACTGGCGCGCGCCAAGGACGAGCCGGCCCTGCTCAGGAACGTGAAGCTTTACCAGCGCCTCTATTCTCAGGCCGCCGACGTGATGCACAAGTACAGCGGCGACCTGATAACCCCGCTGAAGGCGCTGCAGCACGCCGGGCAGATAGAGATCATCACCACCGCCGCGACGCACGCGGTGCTGCCGCTGATGACCCGCCCCGAGGCCGTGCGGGCCCAGTTGTCCGTCGCCGTCGAGGACTACATCGACCGCTTCAACCGCAAGCCGTCCGGTTTCTGGCTGCCGGAGTGCGCCTACGAACCGCGCCTCAATTCCTACCTGAAGCTCTCCGGCTTCAACTATATTTTCACCGAGTCCCATTCCGTGGAGCTCGCCGGCGCGCCGAACGGCGTCTACTCGCCGTACCGCACGTCCAACGGCGTCGGCCTTTTCGCGCGCGACGCCGCGAGCTCGAGCGAGGTGTGGAGCGCCAAGTTCGGCTACCCCGGCGACCCGGCCTACCGCGAGTTCTACCGCGACCTGGGCTACGACGGGGACTACGAGTACGTGCGCCCGTACCTCGGCTCCGACGGCATACGCCGCCCGCTGGGCCTGAAATACCACCGCATCACCGGCGGACCGGACCTGGCCGCCCGCGAGTACTACGACCCCGAGGCGGCCATGGCCCGCGTCGAGGCCCACGCCTCCGATTTCCTCGCCCGCCGCATGAAGCAGACCGACGATTTCTACGCGGCCAAGGGCTCGCGGCCGCTGATAGTCAGCTGCTACGACGCGGAACTGTTCGGCCACTGGTGGTTCGAAGGCCCGGCCTTCCTCGAGACCGTGATCAGGAAGATACGCGCCGAGCGCCTGCCGCTGCAGTTCGTCACCCCTTCCGAGTACCTGAACTCCTGCCAGGAGCCGGCGGAGCTCACGCCGGTGGTCTCGTCGTGGGGGGAGAACGGCTATTTCGACCCGTGGGTCAACGAGACCAACGATTTCATCTACCCCGCCGTCTACGCCGCCACCGACAAGATGATAGAGACGGCCAACCGCTTCCGCAACCAGGACCTGCCGAGCCTCAGCCAGCGGGCGCTGAACCAGGCCGCCCGCGAGACGCTGCTCGCGCAGTCTTCGGACTGGGCCTTCCTGCTCTACATAGGCTCCCACGCCGAGTACGCCAAGGGCCGTCTCGAGGACCACGCCGCCAACGCCGTCAAGCTTCTCTCCGAGGTCATCGAGAAGCGCATAGACGAGCAGGCCCTCGCCGCGCTGGAGCAGAAGAACTGCCTGTTCCCCAGGCTGGACTTCCGCATCTTCGCCTCCGTTTCCCGCTTCTGAACTTTCCCGGGGCGTAAAAAAACCGCGGCCTCCGCCGCGGTTCTTTTTTTTGTGCCGGCCGGTTTACTTGCCGCCCTTCACGGCCTTCCAGGCCTTCTTAAAGTCCTCGCCGAGCGGCGCCTCCAGCTTCATGCGCTTGCCGGTATAAGGGTGCTCGAAGACCAGCCTGAGCGAATGCAGCAGCATGCGCGGCGCCTCCGGCCCGCCGTAAAGCTTGTCGCCCATTATCGGGTGGCCGATGTGGGCCAGGTGTATCCTTATCTGGTTGGTGCGGCCGGTCTTCGGGTGTATCTCCAGCAGCGCGCAGCCTTTGCCCTTCTCCGTCAGCTCGTACTCGGTCAGCGCCTCGCGGCCGTACTCCCAGACCTTTATCTTCTTGAAGCCGCTGGCCCGGCCTATAGGCGCGTCTATCGAGCCTTTCTTCGCCGGTATACCGGCCACGGCGCCGATGTAGGTCTTCTCCATCAGCCGGTCGCGGAAGCCGTCCTTAAGGGCCTCCTGCGCTGAGACCGTCTTCGCTATCACCATAAGTCCGCTGGTGTCGCGGTCCAGCCTGTGCACCAGGCCCAGCCGCTCCAGGCCGCCCCCGGCCATCTTCGGGCGGGCGGCGTATATCAGCGAGACCAGCGTCGGCTCGCCTATCAGCGCGGCCTTCGGGTTCACTTCCCAGTTGGCCGCGTTGGGGTGCACCGCCATGCCGGCGGGTTTGGCGACGGCCATCAGCTGGTCATCCTCGTAGAGAACAAGGTCCTCGAAACCGGCGGGGCCCTCCGCGGCCTCGGGGGCGGCTATCTCCACGGCCGCGCCGGGCGTAAGCACGAACGCCGGCTTCCGCTTAGCGCCGTCCACCGTGGCGAGGCCTTCCTCTATCAGCCGGCGCGCGAAAGAACGCGAGTATTTCTCCCCGATGGAGGTCAGGAACACGTCGAAGCGCGTGGGCGCCCCGGAGAATATAAGTTTATTTTTTTTCATGATCTGTCCTTATGCTCCACATGGCGGCGGCCGCCAGCAGCATGACGGCGGCGGATATCCACTGGGCCGGGGAGACGCCCAGATGGAGGGCGCCGCGGTCGTCGCCGCGCAGGAACTCCAGCAGGAAGCGCTGCAGCGAGTACAGCGCCGCGTAGGCGGCCAGCACCGCGCCGCGGCCGTGCCGTCTCCGGAGCACGGCGTCGAGCACCGCAAAAATGACCAGGTTCCCGGCCGCTTCCATAAGCTGCACCGGGTACAGCGGCACGCCGAGCAGCTGAGGCGCCACCTCGCAGCGGGGGTCGGTGAACACCACGGCGAGGAAATTTCCCGATGGGCGGCCGTGGCAGCAGCCGGCGAGGAAGCAGCCTACGCGCCCGAAGGCGTGTCCCAGCGCCAGCGCCGGGGCGAACAGGTCCGCGGCCGCGAGGGCGTCCAGCTTCCTGAACCTGGCGAAGCCCCAGAAGGCCGCGGCCCCGAAGATCAGTCCGCCGTAGAACACGAAGCCGTACTGGAAGGTCCTGAGCGCGTAGAGCGCGCGCTCGCCGAAACCGCCGCCGAAGCTGTCCCAGTAGGTGAAGGCGTAGAACAGCTTGGCGCCTATCATCCCGGCCACCACGGAGTAGAAGACCAGGTCGGAAAGCGTCTCCCTGGAGAAACCGAGGGAGGAGGAACGGCGGAACAGGTAAAGTATGCCCGCCGCGTAGCCGAGGGCCACCATCAGCCCGTAGGCCGGCAGTTTGAAAGAACCGAACTGGAGTATCACCGGGTGCATTTCATTTCGTCCTTCAGGAACTTTATCGCCTTGCGGAAGCCGGTCAGCGGCGAGGCCTTTATGCCGCGCTCCCGGCAGAGCTTGAGCAGCCTGCCGGCGGCGTATACCTTGTCGGCGGCGGCGGCGGCCTTCAGGTCGTTGGGACCGTCGCCGAAGAAGACCACGCGCAGCCCGGCCTTCTTCATGCGCAGCACTCGCGACGCCTTGAAACTGCTGAGGTCGGTGCGGCGCAGGAACGGGTAGCTGACCTTTATGCCGCCCTTCACCACGCGGGCCCTGCCGAAATAGGAGCGCACCTTCACGCCGTGCTTGGCGAAGAACGGTTCTGCGTAGAGGTCTATGCCGCCGCTGGCTATCTCGAACGGTATGCCGCTGCGCTCGCAGAAAAGTATGAAGTCCCGGAAGCCCGCCCTGGCCCTGACCCGGGTCCTGACGAAGCCGGCTATCGCCTCCTCGCTGAGCGCGGCGCCGGCGAAGGCCCGGCGCATGAAATCCTCCACCTTCACCTTCAGCGAGTATGACTCGTCTATGGTCTTCGCGTCGGCGAAGCCGTAATGCAGCAGCAGGTGGTCGCCCACGTCGCGCAGCGTGACGGTGCCGTCGAAGTCGGAGACGGCGCCCCAGCCGCGGCGGCGCATCAGGAGACCGCCCTCAGGAAATCCTCGCGGCGCCCCTGCCGCGCGAGCTTGAGATAGAAATTGTATTCCTTCTGCACGCCGAACGTCGACGTGTCGCCGTTGTAGGAATGGCCGGGGTACACTGTGCTGCCGTCGGGCAGGGCGGCCAGCCTGACGAAGCTCGCGTAGAGGTCCTCGGCGCTGGAACCAGGCAGGTCCACGCGCCCGCACTCGCCGATGAAAAGTGTGTCGCCGGTGAATACCGCGTCGCCGGCCACGTAGCAGACCGAGCCGGGGGTGTGGCCGGGGGTGTGCATCACGTCCAGCTTCAGGGTCCCGGCGGTCACCGCGTCGCCGTCGGAAACGTTCTTCAGCCCGGCCGGCCTGTCCTCGAGCATCTCGGCGTCGGCCGCGTGCAGGTATACCGGCAGGTCAGCCCCGGCGGTGAAATAGCGCACCGCGTTCACGTGGTCCGGGTGGCCGTGCGTCAGCAGCACGGCGGCCGGCTTAAGGCCCTCCTTCTTCACGGCGTCGGCTATCTTCTCCGGCTGCCAGGCCGGGTCTATGATGACCGCGTCCTTCGTCTTCTCGTCCCAGACGAGGTAGGAAAAATTGTCCATCGGCCCGAGCTTCATCTGGCGCACGATCATTTGTCGGACTCCTTCGGCGGGGGGAAGCGGTACTCCGTCTCCTCGGGTTTTATCAGGCCGAGCTCCTTGCGGGCCGCCTGCTCTATAGCCGGCTTCTCGCCTATTTCCTTCAGCTGCGATTCCAGGTCCTTGCGCTCGTGCAGCAGCCGCGCCTTCTCCGAGGAAAGCCGGTGGTACTCGCGGTAGTTGCGCACCAGGCTGCGGAAGCCGCGGTTGCCGAGCAGCAGCGCGGCCACGGCCAGTATCAGCAGGTATCGGAGCTTGAACTTGAAGCGGAGGGGTTTCATACGGACGGGGCGGAACGGTCAAGGGAAGCCCCGCCCTCGTGAGGACGGGCGGGGCCTGCCTTCGGACGCTGTTACTTGAACTTGAAGACGACGTCCTTCGCGTACTTCGACTTCTTGCCCAGCTCCTCCTCGATGCGGATGAGCTGGTTGTACTTGCAGAGGCGCTCGGAGCGGCAGGGCGCGCCGGTCTTTATCGCGCCCGCGTTCGTGGCGACCGCGAGGTCCGCTATGAAGGCGTCCTCGGTCTCGCCGGAGCGGTGCGAGATGATGGTGGCGTAGTTGGCCTTGTGGGCCATCTCTATGACGCGCACGGTCTCGGTCAGCGAACCTATCTGGTTGAGCTTTATGAGTATCGCGTTGGCCACGCCTTCCTCGATGCCCTTCTTGAGGCGCTCGGGGTTGGTGACGAACAGGTCGTCGCCGACGACGCGGGCCTTCTTGGCGAGGTGCTTCGACAGGTAGTCCCAGCCTTCCCAGTCGTCCTCGGCGAGCGGGTCCTCGTAGGACACTATGGGGAAGTTCTTCTTCCACTCGGTGTACTTGGAGGTAAGCTCCTGCGCGGTCAGGTTGGAGCCCTCGAACACGTAGCGGTCGTTCTGGTAGAACTCGCTGGCGGCGGAGTCCAGGGCTATCTG
>JACCEE012464315.1_pt1 | contig 16700 bp, 15 predicted proteins | sample 7449931 | NCBI WGS metagenome assembly JACCEE01 (sample SAMN15323457, study PRJNA562643) | freshwater metagenome | isolation source: river surface water | place: USA:Blue River Watershed | collected 2017-08-19 | reverse complement strand
TTTTTTCTTGAGTTCAAACATCAGATCTTCGATCTTGAGTGTCGAGATCGGATCCAACGCCGAGGTCGGCTCGTCCATAAGGAGAATATCCGGTTCGACGGCCAAAGCTCTCGCGATGCAGAGACGCTGTTGCTGACCGCCGGAGATCCCAAGTGCGGAACCCTTGAGCCGGTCCTTCACCTCATCCCACAGGGCAGCGTTGCGCAATGCTTTCTCGACGATCTCGTCGAGGTCTGCTTTCTTCTTCATCCCATGAACGCGAGGCCCATATGCAATGTTATCATAAATGGACATCGGAAACGGATTCGGCTTTTGGAACACCATGCCGGCACGTTTGCGCAACAGAGTCACGTCGCATTCCTTTGAGTAGATGTCCTCGCCCTCGATGCGAATCAGCCCTTCCACCCGGCAATCGGGTATCAGATCATTCATCCGGTTGAGTGTCTTGATACAAGTTGATTTCCCGCATCCGGAGGGACCGATAAATGCAGTGATCTCATTCTCGGCAATCGTCAGATTCACGTCTTTGAGTGCCTGAAAATCTCCGTAGAAGAGGTTAAGATTCTCAATTGTTATTTTCTCGTGTGTCATATTCTCACCTTTACTTTCTAAGTCGTTTGGCAGCGACACCCGCAAGTCGATTCAAGCCGAAAACAAGAATCATAAGGGCGGCAGCGGTAGCAAACGGAACCGATACAGGATCCTTACCGTTCATCGCCGAATTATACAGATGCAGTGCCAAAGTATTTCCTTGTTCGAAAATGTGCCCGAAAAGCGCATCGAAGACATTATCTCCTTTGGGCATTGCGTTGCCCGAGACGCCAACGGTAAATAAAAGCGCCGCCGTCTCTCCGACAATACGCCCCATTGCAAGAATGATACCGGTAAGGACGCCGGGCATTGCGCAAGGCAGAACGATTCCCATCGTGACGCGAAGCTTTCCCGCACCCAAAGCAAGACCGCCTTCCCGATAGGCCGCCGGAACTGACAAGAGCGCTTCCTCTGTCGTTCGGACAATCGTAGGAAGAATACAGATCATCATGGTAAGACTTCCCGAGAGAACGGAGAGTTTGAATCCAAAGAGCACAACAAACAAAGCGTATCCGAACAAACCGAAGATAACCGACGGTATGCCGGTGAGAACCTCCGTGGCAAATCGAATCGCCTTTACCAGTCGACCCTGTCGCGCATATTGTGTCAGATAGATCGCGCTGAACACACCGATCGGCGTCGCCAGTATAAGACTCAGAAGAACGATGTACAGTGTGTTGATGATCATGGGAAGGATTCCCTTGTCGCCGTTCTTGGAAGCGGAATAGGTGCTTGTCAGGAAATGAAGCGTCATATTCGGGAGGCCGTTAATCAGGATATACCCGAGAATCAGGATAAGAACCGCAACCGTAATACCGGCGCAGATCCAGATCAGCGAACCGAGAATAACATCTGCCTTTTTGACATGTCTCTTATTTTGCATCGGCTTTGACCCCCTGTTTGGATATGAAAGTAAAGGAGATGTTCACCAGCATGATAAAGATGAACAGCACGAGTCCGATCGCGAAAAGCGACTGGCGATGGAGGCCTGCTTCGGCATATCCCATCTCAAATGCGATTCCGGCGGTAAGCGGCCGGATCGAGTTGAACAGTTCCGGGAAGCGTACAATATTTCCGGCGACCATAATGACCGCCATCGTCTCTCCGATCGCGCGTCCCACACCCAAAATGACACCGGCAAGAATACCGGATCGAGCGGCGGGGATCTGAACCTGGAAGATCGTCGAGATCTTCGTATTTCCCAGAGCGAGGGATGCTTCGGTATAGGAGGACGGTACGCTGAGCAATGAGGTCTCCGCAACCCGGATGATGGTAGGAAGGATCATCACGGCAAGGATCAGAATTACGGCGAGAAGACCGGAGCCCGTGGAATTAATTCCCATCTTCGTTGAGATGTCACGGAGAAGCGGCACCAGAACCTTCATACCCCAGAAGCCGTAAATAACCGAAGGAATACCGGCAAGGAGTTCGACGGCGGGACGTACAATCGATACGACCCATTTCGGCGCAATCTCCGAAAGAAAAACCGCCGTCAGAAGAGCAATGGGCACGCCGATGAGAATGGCACCGATACAGGCGAAGATCGATGCCAGAATCATATAGAAGATTCCGAACTGCGGTTCGGCTGCTGTCGGCAGCCACGTCGTACCGAAGATAAACCGGAACAATCCGATCTCGACAATCGCCGGCGAACCGTAGATGAACATATAAATCGTGATAATCGCAACAATTCCGATGGAGATGGTCGCTGCAAGCTTGAAAATGGTTTCCGCGGCCTTCTCTTTTCCGCTGAGCAACAGTGTTGCTATTGCCGCCAGAAGAAAGAGTAACAGCATGAGAAGATATCCGACTTCGGATTCCGTTTCACATGTCGCGGCTCCGGCACGAATAACGGACTGTTTCAGTTCCGATAGGAAAATCGTCTGAAGTGCCGTAAAGAGAATTGCAAGGAAATAGAAGCCCGCGGCAAGAACATCCTTCTTGCGAACAAGAAGAATTACACCGGCCAGGACGCTAAGTAAAACCGCAATAAAAGATATCCGTAACAGAAGGGGAATTTCAAGCAGAATGCCGTTTGCCAGTCGTATATTATTAAGGAAGATCGAAAGACCGGTAAAGCGAATGATGAAGTTGTCCAGACGGACTATGACATACGGCAGGAAAAAGGCAAGAATTCCCAGAATCCCGAAAACGAATCCGGCCGCACGCACACCTGTGCGCACGGCTTTCTTCGTATCTCGGCGTAAACGTATCGTTTGACTCTCCAAGATCGTTACCTCGTTACTTACTTATTAGGATTCGGTACAATGCCGTCGTCCGCGATGATCGTCTGGCCTTCCGCAGAGTATACGAAGTCAAGGAAGGCGTTCGTCAGTTCATCCGTTGTTCCGCTCTTCGCAATCATCAGGAAAGGACGCTGCAGAACATAATCTCCGGTCTTCACGGTCTCCTCAGAGGCGTCGACACCGTTGAGTTTTAACGCCTTTACGGTTTCATCCACAGCGGAAAGAGATACATATCCAATCGCGTTGGGGTTCCCTGCGACCGACTGCTTAACATTTCCCGTAGAGTTCTGCTCCTCGGCATAGATCGCAATGTCCTCGATACCGATGAGTTCCTCGAACGCGCCTCGCGTTCCGGATGCGGCCTCACGACCGATACACTGAATCGGCTGGTCTTCCCCGCCAAGTTCACTCCAGTTGGTAATCTTTCCTGTGTAAATGTCGGCAATCTGCTCCGGCGTGATATCCTCGACACCACAAGCGGGATTTACGATAACTGCTATGCCGTCAAAACCAATAATGTACTGATCAAATGCATCCGGAGTTTCCTTATCCTTGAGTTCTCTGGAAAGCATTCCGATCTGCGCGGTTCCGTCATTGACAGCCGTCGGGCCTTCACCCGAACCATTACCGCCGACCGACACAGTTACATCAGGATTGGCAATCATGAAGGCTTCTGCGAGAGCCGTACCTACATCCGACATGGACGTTGATCCGGTAAGTGTCAGAGCTCCGGACAGAACAACCTTCGTGTCCTCCGCCGGCGTCGCAGCCGCGGTATCAGATGTTTCTGTAGCTTCTGTAGCTGTCGTTGCCTTCGTGGTCGTGGCTACCGTTTCAACCTGTACTTCGCCGCAAGCAGCAGTTCCGATCATGATCACTCCCGCCAGTAGTGCGGTAAGAATCATCTTTGTTCTTTTCATCATTCTTTCTTCCTCCTAAATCGCTTATGGTCTCATCATACGCATGCGCCTTTAGCCCAGGATTATCAGACAGTAAAGAATGATTAGATCGAAGTTAAATCTATGTAAACCACCAGGGAAAACAAAAAGCCCCCCGCCAGTATGCGGAGAGCTAATCAATACTATGATAAAAATCTTACTTAAGAACGACGATCGTCACTCCGTCATTCGACCTAGCCCAATCCGGGTCTGACCGAAAGGCCGGACAAATCTCGATAAGACTTCTTCCTGATTTCTCAAATGGTCCGAACTGCTCGCCAGGACAGAAATCCTTAATACGACCCTCATGCTTCATAATGCGCAGGCACTCGTGTGTCGCGGACTTCAGCGAACCGCCGCAACCCGACGATCCGTAGCCGTGAATGACCTTCACCTGATTGATTCCGATACGACGCATCGTGTTAAGCTCAAGCTTGAGCTTCTTCATTGCCCCATCGACGCGCGGCATGCCTTCTTCAATGTTGATAATACTTGCTGCCATACCTACCTCTCGAAAACAACACGCAAACCTTCGGCTCGACAGTCCGAAAAGCCCGTCATTCAATGTCGCAATCCTTGCCCCTGTGATATCCCCAAAAATCTGACTATCCAAAAGAAACTGCTAAACGCACAAGTTTGCCATCATCACGTACACCCGTATTATAACATAAATCGAATCGCAACAGATAGAATACGAGATCGAAATCAACGGATGTTTGCTATAATGCCCCTATGAGACTTGATCGATTGTTAAGCAATTCCGGATATGGAACCCGATCTGAGGTCCGCGATCTGATAAGATCCGGCCGTATCGAGGTGAATGGACAGACCGCCAAAGACCCCTCAATGAACGTCGATACCGGTAAGGGGGATACGGTGTCGCTGGATTGCGCGCCGGTTCGCCTATCCAGATATCTGTATCTTGCACTCTACAAACCCGACGGTTATCTGACGGCTCTCGAGGATAAGAGGCTTCCCACCGTAGCGGATCTTCTCCCGCAGGAATTTCTCTTCCAGGGCGTAAGTCCGGTCGGTCGACTGGACTTCCACACGACCGGTCTTTTGCTCCTTACAAACGACGGGACACTCTCCCATCGTTTGACGAGTCCGAAATGGCATGCCGACAAAGTATATCGGGTAACCTACGAAGGCGATCCGATCGGCGCCGAGGAAATACAGCTCTTCCGATCCGGAATGTCCCTATGCGACAAAGAAACAACGCCGGAGCTCCTCGCCCCGGCGTCCGTTGAAATTCTTGATTCGATCACCTGTCTCCTGACACTTACAGAAGGCAAGACTCACCAGGTGAAGCGAATGTTCGCCGCAGTCCGTCGGCCGGTTATTGCCCTTCATCGCGAGAGTGTCGGCGGAATATTGCTACGTGAAGATCAGAAGCCCGGCGAGTGGCGCCAGCTTGATGAGGTCGAAATTCGTCGTCTGTATCAGGTTGCCGGCATGGAGAATCAGAAGTAAATTCATCCCGCATCCCAACAAAACACGGCGGGTTCCCAGCGGTTACGCGGCGCCGGAAACGGAGGCATCTGTTTCCTCCACATCCTTCACGCGACCGGTGATAATGGCAATCGCACCGTTAACCGCCTCGTATTTCTTGATCAGGACATCCTGTTTCTGGATCATATTCGTTACAAAGAGTTCGGCATCGACGATATGCTCCGTTGTGGCAGAGATCGCAATGACCACCGGCTTATCTCCGGTATCCCATTTGGTCATGAATCCGAATGCTTGATAAAGTTCCGGATTCTTGAACTTCAGTCCATAGATATGAGCATCCTCGATTCCTTCTTCTCCCTCATATTCCTCAGGGTTAACTCCACGCAGCTTATAGCTATCCAGAAGCGAATAGGAGACGGGCTCTATTGTCTCAAAGAGTTCAGCCGGCAGTCCGAGTCGAAGCGTCTCATAGTATGCGTCTAGATTCTGGAGGTAGTCGAGAAAATACGGCACCGTCGGCTCATCTAAAAGGATGATATCCGGTGTTGCCGAAAGATACGCGTATGCCGCGAGGGATTCATTCATCGCGTCGGCACCCCGTGCCGTCGGATCAGCAAAGTCTATGTCCGAACTGACGACGTACGGATTCGAATACGAGAGTTCTTCCGTAAAGAAATCGGTTATGAACTGGACGTCGGTCTTGAAATGGCCGAGACATACAATGCGTATATCGAAGTTATTCCCGCTGATGAGCTGTCCGCCGACAAAAACAAAAAAGAAGATTACAGCGGCAACCATGGCAAACTTCCACCAGGAATAGTAGAAGAAAGTCTTCCATTCACGTTTCGTCTTGCCGAGAGTTCTTTTTGCGACGGTCTTCTCGTGAATCTCTGCTTCCTTCTCTGCCGCACGACCGGACGCAACGTCATACGCGGCGGTGATGCGCAAAAGGTTCTCCTCGTCCTTCTCGATACGGTAGCGCTTGGTCAGCTGATAGAAGCGCTGATCTAGTGCGGCTGCATCCGCATCAGGGCGAAGACCAAGGGCAGCCAAAGCCTCATCGCGTGAGCCAAAGCTTGTGTCGCCCGCAGGTTTGGTCAATCCAGCGGAAGCTGCGGTGGAATCTACTGTCCCAAGATCAGTATCCGTCACTACGTTATCTGTCGTAATCGTCTTGTCTTCCATTATTATCTGCCTCTTCGCTCGCATCAGAGCGGCTTCATTGTCGGGAACAAAAGCACATCGCGAATCGATGCCCGATCCGTCAACAGCATGACGAATCGGTCGATACCGATTCCCATGCCTCCGGTCGGCGGCATGCCGTATTCGAGCGATACGCAGAAATCCTCATCCAGAAGATTCGCTTCGTCATCGCCGGCTTCTCTCTTGCGAATCTGGTCGGCAAAGCGCTCGCGCTGGTCGATCGGGTCATTCAGCTCGGAATACGCGTTCGCATACTCACGACCTCCGATAAAGAGCTCGAAACGCTCCGTCATCGACGCGTCGCCCGGCTTCTTCTTGGTAAGGGGCGATATCTCTATCGGATACTCGCAAATAAAGGTCGGCTGAATCAGCTTCTCTTCGCAGTAGATCTCGAAAAACAGATTGAGAATTTCTCCTCGACGGAACGAAGCATTCGCCTCAATCCCTTTCTCAGCGGCGACTCTTCTGGCATCCTCATCGGTACTGATTGTTGCGAAATCGACTTCGGCATACATCTTGACAGCCTCGATCATCGTCATGCGCGCAAAAGGCGGCGTAAGCGAAATTGGGGTGCCCTGATAACTGATCTCGGTCGTTCCGAGAACCTTCTGCGCTACACCGGAGAGCAAATTCTCGCAAAGATCCATCATGCCCCGCAGATCCGTGTATGCTTGGTACATCTCAATGGTTGTGAACTCGGGATTGTGCTTGATCGACATACCCTCGTTGCGGAACAGTCGACCCATCTCGTAGACGCGCTCAAATCCGCCGACGATCAGACGCTTCAGGTACAGTTCCGGAGCGATACGAAGAAACATATCGATATCCAGCGTGTTGTGGTGGGTGACAAAGGGTCTGGCGGTCGCGCCGCCGGGAATCGCGTTCAGTATCGGAGTCTCAACCTCCATAAAATCCAAAGAGTCCATGAAACGTCGGATTTCGGAGAGGATCGCGGATCTCTTCGCGAAGGTATCTCTGACTTCCGGATTCACGATGAGATCGACATACCTTTGACGGTAACGAAGCTCGGTGTTCTTCAAGCCATGGAACTTATTGGGCAGAGGTCGCAACGACTTCGTTAAAAGCGTGTACTCTTCTGTTCGAACGGAAATCTCGCCCTTCATCGTGCGAAAAACTTCGCCGCGAATGCCGACGATATCGCCGATATCCAGCTTCTGCCATGTGGCATAGGCTTCGGGACCGATCGCGTCGATCTTCGTGAAAAGCTGTATGCGACCCTTCTTGTCGTGCAGGTCACAGAAACTTACTTTGCCCATGCCGCGCTTGGACATAAGCCGTCCGGCGATTCGTACTTCGCGCCCCTCCATCGCCTCAAAGGATTCGATGATATCGGCGGAGTATGTATCGACATCGAAACGCACGACCTCAAAAGGGTCCTGACCACACGCCTGTAGCTCCTTCAGCTTGGCGATGCGAATGCGCATCTGCTCAGCCTGTTCTAACTCGGAAGATTCCTCGTTCAACTGGTTCTCGTCAACGGTATCCTGCATGTATAATCGTCCTCTCCTTCGGATGGGATCAAGTTCGTCAGCCGGGCTTGCCAATCTTGACGATCTTGTATTTAAGAGTTCCCATCGGTGTGGAGACCTCTACGATCTGTCCCTTCTTCTTGCCGAGAATCGACTGTCCGACAGGGGATTCCGTCGAAATACGGTTCATAAAGATATCGCCTTCGCTCGCATTGACGATACTGTAATCGATCTCTTCCTTCGTTTCCTCATCACGCAAGGTAACGAGAGATCCCAGCGAGACCTTCGTCTTGCTGATCTCATCTTCATCGATAACACGCGCGTTCTTCAGGAGATCTTCGAGCTCCAGAATTCGCGTCTCATTCTTCGCCTGCGCTTCCTTGGCATCATCGTACTCCGAGTTCTCCGAGAGGTCGCCCTGTGCGCGGGCTTCCTTCAAACGTTCCGATATCTCGGCGGCCTTGACCGTCTTGCGCTCGGCAAGCTCATCCTGCAGTCTCTTCAATCCTTCGACGGTAAAAGCGTTCTTCTCAAGTTCCACCATGGTTGGCTCCTTTTCTACCTTACGGTTATCCATTCATATGACATTCATTACATCCTTGTTCTTATCTTAACGGGGTCGGTCGCTCTCCTTGCGAATGACGTCGTGCGCGCCACCCTCAATGATCGACGTCGACGACACGACGACGAGTCGGGCTTTCTCCTGCAAGTCCGCGATGGACTTCGATCCGCAAGAGCACATCGTTGACTTCATCTTCGCCATCGCGGAATCCAGGTTATCCTTGAGCGTTCCGGCATACGGAACATAGGAATCAACACCTTCCTCAAAGGACATCTTCCCTCCGGTACCGCCATCATCGTAGCGCTGCCAGTTGCGGGCGCGGTTGGATCCTTCGCCCCAATACTCCTTGACATAATTACCACCGACGAGCATTTTGCGCGTCGGGCTCTCGTCGAAACGGGCGAAATAACGGCCGAGCATAATGAAATCCGCGCCCATCGCCAACGCAAGTGTCATGTGATAATCGTGCACGATGCCGCCGTCCGAACAAATCGGAATATAAACACCTGTATCATTATAATACTTATCGCGCGCTTTGGAGACAGCGAGTATTGCCGATGCCTGTCCGCAACCGATACCCTTCTGTTCGCGGGTGATGCAGATCGAACCGCCGCCGATGCCGACCTTAACAAAGTCCGCGCCGGCATCCGCCAGATAGCGGAATCCTTCTTCGTCGACGACGTTGCCCGCTCCGACAAGAATTGAAGGATTGTAAGACTTGATCCACGAAATCGTACGCAGCTGCCATTCGGAAAAACCGTCGGACGAATCAATACAGAGAACGTCGGCGCCCGCGGCAACAAGAGCGGGAACACGCTCGGCATAATCCCGCGTATTGATTCCGGCACCTACAATTAAGCGTTTGTTTGCATCGAGAAGCTCCTGAGGATTCTCCTTATGCGAATCATAGTCCTTGCGGAATACTAGACCGACAAGTCGATTCTCATCATCGACAATCGGTAACTGATTGACCTTATGCTCCCAGATAATATCATTGGCCGTCTTCAGTGTTGTACCCTCAGGCGCCGTGATCAGACTGTCAAACGGCGTCATAAATTCTGAAACCTTGGTCTGAGAATCCATACGGCTGATACGATAATCCTTCGAAGTGACCAGTCCCATCAGCTTACCGTTCGGCGTACCGTCATCGGTAATCGCAACCGTCGAATGACCGCGGGATTCTTTGAGACGCAGGATGTCTTCCAAAGTAGCTTCCGGAGTAAGGTTCGAATCCGAGGAAACAATTCCGGCCTTATACTTCTTGACCTTGCGAACCATATCGCACTGGCTCTCGATGCTCTGGGATTGGAAAACGAAGGACAATCCACCATATCGTGCCAAGGCTACCGCCATGCCGGAATCAGAGACAGACTGCATAATCGCGGAAACAAGTGGGATATTGATCTTAAGCTTCGGGTTCTCTTCGCCCTTCCTGTATCGGACGATTGCCGTCGACAGGTCGACCTTCTCCGGTGTATGCTCTGCCGTTGTCAGGTTCGGCACGAGAAGGTATTCACTGAATGTGCGGGATTCCTCCGCAAAAATCATTGCCATGCTATAATCCTCCGTTGGTTAACCGTGGCCTAAATGTTTGCCTAGTATGATAGCACAAAAAACGTATGTGACGCTATAAAACTACTTTCGATTTTGTTGTTGAAATAGAGATTTTGCGAGCAGAATAAAGCCCCGCATCCGTCAAAACAGATGACGAGGCCATTATTGCGAATCGTACTTCGATTACTGAAAGGGTACAAAAGGCGCCTTCTGTGCAAGTGAGATCCCGATCCATACACCGAATGCGAGGACGATCAGCCCGAGAAATATCGCAGAGTAAATCTTCTTGCTGCGCGGAGATGTCTTATCAAACGTCCAGACAATAAGAAAGATCTGCCCGAATACCGGTAGTAGTGAGATGATAACGGTTAGGATCCATGCCTTCTTTGTCATCCGGGGTGTCGTGTCCGCAACCGGAACATTCTTTGTGACAAGAAGCGTCGAGGACAAGGCGAAAAGGACGACGAGCGTTATCAGGGTTTCCGGAATCAGGTACGATGCGTTGTAAGCCAAGGAGTACCCCCACACGGTCTGTCCTTCCGGCGCATATTCCGCCCAGAAGACGATCCCTGCGAGAAACGACGAGATCAGTCGCATGAGGATCGCAAGAGACGTGCCGAGTACAATACGCCAGACGGGAATGAGTTTCAGCCTTCGAAGCATATTGGATTCCAGTTCGCGAACAGACTTCTTCGCGGCGAAAAAACCGGCGATTCCGAGTCCGGTGAAAGCTACCGTATAATCGAGAAGAACTTGTGGGAAAGACATCAGGTAACCGCCGATGAAGGTCTGCAGGAGACTGTAGGCAAATGCGAGTGCAAGCCCGTATCCGGGTCCGAAGCAGAGTGCGAATAGTATGATGGGAAGCATGGATGCAGCAGTTACGGATCCGCCCTGCGGCATCTCAAACACCTTGATCAGGGACAGAATCTCTGCCATCGCAAGACAGATTCCTCCGGCGGAAACCGCCATCAGAAGTTCACGGGATTTGTTGGTCGAAGAGATCGATGTCATAAAAATACTCCTCCTTGATTCCGGCAGGTGAACAAGGAGAAGTGTTACACTTCAGCAATTGATCCCTCCGCCGGCATTATCCGGTTCAGGTATTCGGGTCGATACGCCTGAATATCGTATCCTCTCAGCCGGATCTGGTTCCAGCTCCCCGTGTTTGTCTACTTTGCATCATACAGCAGTCGACGGACCGTTGCAAGGGTACCTCGGCCCACGTTCGATCAATCAGGATGTAATTTTACAAGAAGAAGCCAGAAACCTCGAGCAAACGGTCAATCTCTGTGGAAAATGCCGAAGGTGCGACGTCATAGGTCTCCACATGTTCCGCCCCTTCGATATAAAGAAGCCTCTTGGGCGACCGGATGCGCTGATAGAGTTCTTCCGAGTGTGACGGCGGTATGACGGTATCCTCCGAACCGTGGATCAGGAGAACCGGCACCTTGATCCGGCTCGCCCGGGCAACCGGAGATACTCTTTCCGGCCGGTACTCGATGTGACGGCCGGCAACGCGGCTGATCTCACGGATAAAAAAACGCGGAGCGACGTGATATCTCTTACGCATCAAATACCGTACCAGCGCGAACAGCGAGGTAAAACTGCTGTCCGCGACGATACCCTTCACTTCCGGCGGCATCTTCCCGCTTCCCGCGGCAAGAAGCACGGTGGCCGCACCCATGGATCGACCGTGACAGATAATCCGGAGGTCCTTGCCCAGAATCTTCTGCATATAACGGATCCACGATATCAGATCCTGACTCTCGGCAAGTCCGTAACCGGTATAGGCTCCGTAGCTCATACCGTGGGCACGCATATGTGGGATCAGAATATGGCAGTCGGATTTTTGCAGATAGAGTTGCGCGAATACACCCATACCGGAAGCAACGTCCTTGTACCCATGCAAAAGTATGACAAGTCGTTTGGAATCTCTGCGCTCTGCGGGCCGATAATATCCGGCTAATTTGATACCGTCATAGGCGGTGATGGACAAATCCAGAAAGTCCAATCGATTCGTGTAGAACCAATTCTGACCTCTTCCATACAGCGTATCCTGATTGATGTTTTTGGGGGAGCGATCGACCAAAGGACGCGGGTACGGACGATCGAAGACCATATGCCAGGCTTTTCGCGCAAGAAATGCAATAACCGCAATAAATACAAGCACGAGGATGAGAACAATTAGTAGTACAAGTAAAACAATCACCCAGACATTGGAAGATGGCAAAACTATTCGCCCCCCTCCGCAGATTCGGTCATGGAGCACATCTCATCCGCTTCCCGCGGGAAAAAATCCGACAGCAATTCGCAACCGTTCGCCGTGACAACCACATCGTCTTCGATTCGAAATCCGGTCATCCACTCTTCTACATAAAGACCCGGTTCAACCGTGATCACCATTCCGGCCTCAAGCGGCAACTCGCGCAGGCTGACATCGTGAACATCATGTCCCATGTGGTGTGAGACATTGTGCCAGTAATAATTGGTAACATCTTTGTGCGATTCCGTTCCGGTATCGAGAAGACCAAGCGGAATCAACAGATCTCGTGCCGCCTTCTTCGTAGCTTCATTGACTTCGGACAAGGTGACTCCGGGCTTAATCGTCCGGAATGCCGTCTCCTGAAGTGATCGTACCGCCGCGTATAATGCGAGCTGGCGTTCGTCAAATTTTCCCGACGCGGGATACACCCGGGAGATATCCGCACACAAACCGGCAACTCTTCCGCCGACATCCATCTGAATCAGATCTCCCGCATTCGCGATGCCGGTCGGATTCATGTGATGCAGACACAGAGCGTTCTTTGCCGCGGCAAAAATCGGAGGGAAAGCGGAGACTCTGCATCCTCGCTTCGCCAACGCGTAGTCAAAGGCACTTGTCAGTTCGAGCTCCGTCACGCCGGGTCGAATGTGCGCACACGTTTCCTTCGTAGCCTCATAGGTCAGACGGATCGCCTCGCGAATCATGTCCAACTCGCAGGGCTCTTTGACCATACGGATACGCGCGCAGATCTTCTCGAGAGAAATCATCTCACGCTCATCGTCAAGAGAACGAATCTGTTTCTCGAATTCTTTACACGGTCCGGACTTCGACCCTTCTTCCAGAGCAATCGGAAGTTCCGTGTCTGATAAATACGGCTTCATATAGTCTTCGAAGGTAGGAAGAAAGTGTACTTCCGCAATGCCGGATGCTGCGACAACTTCATCATATGTGAGGCGCTTGCCGGTCCAACGCTCCTTCAGCGGATCCTGTGTCTGAACAAAGATCACTTCGCGGATCGCATCTCCGTCGCGATACAGAAGAAGAATCGATTCCTCCTGCTCAATCCCGGCAAAGTAGTAAAAATTGCGGTTCGCGAAAAAAGGATACTCCGTATCCGCCGACATGATCGTCGCGCGTCCCGCGTACAGCACGACAAGAACCTTCTCCGGCAAGCACCTGAAAAGCTTCTGTCGATTCTCGCGAAAAAAAGATACCGGTAATCTGATCTCTCGTACGTCTTCTATCATTGCGTCGGTTCTCCCGATCGAACATTATATTCGTCAAAAAGGATCGTGTTATTAATATATCCGAGCGTCGCTCCGGGTGAACGGCGAATTAAGCCCGGGTTGCCGATCACGATCGAGTTGTCCGGAACATCGAAGTTGATATACGCGCCCGGTGCGATCAGAACATTGTTGCCGACACGAATATTACCGACGATAACCGCGTTCGCCCCGATCCAGACGTAATTGCCGATATTCGGAGCACCCTTACGTGGTCCGCGGAATTGTGTTCCGATGACGACGCCCGTTGAGATGTTGACGTTATGACCGATCACCGACTTCGGATGGATAATAATACGTCCGAAGTGCGCGATGTATAGACCCTTGCCGATTCTCGTCTCGTAGGGAATCTGGAACTGGTACTTGGTCGTATAGTGGTTCAGGCTGATATTGTAAAGATTGAAGAGAAAATGGTTTTTGAAGTTCTTAATTCCCTTCGGACCCTTCTCCATCGCCAGAAAATAGTACTGTGTTCGGCGAAACGAATTTAGGAACTTAAATTCGGGACTCGAAAACCACTCCTGAATGAAAGTCAGATAGACCTTCGACAGGCGACGCTTATTTCCGGTAAACCGGTATAAATCGCTATAAACGATATCTTTGAGTTCTTCCGTCATGCCGTCTATCAAACCCTCAGCTTTTTTTCATCGTAGAATAATCTTATCGCGTTTCATGAAAATGAGCAACAAAAATTCTTTGTATGAATAAGCAAATGGATGTTCCTGTGAAACGTTTCGCATATCTGCGATCTTCACGAAAAAAGCCGACCTCACGAGCCTTGAAAGTATTGACTTTTCACCCCAAAACCCCCATAATCGAATGACGTCACGGAGACGTATCGAAGTGGTCATAACGAGCTCGACTCGAAATCGAGTTGTCCGCAAGGGCACGTGGGTTCGAATCCCACCGTCTCCGCCAACAGAAGAAGCCCGGCCGTCGGTAGATCGATGGCCGGGCTTCTACTATCCCATACTTTCTCCGGGCTGGGATGCAACGTTACGTTGCGAAAACGAAACGAGGCGGTGATGTCTCCTTGCCATTCTCGCGTGATATCATGCGATTAGAAGCCAAGGAGGTGCAAAGATATGCAATTTTGTGAGAAACTCGCATTTCTACGACGAAGCAAAGGAATGACACAGGAGACGCTCGCCGAGCGCTTGAATATCTCCCGCCAGGCGGTTGCGAAGTGGGAGGCCGGACAAGGCTTCCCGGATATTACGAATCTCATTCTTCTGAGCGAAGTTTTGCTCGTGACGGTGGATTATCTGGTGAAAGAGGATCCCTGCATCCGCCAACCTATACCTTCCGACATCGATTTGTCGGATGATTTTGTTCGTTTTCTCCTCGAAGCCAAACGCAAGACGTACGCCGGCAAAGGGGCGGAGACTGCGTCTTCCCGTCCTTCTTCTCACGATCTTCTCTACCGCGAAGGAGATTACCTCTACATCGATACGTTTCTCGGCGGCGAGGCTTTTTCCGGAGAAGAAGCCGTATGGCTTCGTGAAGTTCCGATCTTCTCCATGAACTATGTCGGTCGGGTGATCGGCGACGGTTTCAGCGGAGATTTTCTCAAAGCGGCGCTTTCTCATGTGCCCGAAGCAGCGCCCTATCGCGGACCCGCTTTTTTTCACGACGGGCCATACACGTATCGATGCTCCGCGTCAGGATCTATCGATTGGTTCCAGGGATATGAGGAGATTTTTCGCGACGATGAACTGATCTTTGAATGTTTCTATCACGGGGGCAGAATTCGCTGATTCTATTCCCGTTGTTTCAGAATCTCGGCCGCACGTACTCTTCTAAGTCGTCGGGCAAGAAGCACGTACACCACTCCGTAAACGAGAAATATCCAGAGCATGATCATCGGATAAATCAGAAGGGGAACCGAGGTATCCATACCGACACTGACGTTTGATACCATGATCGGAAATATCCGGTCGATCACGATTTTCGATAGAGGCACAAGAAAGATTGAGCCTGAAGCGACAACGACGAATCCGAATCGCAGATAAAGTCTTCGAACCTCCTTCTCCGTATACCCAAATGTTTTACTCAGAGCGATCGAATAGGTCGAACGATCAATCACATTCTTCTGCATCAGATACAAGACGGTGATAAGAATGAATGTTGATACGATCGTAAGCATTCGCAGAAGTCCCGACATCAATTGGCGGAAGATATCTCCATATCCGATAATGTCTTCCCGACTCACCCGATACGCGATTCTCTCCCGTTCCATGTCAATCTTCCCGTCGGTAAAAAGGACATTCGTAAAACTGTCCCCCCGCGCATAAAGCTCTCTCATCGCGTCGATATCCATAAACAGGAACGATCCCGCGGAATACTCAGCCACTCCGGTGATACGGAAACTTCGAGTCCTGTCACCCGTTGCTTCATGGAGTGTGATCGTATCTCCCTTCGATAGATTGAACTTGCGCATCGCCGAAGTAGAAATAATGACCTCGTTCTCTCCCAGTTGTATGTCAAAGGGAAAATAGGGATTCCCCGGATGGATGCCCAGAAGGGTAACATCAATCTCATATCCCCATGCTTCCTTCTTCAGTTTCTCGGCATATCCTTCCTCGGTATTCGGCGGAATTTCTTCCGGCGTCGCGTTGAGAAAGATCATCTCGATAAATCTTGTGCTCTCACGGTTGTCCCGAATCATATTCTCAATCGCCGCGTAACAGTCTACGGCGAGCATGATCAACAGGAGCGATAGAAACAAAGCTCCCAGGAGGGCAGCCGCGGAACGCCATTCATGAAGTGCGTGACGGATGCCGAAGCGCATCGAAAAAGACATGCTTCGAAGTTCGGGGCCGCCGGCTGTTTTCTCCCGGTGTTCTCCGCGAAGAAGTGAAAGCGGCGAAACACAAAGTCGCCGGCGGACGACGATCCAGTTCACAAGCACGCAAAGAAGCGGCGGCAACACGAGCGAGATCACGATCCACGCAGGCGGAATAAGCACCTGAGGATCGGGATAGGAGAAGTAACCGCTCGAATCAGAAAATTGCGTTGGTGTCAGACAATACCCTGCGAGGGTCCCGATGCAGGCACCGACAAAACCGACAAGCGCAGGAAGCGCCATATAATATCGGATCAGTTCTGCGTTCGT